>ERZ791919.449-NODE-449-length-44962-cov-39.169261_pt1 | contig 44962 bp, 52 predicted proteins | sample MGYA00510137_ERZ791919 | MGnify/ENA primary metagenome ERZ791919 (study PRJEB30046, sample SAMN00792059) | human gut metagenome | study: EMG produced TPA metagenomics assembly of the A metagenome-wide association study of gut microbiota in type 2...
TGAATCCTTTGCCAATTCGGCCAACACGGCACCGGATGTATTCGGGTTACCTGCCGCGCTACTTCTCACGTCGTTATTTGAATCCTTTGCCAATTCGGCCAACACGGCACCGGATGTATTCGGGTTACCTGCCGCGCTACGTCTCACGTCGTTATTTGAATCCTTTGCCAATTCGGCCAACACGGCACCGGATGTATTCGGGTTACCTGCCGCGCTACGTCTCACGTATACACTCTCATTTCTTAAAAACTCTTTTTTTCCCATATTCATTTATCTATTAATTTAAATGGTTTATATGATTCTTTTATTTTCTGTATATTTTCATCGCTTTCATTTGGAACTATTGAAACAACCGGGTACCGTGAATGGGTATCAGGCTTTTGCGATATACAAAATTGTACATTCATATCCCATATAATCCCCCGAACAAATCCCCTTTCATATAACACGGCATCGAAAATATCGCGTATATTGGGGATAGTTGAGGCTGCTCCCTTTGTTACAAATGTCCAGACTCCTGCGATTCCCTTTATTAAGGGTATTATAAAGGTCATAGTTAGTGTTATATCCCACCCATTATCTCCCCGTCTTGTGCGTCTATTAGGATACTTTTTAGATACATTTTCCATTAAGTTGGGATATTCATTCACATTTAATGCTGTGTATTGCATACCGTCCCAAACATGGAACGTCTCGCCATCGCCATACGCTACACGTGCTCCTGCGTCGTTTCTATATTCATACGATTCATTACATACGTTTTGCGCTTCATCATCCGGAAATATTATTTGTATAGTCTGCGGCCTATCTCCATATACCTTGTGAAATAGCCCTGCATATTTCCCCCTTGCTATAAAGTAATCCACACTTTGCGGCAGTCCTTTATCATTTTTCAAGCCTACACAAATAGACCCTATTCGGGGGAATATAAGTTTATTTGTTTTCGGAATCTGTTTTTTTATTCTCCCACTTACCATATACAACCCTTTCAAATAAAACATAAAAATAAGTCTTACTATATCCGTTATAATCAGTCTTCCGCATCGGGCATATCTGTTTTATATACCATCCATCATTACAGCTTGGATTAATTTCGTGTATATACTCAAAATATGAAACTTTTGTTTCACGATGCGGCATCAGTGAAAGTATATATCTTATTATCTTTCTCATATCTCTAAATTATCATTCAATAATTTTTTAATCACTTGTTTATTCTCTCTTTTTTTTGATTCTGCGGCCTTTTCTTCTTCTTTGCGTATGGTAGCACCTTTTTTGGATTTTACCGCCGTAGAAGGCTTTTTTGTGCGTTTATTGGGCTTGTTCTCTTTTTCTTCATCATCTATATTAGAAATATTCTTTTCGGGTGCAATTTCTTTCTTATCTGATTTTTTGCTTTTCACTAAATCAGATAAAGTTAAGGAAGTTATATTTTCATTCAAATTAGAATCTGAATCCAAATCAATAACGCCACTAACGACCGTGAAAACATTGTCTTTCTTTTCGTTTTCAATAGAAGCCAATTCTAATAATGCCGGAATTTTCAAGGCGTTAGGGCTATCTGTTTGATTTTTCAAATTGTAAGTAGGATTTTTACGCCAATCTTTCGGACTAAAATTATATACTCTTTCTATTGAAGTATCCGGATAATTTTCTTCCCACATTTTTTTATAGAAATGCGCCTGTATTTCGGCTTCCTCATAAAAACCCTTCCGACCGCTTTTAAAGTCTACTATTGCGTTTATCCGTTCATTACTCCCTGGACGCACTAACATAGTACAAACTAAATCAATCATGCCAGCGTAACCGATTGGATGCGCTAAAGCAATCTCCACTGCTAACGGCTTTACATCATAATCCGTTATAAATTGGGCAAACGCTAACACATCTTTTTTAAGTTGGTCTGCATAATAAATAAAGTCGTTAGGAAGGCTTTTATTCTCTATATACGCTTTTAGTTTATCTTTTAAGCCGTCTAAATCATAAACACGGTTTATTAATAGTTCCTCAAACGCAGCGTGCATAAATGTACCATAGGCTGCGCGTTCGTCTCTATACCTTTCCGCTTCTTCTATACCTTTCTCCGCAATCCAATTAATCAGAAAAGGCGATTTAGGTAATGTTTGTGATAAAATCGTAGTTACAGAAGGATAAAATTTCGGAGTTCCTGTATCATCAAATAGATAATAATACCTTTGCCCGTTGCTATTGAGTTGAAACAGCTTGTATTCCGGCTCTATCAATGCAGTAGAATCGAAAAATAAAGCTTTCATTTCTTCCGCAGTCATACCCGGATAAATTTCAAATACTTCATCTTCATTTTGTTCTAATGAAAACGGCGACTTAATTTCTTTTTCTTTCATGATTATTTTTTATTTAGTTCGTTAATACATGCAATCACAGTAATTATACATGGCAAGGCCAAAAATAATAAAGTCGGATTATAGAAAGACGTACAGATAAAAACAAGCCCAAATAAGCTAAACAGAATCAAAATAGCTTTTAATTGGAACTCATTAGATAAGGCATACTTAACCAATCTTTCTAATACAGACATAATACATGTTTTTTTCATTGTATATCCTCCTATTATTTTTTATTTGCCTTATAAAAGGCATCATATAAATTATTTATTATTTCAATATTTGATTTTGATTTAGAAACAATTACACACTTATCCCACCCATTATAAGATAATTCTATTTTGTATTTTATATTGTTTCTATCAAGGAAAGAAGATACTTTATTAATTTCCTCGCTATTATCTATTATATTACTGAAAGATAATCCGCGTGTCGTTAATACATTTGCAGAAAAGTCATACCCCAACATTATAGCAAGCTTCCATAGCTTTTTACGTATAAACCAAATCTCACCCATACAAGTACACTCCTTTTCAGTGATATTTGGATTAAGAATATTAATTGTTTTCATATCAGTTATTTTTTGTTTTCCGGAAACCCGTCCGGCCGGTTGTTGAACTTTCAACAATGCAAAGATATAATTTATATTTTAATCGTGCAAATTTTTTTTTTAGAAATATCTATTTTTTTTTTCGTATCATAATTAATCGCCTTTCTCCTTAATCCGTTCCAAAACATCCCTATTAGCTTCTAATATTTCATCAAAAGAAGGAATAGGTTGCCAGCATATAACTTTAATATCTCGCCTTGTAAGTTCCTTCCCCGGATAGTATTCCACATTATCTCTAACCCACACGCCTTTTTTATATGTAAATATATCTACATACCTACGTGATTCTGCCTCCCTATCATAATATTTATAGTAAAACAAGAAGCCTACTAAAATACGCTGCCCTTCTTCCGGCAAACGTTCTTTTACGCTTATCCACGAAAAATATTTTTTCATCCATTCTGCACCACTGGCAAAAGCCTGTTTATCTAAATTCATAATTCAAATAGTTCTTTTTGTTTATATACATTGCCGTTTTTCAGTCTCACTTCACCCAAACACTCTTCCCGAAAGCGTTTTTCCTGCGCATCGAAATATTCTTTGTCTATTTCAGTTCCCCAAAAATCAAAACCCATTTTATAGGCGGCTATTCGGCTGCTCCCGCTACCCAAATGAGTATCTAAAATCCTATTCCCTGGTTTAGCAAATGTTTCTAATAGGAATTTATATAAGGCGACCGGTTTCTGCGTCGGGTGTATCCTAACCTCTTTATTTTTCATATCCTCTTGTAGAAATCCGCTCCATCTAAAAGCAAACAATTTCGCAGATTTATTAAAAGAGGTCCACGCTAATTCACAGTCCGCAAAATCTGTTTTCCCGTTTTTCTTATCCCATACGACCCAGCACGGACTATCATACGGTATTTGTGATATAAAATGATTTGCACCGAATATTATTTGATTCTTTGACACTCTCATTAATTCATCAAATAAATGTTTTTGGGGTTTAGCTCTATCCCATGTTTTAGGCGCGTACTGTTTTGCTTTTGCTCTATTGCCTCGCGAATGGTTTTTTAATCCATCTTCACCTATCCCGTAGGGAGGGTCTATTATTGCTAAATCATAAAAAGCGTTTGGAATATCTTTCATATATTCCATACAGTCCATATTATATACTTCGCTTATCGGCATAATTATACGACTTTATTTTATATATCATTTTTAGTACCTAATAAATGCTTTGTCTGTTCATTATACGGAATACATTTAATATAACTTTCAGATACGCATCCATACCGAAAAACATCTTCCTTATAATTACTGAAAAAATCGGCTTTCCATTCATCCATATTATTCAAATCCGAAAAGGAAGTTCGGCGTACAATCGCATTCATGACAAATAATATTAATCCATTCCGGTTTAATTCTTTGCGTCTTTCCTCTGCATAAATTTGACATGTTTACGCGTTGCGTGTTTTCATTCGCTCCACTAAATAACTTTTTCGCGATTTCTTGTTTTAACACTTTCTTTCCGTTAGCCTCTGATTGGGCAATAGCTTCGTTTACTTTCAATCTCATTTCTATAAGTTTTAAAAAATTCTTGGTTTATCATTAATATATAGTCCGCAATTAGGGCACATTTTTTCTACCCATTTAGGCGGCTCTTCATCATCATATAAACTACATTCGTAATCCGTAACCTCCATAAAAGAACCGCATTCGGGGCAGTCTCCATCACCTAATAATGTTAGATTCATTAAGTCCATATAATCACTATATTTTATACGGCTTATTCCCATATCTTTAAACACATCTAATATATCTAATATCAATGTATCTAAATCTATACATTCTCGGAGAGTTTTACCGAAATAAAAAGAATCATTTATTAATATATCCCATTTCGGGCAATAATCAATAATAATACTTGATATTGTTTCCGGCGTTTTACTGGCTCTGCCTGCCAAATGCTTTAAATTCTTATCGTCTTTTACTTTCATTTCTCTCCCTTTCCTTTGACTATGCAAATTTAATATTTAAATATAACATGTGCAATTTTATTTTTAACCACTCGTATAAATATATAATTTTTATATTCATGATAGAGGATATATAATTTAATATAGTATCTTTGTGGCGTCTATAAAATGAAACTCTCTTTTTCTTGGCTGATAGGTTTTTCTTTGTTGTTTACATATCAGCCTTTTATTTGCCTTATTCCCATATCTATTATTTTTTAGTTTTCCGGAAACCCGTCCGGCCGGTTGTTGAACTTTCAACAATGCAAAGATATAATTTATATTTTAAACGTGCAAATTTTAGATTAAAAAAAGAGGGGTTTTTTCAAAAAAAAAAAAATAAGTCATTAAAATAACACTTATTTCGGATAATTTTAAATTTAAGCTACTTTCTAATCGAAACAATGTATTTATATACCCCCAACAAGAAAAATGCCTTAGAATTGATTTTTTAAAGCCAAAATAAGAAGAGGGCGGAAAACCGCCCTCCACTAATACCTAAAAATAGATGATGAAAAAACTTCTTAACTATTAACTAAGCACTACAAAGATATATTTATTTCCGGATAGATACAACTTCTACGCCTTTTATTTCTGTATATGGATTTTTAGAGACTATATTAAAGCTTCTTTCTTTTATCTTTTTTGTTTTCCATAAGACGCCTAAAAAACGCTTATATATAATAGTCTCGTACAATATTAAACTATCCCTTATTTGAATGTCTCCTATTAAGGTATCGTTATATACGCACGCCTCTATATTGGTCCATGAATCACGAAAAGATACACAAGGTATCAATTTGTAGGCCGTATCGCCTGGTATATATATAAGGCTATCTTTTACCTGTGCTCTAATCTTTATAATAGTTTCGGCTTGAATCTTACTAAAATTTTGTAGTTCCTCATTTTTCCGCTTTAGTTTGTTTATTAAGTCTGCATCTTCCTTCATGAACCTTTCGTAATCCTGAATGGAAAGCTCCAACACCCCAACGCGTGCAGCATTCAAACTATCTAAAGCCCGATAATACTTCACATCGTTCAATAATACCGCGTTATTACGTTTATAGGTGTCTCTATCGTGTTTTAGTTGGCTTACTCTTACATTAAGGAAATAAGCCACTAAAACAACAACTAAGACACCTAATATTATTATTATTTTCTTCATTCTTTAATCGTTTGACGTTGCAAGAACCTCCAGCACTTCCGACATATTAGCATCGACAATAAGGTTAATATACACTCCATTATTTATTAGACTAAAAAAGTCTAAATGATAACGCGTATCTGATTCTGCACTAAACGAAACGGAATACATATCTTGGTTTTCGTTATTTTTGTCTAAATCGCATAACGCAAAACATACATTGTTATCTCTCATTATACCACGCATTTCCACAAATTTAGAGGCATAATTATTATTAATAGCCTGAACCGGTGTACTTTTACTTATATTACCGAAAAGGAGGTTATAATGTTTATCCGCATTTAGATTATAGCACGGTAATACACTATCTTTTACGTTATATACTTGGTTCTTTAGTACATTGCCTTGACTTGCTGCTAATACTTTGTTAGCCGCTATCGAATCTAAGTTATTTACAATATCATCCTTTGTTAAATAATTACCCCCCCCCGAATCAATATCTTTTACAACTACTTGGAACGTATCACCGCTTAACGTGATTTGAAGGGCTTTTTTATCTCCGGCGTGGTTATATTCAATATAAAACATATCGTCTTCTATTGAAAAAGCGGTTGCCTTTATAATCAAGTTTTCGCCCTGAATGAATACGTTTACGGCTAAATGATTCTCTATAATATACTTCATCATATCGCCCGAAAATCCGGTTATTTCCGTAAATTCGTCAATATCCAACGTCTTGCCGGTTTGGTCTAATATGAAATCCTGCAATATCAAAGGGTAAGAGTGCAAAACCATATCATTCAGGATAGGAGCTAAATGTATAGCTCCCTTATCTCCCATTTTATAAACGTCTACTTCGATTCTTTTAAATAACTCTTCCATAACAAACACTTTTAATAGTTTCAAAAATCACTTTACTAACTCTATTCCGTCCGTCTTCCGACTGAATAAAAGCACAATCTTTGCGGGTATCCATGAAGAAATTTTCCACTAACACCGCCGGGCATTTGGTGTGTTTTAATATATAAAATTGGCTTTCCTTGTCGGGGTCTCCGTCGCTTGTATCTTTGCGTATTTTCCAACCGTCCGGTGCAAATTCTTTTTCAGCCTCTTTATATAGTTCCGTTGCTATCAAATCGGCTTTTGTTTGGCCGACGGACGTATAAGCCTCCCAACCGGTGCCACCGCCTGCGTTTGCGTGTACGCTTATAAGAAAGCATTTACCGGAGGTCTCTGAATATATCGCGTTTGCACGCTTACAACGTGCCGACAAAGATACATCTTTTGTCTCCGGTACTAATATTCTATACTGAATGCCTTCTGCCTCTAACATCGAACTAACACGCTTGACTATATCACGGTTGAACTCCCATTCAAACAACTGCGTACCATCGTCCCAAACCGGCGAACGCTTACCGGCTGTATCAATACCGTGACCTCCATCAAGAATTACAACTTTACTCATTTTCGTTTTCTCCTTTCTTTTTATTGTTTTTGTCGGGGTCGTCCCCAAATTCTTTTTCCACTCTTTCAATTATCGGTTGCAAATGCGACGGCAAAGCCCTTGTAAACTCCAAACGGATAACATGGTAAATAATACGTAATGCCAAATTCCGGGGGTACGCAACAATAAGATTGCGGAACGCATTTTGCAAATAAACGTACATAAACACATAAGTAAGCGATTTAACAACTACAATTGCCGCTTGGTCGTCGCCGCAATTTTTCATAATGAAAAAAATCGCCTCCACAATAAACAGATACAAAAGCAATTCGCACAATGCGTTTTTGAACTTTCGGAACGAAAAGTTTTTGCATCGTACAATCGCCACGCCGTCCGCCCTCATGCCCGCCCAAATATTGAACGCAAACATTACTACTAACGCATAAACAAAATCTTTTGTCGGGGTTAAATACCCAAATAACGGGCTAACCGTGGAAATGGCGATTATACGCCATTGCTCCCAATTAAATATTTTTTCCATATTATTTTAATAAAACATTCATCGGGAAATCAAATCTATATCCTTTATCTAATGCCCATGCAAAAATCGTTTCTGCATCTGAAGCAAACTGCATAAAATTCCATTCGTGACTAAAAACTATCATGTCAAATGCTTGCATTGACCCACCGGCACTATTATAATAATTCAAACAGCCCTTAACATTGCTCCAACGCTGTTGTATTTGTTCTAATCTGAAATCAGTTTTAAATATACACAATTGGGTTTCACTATCGTAATATCTATCTCTTGCATCTAAATATGTTGACTGCTCATCAGATAAATAATAATTAGTTTCTCTTGCTTCTTTGTTGTAACTCCAATCGTCGCAACCCAAAAAACCTAAACAACCACAATTTGCGTCCCTTTCTCCTCTGCAACTTTCTAATGTACCTTTAAAATAGTCATTTCGTGGCACACGGTCTATAATATCATAGTTCCCTATTGACTTCATTATACCATTTACAAAGTCATTCCACCATTGTTTACCGTTTTCATAGGTAGCTGTTTTCCAACTTTCACCATTTCCGTGATAACCGAATTTCATCCAATCCTTATTGTATATAAAATCATTTTTAAACTTTGCAGGAATATCGCTCATTGTTCTTTGTACATATAGACTAACGGTTATTCCAAATTTCAAATGCCATTCTCTTAATTTTGCAAAAGTTGAATTATCAAATATTGAATTGTATGTATTCGCATTTGTCACAATATCTGCTATTGCATCTTTAAAATCATCTAAACTAAAATGAAAGAACTTGTTAGAGTTTTTCCTTTCTATCTCCGTAAAATGTCTCGTGTCTAAAAGTGTTGGTGTGTCACTTACTGAATACAATTTTGGGGTATTAACAGATAAAACCTTACTACCGGTTTTATTAAATTTAACATCATTGTACTTTCTATTAGAAACATACAGATATTTTGATTTAGGCGGTATAAACACGTATTTTGGCAAAATTCCTTCATTGCTAACATATCGTATTACTTGGTTATTTTCGTCTGTTATTGCTGATTTAGCAGCATAGGAATTTCCAAAACAATACGCATCTAATAGTATATACTGATTTACATATTGACTAACATCAACCTTAAAACAATTATAGTTGTTATTTGAAATTTGCTCCGTAAACCGATAATCAAAATACTTATTATCATGCAGTTCTATGGATATTTCGCTCGGCTCATGATTTGTAAGTAATACATCCCTCTTATATTCTTCTGCGTCTAAAGATTCCACTTCGGTAACATCTTCAATTAACACATACATTGCTTTTGTTCGGTCGATAACTTCGTTAAAACCTATACGTATTCTCTGATAGTCTTTTTGTGTTGAAAAGACTTGTGACTTTGACGAACGAAGAGAAGTAAGTTGTTCTTTAACACCCTCTGACGTATATCCATATATATTATTAGACCTATAATTGGATATATCCCCATTATATGTTACTTTATATTTTTTCCCCACCTCAATCATATAAGGCATATCAACTCCTATGTATTGGAGTGTTAATTTAATATATGCAGAATTTGCATTTGAACGTTCCTCTAACTCGGCAACTTTCGCTGCTGTTGTAATTCCCGCATCAAATTTAACCCAATAGCCATTTTTATTCGTAAGGATTAAAACTTGGTCAACCAATTTTATACTTCCAAAATTGGAATAATTTCCCGGTTGTGACGCAATGTAAAAAACGTTTTGGTCGGGCGTTCCCGGATTTGTTTCGGGTACCGCAATACCTGCAAATGTTGCATCATTACCAATCGTTGAAATTATAGACAATAACGTATTTTGCATTATTTCCCCGGTAATCTCTTGGTTTCCGTTTTTCTTAATAACAGCGGAAACCGCTTGTTTTAACTGCTCGTAATTTCCCATAATCTAAAATTACAAATCTATTTTCATACTTCTCTATATACTATTGCAAACGTTTCTTCGCCTATAATATCAATGCTAAGGAATGACCCTGTTTTAATACCGGCCGCCGTCGCGAACTCATCTATAATACGGCTTTCAAAAGATAACGACCAATTCGAATTATTTTCATAATACATTCCGCTTAGGAACAAAGTATTTTTATCGGTTCCGTCAGAATCGCGTATCATTGTCTTTACGCCGTCTCTAAAATCTAATACATCTTGTGCAGTTATTCCGGCAGAATTTATTTCTGCTAAGGTCATTGTACTGTCGGATTTAGCTATAAAGGCACGGAAACCGAACTTTAACAATGGCTTATAAATATTTTCTATAGGCGCGTCGGTTGTTATGGTCATTACCGTAAACTTGCTATTAGTAATAACCAATTTAATATAACGTCTTACTACCGAATAAGTTTCCGGATTGGTGTACATAGTAGAGAAAACCAACTCCCCGTTATCATTATTACCACCTTGGAAATTACCTACCGTTTTCAGATTCCATACGATTAAGTCTTTTCGGTCATTGTTTGATAGCACGCTAACAAATATCTTCCTATTATCTCGTATGGGTCCTTGTATTACGTCTATATAGGAGCCTCCAAGCATAGATTCTATTTGTGAAGTTATGCTTATCGTTTTTGTTCCGAACTCATCAGATTGCGTAAGTAAGTTATTAAGTACATATATATTCTTTGCTACATTGTCAGCCTGTGTTGCAATCTCCTTAATTTGGTCTAAAAATACAGTAGTAACCGACCAATTAGAGTAATTTATACTTCCACCTACATTTGTTCGTGTAGCCTTTAAAGATATTACCTTTCGCCCCGTGGCTATTCCGGTAAATTCCAGTACTTGTTGTTGTTGTAGGTTTGTTCTTGCCAACGTCATAGGCACAAGTTCACTACTATTATTAAAATAGAAGAAACTTGTAATAGCATCGCTATATAGTACCAAAGCTATAATCCTATCTAAAATAACTTTATCACTATCCGAAAGTGCGCCATTATTGGTCGGGATAGCTTGCATCTGCATTTTAAGTTCATAGGCTCTTTTTCCCCATGACCAGGAACCCTCCGATTCAGTTCTAATTACTGATGCGTTAATAAATGAGCATGTTGTAGCGCCGACTTTTTCCTGATATTCAAAATATTGTACTTTAGTCTCGCCTGCTTCGGTGTATTGTGTTATACGCAACATGCGAGCTATCTGCGTATTTTGCGCACGGTACGTGCCTACATAGATATGTAGACCGTCTTCTATATTATTAAATACATCAAATTGGGCGTTTTTATTGAAATCGAAAGATTCATCTAATTGCTCTATTTCTACCCCTCCGCTATCCTTTAGAATATCCTGAATGCTTTTAGCGTTTGCAATACTTGTACCGCCATCATATCCTCCGGCATCAGTGAAATAGACTTTTCCTTCCTTGGTTATAATCATAGCCGATTTACGTTTGTCATCGCTTGAACCGATACCAAAATTAAACAGACCATTTGCGACCACTGCGTTATACATACCGGCAACATGGCCGCCTACTTCTTTTGTCACTGTCCCCTGTCCTTCGGCATGAGCGTTCGCGGCTCCGGCCGTTGTGCCCTGTCCTTCGGCATGAGCGTTCGCGGCTCCGGCCGTTGTTTCCTGTCCTTCCGCATGGGAACCAAAACCACTTGCCACCGTTGAATTTCCCTCCGCGTGGGAATAATCGCCGGACGCGGTGGTATGTCTTCCTTCTGCGTGAGATGCTAGTCCATCGGATAAAGACATATAGCCTTCCGCGTGGGAATAATCGCCGGACGCCTGTGTTTCACCCCCTTCGGCGTGTGACGCACCACCATTAGCCACAGTAATACGCCCTTCTGCATGCGAATTATTCTTGTTTGCATGGGTTTGGAATCCTTCCGCGTGGGAATAATCGCCGACCGCCTCCGTTTCTTGGCCTTCCGCATGAGAATTTACACCACTTGCGTTAGTACGTAGGCCTTCCGCATGGGAATAATTTCCGACCGCCTTCGTTTGTGAGCCTTCCGCATGGGAATTATTTCCGACCGCCTTCGTTTGTGAGCCTTCCGCATGGGAATTATTTCCGACCGCTGTATTATTATCATAATCATTAAACACTTCACCGCCTCCTTTAGAAACGCCTATAAAAATAGGTGTAAAATTCCATGCTGTACCGTTTGTACTTGTTAATATACCAAGTTTATTAACAGTAATAGCTGTATTTCCCGAATTTTTAAAATTCGTATAAGTACCTACTTCGGTGGTAATATAGAATGAATTTCCCTCTACCACAACGGGAACCGTACTTTTTGTAGCAATGCCTAAGAATTGATACTCTGGTCCCAATGTGTCCACCATTGATAATAAAACCGTCTGAATTACATTTCCGGTTATCTCATAATTGCCGTTTTCCTTGATAACAGCTTTTATACTCTCTTTGATTTGGTCGTATGCCATAACTTTTAATTTTAGAGGTTATTAAATTCGTTTTCGTTTGGTTTAATATTAAAGTCGTTATTAAAGTCGTTATTAAAGTCGCCACGAAAGACGCTACCTAATTTCTTAACAACTGTATTAGTTTGGAACTCAATTTCTACGGAGGCTAAATCGCCTTGCGTTTCCCATTTTGGCGTAAATAGGAACGTATCACATTTATATAAACGTCCGAAACTATCCCTTATACTAATATGGTCACTTAACCGGATTAAACGCATAACATCGCAAAGGTATTCCGGCGCAAGGATATTAAACCGATATACTTTTTCCGAAAGTTGTTTAATCGGAAAGAAATAACCGTCCCTTTCTTCGCCTTCTTCCTCAAATGTATAATCCGGCTTTCCTATTTCAGTACAGAAATAAACGCGGTTTCTGAACGTCGGGTTTTTATATACAATTATGCCAGCGTCACAATATAGCGTATCATCATCGTACCACTCTATTGATAGATAATTTTCAGAATCATTTATTATCGTAAATATGTCCGAATACCATGTATTAACGCCATCATTTAAAACGGCATAATACATTCCTATCGGTATTTTTTCCTGCAAGGGGAAATAAGCCGGATACACAATAACCTCCATTTTATCGGTATTTTCCGGCTTTGCTAATTGTAAGCCAGTTAGAACCATTTGTTCCGTTATATCCAAAACGAAAACCCCGTCTTTAGTATATAACTTAACGTTAGGGTTAAATACCTCGTTTGGCTTCCTCAATATCTGAAAGGGCAAAAGACTATGCGCAGGAGTAAATAACGGGTATATATTCCCGTAAGCATAACTTTTCCGGCTGTTTTGTCCGTCTATATTGTCGTACCACGGCAATACACTCAAATTATTATTTTCGTTCATATCTCCTCCGTATTAAATTTTAATTCGGCTTCCGCTGACCTACTCGACAAATTTACAGATAATTTGCTAATCTGACCATTTCCGACAAATGTTTTTATAATTCCGTTCGGGTTTATATCATCTTGCCCAATAGGAAATACTACTTTTTGTTTTTTCTTTCGTTCTATTCCCTTAACCGTGATTTCTTTTTCGTTGATTCTCGCCCGACGCGCTGGTAAATCATATATCCAGTATGTAGGCTGTAAATTCACAAAAGCAAGAAAGCCGTTTTGAAGCTCTGAAATCACATTATCAAACATTAAACTAACAAATGGTACTTTATATTGCCCGTCTACTAAGTTAGCAGCAAATATTGCGAAGCCGTCTTGACTTATATTATCAGGATTGCAAAGCATATAATCTATATCGGAAGTAAAATTAGACACCGTTATATCTTCTTTCTTATCCGCTTCTACATACTTACTTAATATCTCTATCGGATACCCGTTAAAAACTTTAGTGCAGTCGTCCATCCAAGAAAATTCATACCGTGAAGACATTTCCGGCTTATCAAACTTATACGAAGATTGGCCGAACGCAATCGGTTTATAATTCCGCTTGTTGGCGATTTGCGTTAAATCTAAAACCATCTCCGGCGATAAAACGTAACTACCACCGTTTTTAAAGTATAAAATATGCTCTATTCTTAATTTATCGTCCTCTATAAACCAATACAATTTATACGTATTTGCTAACATAGACATAATTTGATGAAACGTAGTAGGTGCCTTTTGTGCCGGTGTATTATATATCCCGTTTATTATGTTAGATTTCGGCGTTATTAATAACGTCTGATTCGAGGTTCCTGTTATCGGGTTTGTCGTACCGTATAAAAATTCACTGTATTCACTCGTAGGCAAATGAGTAACGCCCGGCGCAATCTGACCCAACAAAACGGATATAACACTCCATAGTGGGAAATTGTCGGGCACTATATATTCTTTACGTCCGGACTTCTCGAAAATACTATCCCATACCGAAGAACTAAACCAAACGGATGTATTTAGCCATTTACTTTGCCCTAAAGGGTACATTTTGGCTAATGTAATAAGCACTGGAGGCGCGAAATATTGCCCCCATCCCGTTTTACCGTATTCCGTTGGCGTGTCTGAATAACGATTTGAGATATAAGCTATATCTACATCATACCCGATTGCATGAGTATAATTTTTATTATTCCCTACAAAATCATCCGTAGGAATCGGCTGCGTTGTATTGCCTGATATTGTTTCTACATCGCATATTAAACGGGCATATATACTATAAGAATGCATATAGCCTTTTAATGTGCCTACCATTCCACTACCTTCTTCCGGCGTAAGCGTAAATTCTAAGGTATCTAATATTGGCGTACTGCCGTGTATGTCTTTCTCAAAATAATATAGCCTCATATTATCCGTGGTCCGGACTAATGCTATTGCAACCCTATTAATTAACGGTCCTATTTCGCTATATCGTATGTGTAACCGATAAGTATTCAAATAAGGGTGCGACAAATCACCTTCATAAAAAACCGGAGTCGCGTCGTCAGGGTCTAATATCTGCATATTTCCCACATAATTACGGCCTAAATCTTCTAAAGCGCCCCCTTCTGCGGTCAAATCTATTTCCTTTAATAGCTGTGTGAAATAAAACCAATACTTATTTTTTAAATCGCTTCTATTGTCTACCGCTGTTAATACGTCCTGCTCCCACGACATCCCCGATATAAAACAAGAAATTTTATCATCGCCGGGAAGATAGACTTGGATAATCGGACGTTTTGTAATGGTTAGGCTTTCGATTTCCGGCGTTAAAGGTATTAAATCGTATTCCTTTTCTAATCCGGCTAATATATCGTTATACTCATCGAATACGTCGGGTTTAACCTCTACTGTCATATCGTCTAAACTTATGGTACAGTCGGTTTGCATGAATTTTCCCGACCAATATTTCTCCCAACTTAACCCCAAATCATTAGATTTAATGATAGTGACATAATACACCGTAGAGAAATCACACGCCATTATAAATTTATAATCGTCAAAAGTATAAGTTAAGTTCCCGCTTAACTTTTTCCTATAAAATTGCTGCGAAGTCTCTAACTCATACTCTAAGCTTAAATCGTCTTTATATACCGGCTTTGTGTATTTGAATGATGCTTTTAAAACAGCCTTATTTCCGTCCCGTCTTTGCGATACAACTATGATTTGGCAGCCGTCCGGTACATCTACCGTTAAATCGAAATTGGCATCTGAAATGGAGGTGCCGCCCCCTTTCATAAACTTTTGTAGATGTACATCAAAATACATTGCATATCCTTGCCGGAAACGGTTATAAGAACCTATAATATTTATACGCATTCCGGCTGACACCGGAAAAACGTATAAATCGCTATTCATATCAGTAATTACGCTACCACTCGAATTTATAGAACTGTCTTTAATAACATATAACGGCTCCATTTCGGTTAATTCGGGGTTATATCCGTATTCTTGATAATCTACCGAAAGCAAGAATTTATATATAGGGTTTATCATCTTAATTTCCTTGTTAAGTTCTTATATTCAATTATAATTCTCCCGTCTTTATCTAAGTATGTACGCCTTTCGCCTTGTTTCTTTATTGCGTTTACGTCCCTTTCTAATTTGCTTAAATCCGCACCGGAACTGGCACCAATAGAAATCAGGTCTGCCCCTTTATATGCGTTTAGATACTTATGCGCAAACGTCCCGTTATTCATAGAGTTTATTACGTCCGGAATATATCGACGGAAACGGCGCGAATTTCGTTTGTTTATCACGGCGAAAAATTCGCCACCTTCTGCCCTGCGTCGTGTACCATCCGGTTTTTGCCCTAAATCTATATCGTTTCCGGATTGATGGCTACCACCTTGCAAAAGTTCAACAGTTCCTTCGCCATACGTTTCAGTACCTGAATTTTTCGCCATTTGTGCAGCCTTTATCTTAGATGCAGCAAAGCTTCCCCACATTACAGCAATAGCCGGAATCGCGCCCCATATACCCAACTGCCGCCAGATTAATGCGGTTGCCGTCACAAGCGAGCTAATTTGCTGTGCTGTGTCTATTGCTTGCTGCTGACGTTGTGCCTTTTGTTGCTCTTTCAAGGCTTTTTGTTCGTTCTTTTTGGCGTCTTCTAATTCTTTTTGTGCATAAGCTACATTTGATGCGTATCCGTTTGCCCTTGCTTGTAATTCGGCCTCTAATGCCGTTTGCGCGGATTCTACTTCCTTTTGTGCCGCTTCTACCGCCCTATTTGCCGCATCGACTTTAGCCTGCGCCAACGTATTCAACGCCTCTAAAGCATAAGACACAGAAGTATTTATAGCTTCTTTTTGGTCGTCATTTAGATTAAGTCCTAAAATACTATATATGTCCTGCGTTCTATCTGTTTTTTTTGATTCCTCGATTTGCTGGTTTATTCGTTCTATTTGGTTTTCTATCGTTTGTACCTCAACATCGGACATTTTAACCGCTGCCTGCTGATTTAATTCTAAAATCTTATTTAGCCTGTCTTTTTCAGCTTGCAGCCGGAATTGTGTTTTCTTTTCTTCCGTTGTCTTTAGTAAATCAAACTCGCTTTGTGCAAGTGCCTGCCGTTGGTCAAAAATACGCAGTTCCGCTTGTATCTGTTTGTCGGCGTATTCCTGAATTAAAGCCGTTCTTTGTGTATCGAATCCGGCATTTATCGCGCCGGTATCTTGTCTCTGTCCGGCAGGCTTCTGTTGGTTTTGAAGTTGCGCTGTTTGGCGTTCATTTTCCAAAAGTTCTAACCTTAAAGCCTTTTCTTCCTGTGTACCCGCTTTAATGGCTTGTAGGCGCAATTCAATACTTTGCTTTTGTAGTTGCAATTCTTGCAACTGTCGCTGCTGCTCTATCTTTAGCAAATCATTCGTTAAACGTTGCTCCAGCACCAATATAGTAGCATTTATAGTTTCCTTTTCTGATTCTGTGATACTTTTTTCGGTCTCTAATTGGTGCGTTAAATCTTCTATTTGGCGTTTATATTGGTATTCTGTTTGCTTACGCCTTTTTTCCCATTCGTCGGCCTCTAATTGTAGCTGTGCATCTTGTAGTTTTCTTGTAGCCTCTAAATTTCTTTTATAGGCCGCCTCCACTTGCTTTGCTTGCTTATTCGTATCAGTACCGCCAGTTTTAACCGTGGGAGTTTTAGTCGTTATTGCAGTCGTCGTTTTCGTTGATGTGTCCGGCGTACCCACATTAACCGGAATGGTTAACGGTGGTATCTTCTTTTGCATCCGGTTTATGCCATTATTAAGGCTTTCCGCAACATCTTTTATCTCTTTATTGATTAGGTCGCTAAAGGCTGTCCCGAACTCCGTAAAGCCTTCCTTTACCCCGTCCCAATCTAATGAGAATGCAGATTTGAATATTTTTCCGGCGGCTTGTATCATATCTATTAAAGCCCCGAAAAGATTCCCTATCGTGTTAAATACCGTCTTAAAGACTTCCGGAAGAGCCACTACAAACGCTCTAAATAGATTGCTTTCATTGTATAGCTCAATGAAATAATTTATCAAAGAAACGACACCTTTTATCAAGGCCGTTAAGCCCTGATTAATGAACACCTTTATAGAGGTTGTAAAGCCCTCAAAGCTGCCACCCGTAGCATCAAACAAACCTGCTAAAGCGTTTTGTAGTTCAATCTCGCTTTGTAGTTGTTCTTCTTGCAACCGCCCTAATTCGCCGGCCTTGCTTTTTACCGTATCTAAATCGGCAGATATATCTTTTAATGTCCGAAGGTATTGTAACCCTGCATCCTCGCCGGGACCGCCGAAAATATCCGCTATTGCCGTTCCCACACTTTGTGCGCTGTCCGGCAATTCGGCCAACTTTGCGGAAACTTCCTGCATTACCTGAAACGTTGTCTTTGCGCCGGTCTGCAAGTCCTTTTGTACTTGTGTGGATGAAATGCCGATTCCATCAAGCGCGGCAGCGGTTGCCGTTGTCATTTCGCGTAACCGCAAATTACCCTCCTTTATAGCGTCTACTCCCTTATCAGAGAAAATACCGGCCTTATTGGTTTCGGCTACAATAGCTACAAACTGACTTGCGGATATTCCGGCCTCCTTAAAATACGCAGGATATTCTTTCAACGTATTTAAAAACTCGCCGTTTGCATCCCCACCCGCTATAAAACCGTCTTGTATTAATTGTATTGCTTCGTCTGCTGATATACCGAATTGTTTCGCTAAAGCATTTGCGGAAATAAGCGTTTCTTTGAAATCAGCGTTAAAAGTGTCGGCTACTGCTTGCACTTGATTTCGGAACGCCTTTAAATCATCGCCGCTTTTTCCCGTAAATTGTTGGGTTAATCTTGTAGCCTCTACTAATCCGGCGTTATAATCGTACCAAAACTTAAACGCCACACCGGCTCCGGCGATTCCGGCTATTGCTAAAAATACGGGATTTGTCATTAAAGACATTAGGGTATTTCCTAAAGCCTTTGCGCCGTCGGACATTGCGGCAAACACCTCCTTACTTTCATTGCCGCCACGGCCTAAAGCTAAAAGACTCTCCCCAAAAGAATTATTAAGCCCTAAAGCCTCTTTTAGCCTATCCGCATACGAAATAATTGCGTCGGAAGCCTCCGTATAATTACCAACGTTAAGATTGGTTTTGCCGGTGGACTTCTGATACTCATTCATAGCTTTATATAGTTCACGGGTTTTTGTTATAAGCCCCTCTTTTGCTTCGGCCTCCTCGCGTTCGGCCTTGGTCATATTGTTAAGGTAGATTTTATTCAATGAATACTGCGCCGACAAACGATTATAACTACCTTCTGCGGACTGATTCAGCTTTATAACAAGTTTGTTTATTTGGTTGGCTTCTGTCTTTGCGAGATTAAGCTCCGCAATTTTTTTAGCCGTTTCACTTTCAGCGAAAGCAAGTTCTTTTTGTGCTCTTGCTAACCGGTCTGCATCTTCCGCGCTCTTTTTCGTTTTCTTTCGTCCGTCTTCTGTCGCGCCGGATACCTTTTCCAATTCTTTGGTTAACTGTATTGCTTCCGTCCGGATATTCTTTAATGCGTTCGTATATGTATCCGAAAGTTCATCGAGTTGTTTTATAAGCTCTGTTATTGAATTGTCAGGGCTTACCAAATCGGAGTATTTAATTGCGTCGTTATCTGCCATGATTCTATAATTTTAATTTTGCTCAAATTTTAAATATAAGACGTGTTTTCATTAATAAGGTAGTATCACCCCACAACAAAGATAAAAACGCCCCTATCGCGATTATTTCGCCTTACTTCGGCGTTTTAAGTCTTTGACCATCTCCTTAATGTATTCAAAAGCGTTATAATATGCCAGTACTGACATATTTTTCGGGTCTGTATGTAAATGCTGCGACAACATTAAGCACATCTTTTCAAACTGTTTATCTTGCTCTATCTCTACACTATCGGAACCGGAAAACGATTTAGGATTAAAGTACGTTATTAACTCTGCCGTTATATCGTCTATTTCCTTTTCTCTCTCTGGCTTGCTTCCACCGTCTATAATGGTTTGTAGTATTAGAACTGTACGCCGCTTTAATTGGTCATAATATTCTTTTACCGTTGCATCATCGAATAAACGGGGGAAATATATTTGCAGCTCCCTATCTATTTTTTTTTTGACCGCTTCGATTGAGGCGGCTAAATCCTTATACGGGACATCGGCGAACATATCCACTATCTTTTTTAACCCCTCATCTGAAAGGTCGTCACATGGTTTGCCGTCTATGCTTTTAACCAATACGGCAAAGGCCAAATTTCGCGGCGATACGCCCGATTGAATAAAGTACACATTTTGGCGTATATTTTCAAGCTCTGTAATAGCCTGCTTATTGTCATTCTTTGCCAAAAAGGCGGCAATACGCGAAATATGCTTATCAAAATCCGCTATATCCGAACCTATACCGGCATCGACTAAAAGCATTTTATTATACTTGTGGAATCGTGTAACCGGAAGATTTTCTATATCATCGTAAACCTCAATAGTTTTACCGGCTAATTTTAATGTCTTCATAACATTTTACGTGTTAATGCGGTTGAAAATACGGGGATTAAAAGGAAATAACCCTCCCCTAACATTATAGCAAATAAGACAGCGAAAAAACACCCCGTCCACCATGAGAGGCAGAAATTACACTGAAACATTTCACTAAAGAAATCATTTCCATGTACCTGCACATATTCAATAACACCCCATTTTTGCAAAAGCAAAAGAACAAAAGCGGCGGCAAACGCTACTAATAGCGTTACCACCGAAAACACACCTAGAAACAAAAACAAATTTATCATAACTCTATATTATACATGTTTCAGTAACCTCCATAATGCCTTCAAATCTGAATCCCCCATAAGGAGCCATTAAAAACTGATTATCCACTTCATCCAACGAAAACCCCCTATATATGTTTTCTGCAAGCTCGTAGATTCTATTTATTTCTATCCGGCCATCCTTTAGCCAAAAACCGCCGTTTAAGACATCTAATATATCGCGCTTAATCCTTTCTTTGTTCCGCGTATTGGGGTCATTGAATACCGTGCGATAATCAAACCATACAATAAGGGAAAAAGGGCTTTTTAGCCCTATTGACTGTTTCGGTGTCCAATCTACCGTCTGCGGGTCGTCAATCCAAAAAAAGGAAAAGTTCCCTATTCCTGCATCAGGCGTTACTTCCTGATATTCATTTCCACCTATATAAATATTCGGTGTATATATCTTCTTTTGGTTTGCGCCGTATTTAACAAGCCTTTCCGCACGTCCGAAAGCCTTATCTAACCACCCCAAATTGTCCGTTAATCCGGTCTGAATGTTATTAATAACAACGTCTAATAATTCGGGTGCCTTAATTATTGGCGCTCTTGTATTATTTCCCATATATGTACTCCTTTGTTTTAGCTTTTAATTCGGGATATATATACGCCCAAATCAATATGATTTTATTTTCTTCCGTAAGTCCTAATATTTGCCGCCCGTAACGCTGTATTAAATCCTCTGTTTTCCAATCTGCCGCCTTTATCGTGAATTGTTGCGTATCGGCTTCCACATAAAAGGACTGCTCAAAGTCGCCCTCATCCCGCAATGTTACGCGGTTGTACGGTTGGCCTTTCTCCTTTTTAATTTCAATCGTTAAGGGGCTATAAGGTGCGTAATCCATGATATTCACGCCTAAGCGGTTTACACCCTGTTCATATAATTGGTCTTCGGAGTTCATATCTGTTATTACGTACTCGTTTTCCAATATTATAGACTGAATCAACCGCCCCGACTGGAGTAACTCGTTAAACTCTGTCACACGTTGGCGCAAATTATCAATTAGTTTCATACGGCCTTATATCTCACTCCTCTATTATTGCAGGACAAACAAACGCGGTCCAACCCTTGCGTATCTAATTTTAATGCCTCATAGGCTTTTTTCAACTGATACCCCAAACCGCCCGGGCGAACCCCCGACGTATTCCCATCAAGTTCATACAGAATATCCGTACGCGTCGCATTTGATTGGTACCGATTAACTCGTACATTAGGATTCATAGCTAAAGCGCGTAAAGCTATTACGGCTACTTGCTTTTGGATTACGTCCTGGAATATCTGCCGTTGTGATATAATGAAGTCCGTTAAATCACAACCGACCGTTATTTCACAGTTTAACCCGTAATTCTGCGTGTTGGTGTACATTGTATATGCTATATCCCACAATTCCGGATATTCCGCGAATGTTTCCGGCGCATTGTACATAAACGGCGTAACTTGCAAATATTTCGTTAACTCTCGCCATACTTCCACCGACCCAATATTACAAGTTCCGCAAGGCTCACGGCTCCAGTCTTTAGATACGTTTATAGCTTCCATTCCTTGCGGTAATTCGTCCTGATTATAACAAAGGAACCAACTGCCACCGGAATTATTATCTTTGCTAATATACGGTAAAAAGCAGTCTTCCAAAGTAAACCATTGAAAGCCGCCGTTTTTAACCTGAAAATCTAAATCAAAAGTTTTTATCGGGTCTATTTGGGAAGAGTGGAAAAGATACATTTTTACTATGCCCGTTCCGCCGGTCATTTGCAACCCGATTTTTTCTATTTTGGCAGTCACACCTAAAGCCCGAACCGGAACGATTTCAAAGCCTACCAGTTTATGCGTATTTTGCAACGTTGCGCGAATACGGCCTGCACCATCAAAGAAAGTGCGTCTTTCTAATAGATTGCGCGTTTCCTTATCAAGCTGTTTTATTTGGGTAAATGTCTGAATTGCGGTTGCAATCCCGTTTCGTGTCATTCTTTCCAAAAAGTCCGTCAACATGTTGTACGGTTTCCAATATGGGTTCCCGTAATCCTCCCGGCTGTAATCATTATTAAAATCGCTCGCCGTCGGTTCCTCTCCGGTATTATCAATTCTCGCAATCCAAACAATATTGTTATGACGTACTTTTTGCCCTGCTTTGTATGGTAAAATCATGTTCCACTCCGGGTATTGTAGCCCCCAATCATCCGGCATAATCGCCGCCATATTATCCAACGTCAAAAGCGGGTGCGCACCTTGAAAATACAACCCGCTTTCCGTTTGCGTTAAATACGTGTCAATTGCTTTTGCCGGGTCAAAGGATTGCTCCCACCCGACGACGTGCAATAATGCGTCTTGTATTTCTTTTATACGGTACATGATAATTCTAACATTTTTATAACTGCTTATAGGGCTTCCAAAATAATACACTCTCGCCGGGTATCTCATTTGTATTATTATCCCTTATTGACTCCCAGTATAATTCATCGTCATTCCCGTTAAGGTCATACTGCACAATGGTACCGGCAGAATATGTTTCCCTACTATTCCATTCCGGATATTCCTTAGTATTTATAATTCTTACTTTCATAACAAAAGGATAATATCCGGAGGCTTTAAACCTCCGGATATTGTTTATAAATTAACTACTCTACTGCCTTTGTGAAAACGGGGGCTTCCTTCTTGTTAGTGACTTGGACATCAATCGCACCACCATCGGCACCCAAGTTCGTAACATATACCGGCATGCCTAATGGCTGGTCTACCGGACGTGCGGCAATTTCGGCCTTTATAATCGGGTTTGCTACTGTTGCAGCATCGCTGTTATAAGCTACCAAGAAAGCCACATCTACACTAAAGCCGAAATATTCCTTAACGGCACACGTCAAATCGGCAGTAGCATCGCCAGCAATTTGCGACTGGTCACCGACAGCCGTATAATAGTGTGAGCCGACCGGAAGATTAATATACGGCAAACGTACAACATCCCATTCATGGAAATTAGCGCGTGTCCGGCGTAAGGCTTCACGGTCTACGCGAGTAAGTACGCCTACATTTCCATCGGCAACAGCGTAGAACGTTCCGTTTTTGCCTGCTTCGTTCGTTACGTTGTTCGTGTAGTGCAGTACTTTGTTGTCGTACTCCATACGCTTATTGACGTCGTTATATACGCCGTGTTGTGCAAGTTTACGTACAAGTGAATCTACACCGGCATTCCCGATAATGTGGATATATTCGGGGTAACAGTTTGCACGCATAATCGGGTTAATGTCGCCCAAAATCTCCGTGCCCATTTGCGTAGGCACTTCGATTGTGTTTCCTGTAACCGTATAATTAAGCTTGTCTTTAAACACTTGCGTCTTTCCGGCTTCCAATGATGCAACGGCGGCCTTATCCAAAGCGTCAGCAAGTGCACGCGTTGTTTTTTCCATCTTACGGAAGAAATCGTGCTCATAGCTGATTTCGTTGTTTGTATAAGCCGCCGGAACCATAGTAAATCCGATTGCGTATGTCGCCCAAACAATAGTATAAAGCGATGAAGTGTTTTCATCGTCTTGAATAACGCAGGAGCGAACGTTAGACACTTGTACATTTCCATCGTAATCAATTACGGGGATTTGTACGGTATTGCCAATAGAAGCGAATGCACGCTCACGCAATTTAGGCGAAATTATAGAGGTCGCCGAATCGGTTTGCTCTATAAAAAAATCAAGTGCGCCATACTCGCAGGGGCGGGTCATATTCCTATCAAATTCAGGGTTTTCTACCCGCCAATTTTGTAATCTTGTTGCTACTAAACTCATAATACTACTTTTTAAAATTGTTATCTAATAGGGTTGACCCGTTACCCTTGTTTGCTTTTTATGCCGTTTCCGGTAATGAAGAGATATTATTATCTTTCCAGGCTTGCGTCATAGCCGCGTCAAAATCAGCCGACCCAATAGTTAAACCTTGTGCTAAAAGGTGGTTTGTGATAGCCTCATACGCTTCATTACGGCTTTTGGCTCCGCTCACATCTAATACGGTCTGATTTCCCGTTCCACCCGTACCGCCATGAGTGCCACCACCACCGGCCTGCCGACCTTCGTCTAAAACGCCCATAGTTTTCAACTCTTTTTGTAACAAGTCAGAGGCACCAAACGGGTTTAATTGATTGTTAGGGTTTCGCATAATGGCTCCGGTTTCGTCCTTAAACGCCAAAATTTTGCCGCCCTTGCCATCGTCGATATATTCGGGATTCATGCCCTTTATTTTTTCCGTGGCTTGCTGCAAAATTACGCGTGTAACGGCTTCCGGAAGTCCGGCTTTAAACTTAATACCGCCTGCGGCTGTTTGTAACTCGCTATCGATTTTAATCGCAAACAGTTCCTTTTTGTGCGCCTCTTGAATATCCGTGTACTTTGTATTCAATTCGTTGTACTGTGTAGTAATGTTTGCTAAATCGGCTTTTGCTTGTTTTAAAGCCTTTGCGGTTTCGGCATCTGCTGCCCCGTCTGCAATCGCTTTTTCAAGTCGCGCCTTTTCTTTTGTCAATGCGTCAATTTGCGATTTATAACCCGTTGCGGCTTCGGCATCGGCTTTCATTGCTGACATGACACGCTTTGCGTAATCGTATGTCTTTTCCGTTCCATTCTTTGCGATTCCGGATACGGTCAGAATGTCATTATCTAAAGCCCCGTATATTTCACCGGTTTTTTTTGCTATCACACTATTTTCGTCATTTTCCGACAAAGTTATGATAGCTTTAATTTGTTCTTCGGTTAATCCCGATAACTGTGCGTTTGCCGCTAAAATCTCTCTTGTTAACATAATCTTTCCCTTTGATTTAATTAAGTTTTACCGTATTCGGCGTACCGGTATTAACATCCATGATTGCAACAGAATACTTCGGGGATTCTGCCGCAGTGGTGTCTACCATATAGCCCAATACTTTACCGTGATTAACTTTGTTTGCGGCTTCTTTCGATACTACAATAACATCGGTAATTGTTCCCACCTTGATGCAATCAATAAGCTTTTGTTTTGTAGTTCCGTCCATCGCAGATAAAGCTCCGGTAATCTCGATAATCAAGTTATCTTGCTGTGCAATCTGTGCCATATCACTATAATTTAAAAATTAAACTTCTGTTTTCTCACTGTTTTTAGGCCGACCAACACGCCGCGCAGTCTCTGTCTTTGCCGCGTTATTGTCTTTTTCCTCTTCTTCCGGCTCTTTTAATTTGCCTTCGGCCTTTAGTTCTTCCAATATTTGCGCTCTAATCGCTTGCCTTTCGGCCTCTTTTTCGGCTTCTGCTTTGGCTCGTTCTTCGGCGGCAATCCGTTCCCTATTGGCTTTTACAAATTGGTTAGGGTCGTGTAAAATATCAACGGTGTACCCCTGTTTGCGGAGGTTGTGTAGTCCGAACGTCTCAAAGAATTTCTTTCCGAAAACTTGGATACGCGGTTTTGATAGCCTTTCGCCGGTCTCCGGATTGAATTTCTTGATTTCAATCCTACAATGGTACATGTTTCTTTCGTTTGACGGACAAATAAAGTTTTCAGGCGTTACCTCCAATATCCCAACGTCCTTAATTCGTCCCGTTTCTGTTTTCACTTGCATAGTCATACATCTTTTTAGTTATTATATCTATTTTCTTACTAAACGGTATTAAGCTTCCAAACTCTAATACGTTTGTATTCTCACGTTCAAAGCGTCGTACAAAGTTAGCAAAATTTAATTTAACCCTTAAATCATCTTCGCTGATAAGTTGTTTTTCAAACAGTGTTAACGCTTCCTCACGTGTTAAATGCCTATACGGCTCCAATTCCGACAAAATAAGCATCCTTTGTAACTGTAAGGGGTCATTCCTATACTCTGTTTCGATTATCTGATTTTGTAAAGCGTCTAACTCGCCTTCGCTCGCTCCGCTTTCCTTTGCCACCTTATAACGTTCCCTTAGTTCTGTGACATCATACAGATAAAATTCTGTACCTAAATTTACCTTTGCAGAAACAAACATATTTCCATAACGTAACCGGCATACCGTTTCATCAACAAACTGCTGCGCAGCCTCAAAACCTTTCTTTATCCGGTTTAAGATGGTGCTTTGGCTTTCAAAATTAGCCCTTATTTGCTGTTCGTTCAATGCGTCGCGGGTCGTTATTTCCTCATTTGTGCCGACAATAGCAGTAATTATATTCGTTCGGAGTCTCTCATCCTCACTTACGTTATAATCTAAACTATTACGGTCAACTGTCAGAATCTGCACGGGGTTTCTTAAATCCGGTTGGTTTTCGCCGTCCGGTATTGGTATCTCTACAAAAGAACCGGCACCTGCTATATGCTTATCGCCACATTTCGGGCAACGCATTAATAAACCGGCCATATCTAATTTGTAGTGCCCTTGTTTGTCCTTCAAGAAACCGCCGTCGCAATAGTCTCCGCTTTGGTCGTCCACAAAATCACAGTTTTGCTCATAGCCTGAATATATCGGATATGACCCGTATAAGTCTAAATGTCGCTTAGATATGTGGAAGAAAAGGTACCAATCTAAAGCCTCTAATTCCTTTGTTAACGGCGAAATCTTTATATCGGGGTCTGCTAAGTTTATAGATTCATTCCAAAAGAAACGAGCCGGGCAATACCCTAAATCATGCGCATTTTCAATTATCAAAGTTCCGATATTATTGTTTTTCCCTTCAAACACTCTATATCTTTCATCATCAATAACCGCAATACGTTCCCCTTCCTGCCTGAATATAATCCATTTCATTAGGCCGGTCGAGGCATCGACTTCATACGTAATAACATCAGCAATAGGCAACCAATAGAAATACGGCGTAGGATACCCCGAATCATTCTTTTCGGCAGGCATGTCTACAATAAGGACGCTATTTATTTCAGTCTTGAAAAATTCCCATCCTTTCCCCGACCAAATTTCCGGCTCATGCAGAACTTCCTGACGATAATACTCCCAGTCGTCGCGCTGTTCAGTATTCATAAACTGATAGTTAAACGCAGGGTTTCGCCCGTCAAAGATTCTGCTTAGCTTATCAAAACAAATTCCCGTTATCTCGTTAGTTTTAACGGGATAACGGAATAATGTTTTAAATATCTTGAATTTATCATTCGGTATAAGGTTTTGGACAAAAGCCAAAAAGTCAGTAACGGGGCCGCATAGGTTAGGCGTTAACGCAGTTTGTGCGTGGAACCTTATACGGCTTTGATGGAATAACGCCCTATTGATTACTTGGCGTTTCTTCGGCTCTGTTATCTGCTTTTTTATCTCGCTTATGTCTAATCCCATTTTCCTTAGTAAATTCAAAGGTTGAATCTTTCGGAAGCTCCCATCCGCCATTATTAGGCATCATTAAAAGCCTCTCCGCGTGTGCTATCTCAAAATCCTCCGACATGTTGTATTTTGGACAACATAACCGGACTTTCGTAGACTTTCCCATTATCCTGCCGGTTTTAGGTCTGTCAAAGGATTAAATCCGGGGGCGATAATTACCAAATCATCCGACCAGTTAGGCAAGAAGCTCCATTGTATCGCGTTGCTGTCGGGGGCTTCTAAGCCGCCTAATGTTTTGTCACCGATAAACAAAGCGCGAATAGGAATCGGATAAAATTTCGTTGCTACCGCTGTGTCTTTAATTGCACCGATTGCTCCGTTTTCATCAAACAGAAATACGCCCAAATTATCCGCCCAGCTTTCGCACTGGAGTTCCTTCAAAGCCTTTATGATGTTTTGGGGCGATTTACGGATAACACCGGTAAACGGCGTAACCTCACGACCGATAATTTCTTCCACACCGCCTAACGTGTCATTGCCACCGCCATAAGTACGAGGCGCGCCACCTTCTGCCGTCGGTGCCTGAATATAGGGCGAAATAGCAATCTTTGTACTATCGTTAGCCGAAATAAAGACAGTCCACGAAGCAAGCGCCTTAATATCCTTCTTTGGATCTGCTGCGCTATCAAAAGCATTTTTAGTTCCATTTTCTTTTACGAGGCGTTGAAATGCAACCTTTTGAATCTGACCGAAACTTTCTACACAATTTGCAACGGGTATTGTAGGAATCGCCGCTGCTGCTGGACATTCGCAAATCATAATCATTCTTTTTTTGTTAATACTAATTTGATAAATTCTCCTTTAGGATGTGCCATATACTTCTACATAGGCAAAGGTATAAAAAAAGCTTTATTTACCTACATATTAACGACTTAATTTTATATATTTGTCAATTTCGTACCTTTACGCCCCTATTTCCGTGCGCATAAGAGCGAGTATTACCGTTCATTAATTCTTTTTCATATATACCGGTTAATCCGTCCTCTATATCATCATGTGCATTTGCGGAGAAATCCCGTAGAAACGTTGTCACATGATTATATATATCTTTATACCGCGTTTCCCACCCAAAAGGCATAATTATCTGCGCGTTAACCATAGCACTATTTGTAATAATCCGGCTTTCTTTGTTTCCACCTTGATAAAAGGCTTCCGTAATTGCGCGTACTTTCTTGGTCACTAACTTTTCAAAACCGGCACCGCCGTTATTACTTTCTATCCATGCCTTTTGCGTCCCATTACGGTTAATCATGGCCGGAATAGTCACAGCCGTTACCTCCGTATTTTCTTGCGTGTATTCCATATCCGTAATGAGAGCGTATAAAATAGGCTCCCATCGCCGGAGCTTTTCATTGAATACCTCGTTTCCGCTCATATATATATCATAACATGCCGAAAATGTGTAATCGTCCCCTTCGTCGGCCACGTCGGTATAATTGCCGGAACGTACATAAGTACCCCAATCTTTTTTTTCTATCCATGTTTTGAATGAATGTTGATATAAGCGACCCTCCGCGCTTCCGGGGTTTCCTTGGTACAAGCACTGAAATTGTACGGGGTCTAAAGCCTTTTGGGCCTCTAATTTTAACCGGCTATGTCTATTTTCCCATAAAGCCTCCCCGGGTTGCCGTGGGTCTATCTCTGTGGGGGCACTCGTTTTCAATGCTTCAAAGTTTATACGTACCCATGCGCCAGGCGGTATATTCGCAACATCTTCCCACGTTTTTATATCTATGACCTTTTCTCCGCTTTTTTCGATTCGGCCTATTAAATCATCATCATGCCAACGAGTGAAAACGATTAGTTCCTGCGATTCATTATGTAAACGCGTCCTTACTACTGTTGTGTACCATTTCCACGCCGCATTACGAACTATTGGACTATTCCCTTCCGAATAGTCTTTATATACATCGTCCAATATAGAAACATCCACCGTTTTAGAAGTCAAAGAGCCTCCGCGCCCGACAACGCGAAGACTTCCTTTCTTTCCGACCATCTCTATAACATCGCTATTTCGTAAGTACGTGTTAGCCATTGTAACGACATTAGACCCATTTAGAAACGTATTAGGGAATAATTTTCTATATTCCGGCGAATCGATTATCCTTTGAACGTCTCTATTAAAGTCTCTGGCTATTGTTGCCGCATACGACCCGATACATATTTTTTTATTGGGGTCCAATCCTAATATAAAGGCCGGAGTCATTCGGCTTGAGCCTTCGCTGTTATGCGTAGGTACGAAATTACGACCAACTAAATAAATTCCGTCTTCTACCTGAATACAATTCCCATACGCTTCATGTTTTATAGGCTCTATGCTTATAATAGACCGTCTTCGTTTTCTACTTTTAATTACTATACGTTTTCTCGCCACCCTTGTAGGGTATTCGGTAGAGGGGTTGAAGCACAACTGATATACAACTTTTTTGCCTACAACTCCGCTACTTGATACACGAGGGGGGAAACTTGTAATAACGACACTTTCTCCTAAACTCCGCAATATCAAAGCCGACCGGTCTATTATATCCTTATTCGTGTTGCTTATTGTTACACGTCCGTTTTTCTGATATACATACCCGTCCGTATCAATCAATCCGGCAATAACTTGCTTTCTTACTTCTATGGAATTAAATACAAATTCATCCCCTATATGCTTTTTCTTTATATAACCATTTTCTTTTAACGCCTTATAAAATTCACTTGAATAAAACTTACGTGTAGTAGTTCCCTTTAATTCATGAAAGTTATAAGCACTATTATTAATTATTTCTATATCATTATTACCTATATGAATATATCCACATGTCGCACAGCCATCCCCAAGCCATACGCCAAATAAATACGGGTCTATTCCGGTTTCCCTATCATTGAATTTTACACATACATTAGCATCAACTTGGTATTTATAGCGTGAACCTCTCTTCCCGTCTCCCTTATATAACCTTCCTTCCTGATATATTTGTTTTGTTTCTACTCTTTCCCATTTATGCCTTGTTCGATTATATACTACCCATTCATGATTACCGTGGCATTCTATTTTAGAGCCATCAGAAAACGAAACCATATATTCGGATTTAGTTTTAGGTGACACCCATAAAACTTTTTTAGGCAATCCGTCTCTTCCTAATACATAATCTCCTACTTTTAAATCCCCATGTTTAACAAACCCATTAGGGGTTATAACTTCCTCATTATCAGAAATCTCCTTGCCATGCTGAGGGGGCGTCTGCACTATCATTTTTCGTATTAACCCGTGCGCAAACATATCCAACAACGTATAATATACTACGTGGAAAGGCTCTAATACTAAATCCGGATGTATGTATCTTGCAAAGTTAATTAGACGCTTTCGACCGGCCTCTAATACAAAAAGCTCTGAATTGTCTTTTATTGCAGAATACATCTTTAATAATTCGTCCTTTTTCATTTCTTGTAATACCTCCCTTTCTTTGTGGTATGTTCCCAAACAGCGGCATAACTAACCCCCATTTCTATGGCCTGCTCCTTAATCGACATTTTGCTATATTTGGGGTTATGATATTCTTTAGGGTCTATTTGTTTTCTCATAAGCCCCAATGATTTTGCCTTCTGATATATTCCGCGCTTGGTATGACGGGGTATTTTCTTTGAAATCTCATCTATTGTGCTGACTCCGTACTCATCCCGTAGTATTTGCACCTCTATTCTATGCCATGTTTCATGCGTCACGGCCTTTTTTACCTTTATTTGTTCCATAATTTCATAATATTAAATATTTTTCTTTCGGCTGATTTATAATTACTTAGTCTCACATAGCTCCGCGGGCGGATAAAAACCGTTTGTTAAATCTTTTTTAGGCTCAAATCGGTAACAAGCACGTTCACTTCTAACCATATATTCATTTGTGAAATGACATCTTACACAAATCGGCCGGCCTAATAAGTCATAATGTCTCTGGTTATCAGTAATCCACTGCCCGAAACGGCATTCTCCGCAATGATACGCCTTCTTATTCTCCGTCTTCTTCTGTTTCCTTATCGCCATTCTTTTCTATCATTAAACGTTCATATTCCGCGTTTTGTAATTTGTCGGCTATGACAAATAACATATCATTCGGTATTACTGAAATATCATATTTCGGACCACTTGAATCTACCGATACGTTGACATTCGGCATGTCTACCTTTACCGGAGCATCCAATCCCAACAATTTAGCGCGTCTTTGTTGAACGGACAAAACCAAATCTAAGTAACGCGGATTTCCGGCAAAGGTTTCACTTCTCTCCTTTTTTAGTCCTGATTGCCGTATCTTACTAACTATGCGCTTTTTAGACCTTTCCCACGCGTCCCATAATTCGGCCTCTATTTTATCAAGCTTAGAAAGCTCTTTTGTTATATATAGGTCTATGTTTTCTTCATGCTCACGTTTCCAATTAATCAAAAGCTGCTTTAAATCCTTGTACACTCGCATAGGAGGGACAATAGCGTAATCTAATCCCAGTTTTGCGTTGCGCTGGTTTAATAAATCGGATATTTGTCTATATGAATAGCCCCTCAAAAACAAGTCAGTACAAAATACTAAATCATTCTCGCGTTGTTCGGGGGTACGTCTATACCCATGCCTTAACCGTCTTAGTGGTTTATCTGTTATTTCTGTCATGAGTTGCCCTTTCTTCTGTTTTAATATCCGGTTTATACATACTGCAACAATCCCCTACACCGTGTAAATCGCCATCTTCCCGACACACACCATTACCGGCTATATCCTCATATTCCAAATATTTACAGCTTCCGCAGCATACTTCTTTAGGCTTAACGTCTCTTTTATATAACGGCTCTTTTTCTCGTTTCTCTATCTTATCTTTTGCCATTAAAAGAAGTTGTTTTTGAGTATAGCCGAATAAGTGCGCTATATGATAGATTAATAAATTCACGTCGGCCAATTCATCTATAATATGCGCTAAAGCCTTATAATCCATGCACCCCGTATCCACATACGGAGAAAGAGCTGCTTTTAATTCGTTGTATTCTTCTTCTAACTTTATTGCTCGCTTTCTTACGTCTAAGCCGTATTTCTTATCTAAGTAATCAGAGAACCCCGATATTCCGGATAAGTCCGGCTGTTTAAGGCGCGCTTGACGTTCAAAGTCTTCTTTAGTTACATTATAGAAACGTTCTTTCCAATCATCGTATACTAAATAATCGCCGGCCGGAACCATATACGCGCCTTGTGGTGTCATGAATCTAAAGAACGCCTCTTTATCTGTACTTTCATTCATGATAAATTCGCCGCCGCCGGTGAACTTGTTTAGCCGCAATAGATTCTCCCTATCTACATATACGGCGTAAATATCACGCCCCACGGTATTATAACAAAAATCATCCGATTTATATTCAGGCTCTGCTAACACTGTATCTTTTATCATGATGGTTAACGTCTCGCCATCCTCTTTTATATCGAAAAGCTTATCGCCCAACTTTACACGGACTACATTTACCACCGCTTGCACATAACTACGAAGAACATTTTCTATATCGACTTCAACTAATAACAAATCGTTATCAGTTCGTGTAACTACATCTTTATCAAAGATGCTTTTTATCATTGATACGATTTCTTTTTCAGTAGCTTTTAATCTAATCTCTTCCATGTGTATTTTGTTTTATCCAATATGTATTTTTCTTGTCCTTTCTACTAAACGTATCACAGTGAAGGCTAATCGTTGGGCAGTCCTCTGCGGAAATCACACAAACACAGCATCTTTTGCCCATCCTTTTCAACTCCTGTGAGCATTGCACGCATTTTATTACGTCCCCTTTATAAATGGCACGTTCGCCTACCCTATACTCCTTCCTTGCATCAAACTTTTCCGGCCTGCTTATTCTCATGGTCTAATACACTTTTCATAATATCATAATACCCTTTTTTATCTAAGAAAATACGTTGAGGATACGGTATTATTTCCCCCGCCATAAAGGGTATATTATCCATTCCTAATTGCCCCTTTACAGGCACTTCTATAACTTTACGGGGGTTACGCATCATCCAACCGTAACCGGACTTTATTTCCGCTCGTTTTTTTATTGGAATACGTGTACATAACCAATCGTCCTCCGTGAAATCCTCAATCCGTTTAACGTCATACAGTTCTACCAAACCCAAAGCCGCACCACTTATCAAATAAGGATATACAGGTTTTGCCGAAGAACATATAAGAAGGTCTCCTCTATAATGTGTGTTACGGCTTCTAACCTCAATACTTTTAATGCCATAATTTACTCCGTCTTCCTGGTAGGCAACCGTTACGAGGTCATTTGCATACGGTTGTTTTACTGTTAACGCCTTATATATATCATAGGATTCATACTCTGCCATAATAAACCTCCTTTCTTAGAATGGTAAATCGTCATTTGGGTTATTATGCCCGTTACTTGGTGCCATTTCCGGCTCCGGTGCAGGTGCCTTATTTCCGTCGCCCTTGGGGGTTAATAATTCCATGCTATAACCATACACCTCCGTAATATATCGGGTTATTCCTTGCGCGTCCTGATAGCTGCGTGTCCTTAACTCGCCTTCTATATATACTTTGGTGCCTTTGTTTATATAGTTATTCGCTACATCGGCCAACCCATTTTGTAATACGATATTATGCCATTCGGTTTTATCAGGTATTACCGTTCCGTCTTTCGCGGTATATCCTTTCTTTGTTGTTGCAATACTGAACTGCGCAACCCTACCGCCGTTCTCAAACTGTTTGTAATCCGGCTTCCTTCCGGAATTACCTATTAACATAACCTTATTTAAACTCATAACACAGCAGATATTATAGCATACATTAGACTATAAACAGCCCATATATATGCGGCAATAGTAAATACACAAAATCCAATAAACGTAACCTTATACGCTGTTCTCGTTTTAATCTTCATATCATTTAAATTTTATACAGTCAAACAAATACTCTTTTTTCATATCAGACCATCCTGCGTTGTCATTTAACGCCCTACGGTCAGCATCATACACGAACTCACATATAAACCCTCCGGTTTCGATGGGTTTTATTATGCGGACCAATTTACCCACAATTAAAAAACGCTGTTTGTAGTAGCTACTATTTTCACTTATAAAAGCTATCCGGCGAACCGCATTTAATTCAGGCTGTTTTTTGATTTCCGGCCTTTTTTCCTTTTGGTGGTATGTTTGTACCCTATTAAAGTCGCGACGCATAGAATCGCGTGAAATAGCCCTAAAATCCGTTTCTCTTTTTTTAAGTCTCATTTATACAAAGATAGATATTCTTTTTTCATTAAATCGATTAGCATACAGTTTCCCGGATATATTCGCATTCTTTCACGGTCGCCGTTTTCCCACCGGCTATGAGCCTCAAAACACAGTATATTTATATTTCGTGGGTCTGTTGCCATTTCAGGATACGCGCCACGGGTTAATATGTGCGAACAATATACGGCAGAATAATTATATAACGGCCTTAATGTCTCTTCGCAATAATGCGGTTTATTCGCCCAAATCCAACGGAAAAACTTTTCATTTGCTTTCATCGTATCAATAACGCCACGCCCGAAAAGCTCATTTTGTATCTCTATGCGTAACCTTATATCCATTTTGAAATGTTTGTAATCTAAGAGAGGATTAAAGCCCCTCTTAGTTGCGTAGTCATATTCTTCGCGGTCTCTAATCTGAATCATTTTTAATAATCTTCTTCTGTATCGTCGTCCTCTTCTTCCGGCTCTGTGTCGTCCGCCTGATATGTTTCAGCGTAGGCCTCCGGAGTTGGCTCTCCGTCCTCGCCAAACAATGATAATTGCGCCCGTTTCCCTTTAAACAGGAACAAATAAACTTCGCTTTCGATTTCGGAAAGAATATCTTCCAATTCTTCTTCAAACCCGAAACTAACAGAGCTTAATTTAATGCGTGGACTATTAATGGCCGTTTTCATGTTATTAGAGACGGTATATAACCCCGTAAGAATAACACCTACGTTATCATCCTGCCCGCTCAAAGACACGCCGCGAACCTCTATATTTTTAAGAACTTCGTCGGCATAATCACGCGCAAACTCCTGCTGTTTTTTGTTAGCCTTGAAGTCCGTGGATTCAATAACCGACAGGAACGACGTAATATTAAATATACGTCCCATAATAGGCCGCAAGCGTTCAAAGCATTTGCGCAAATCGGGATGTATATCTTTTGCGCTCTCTACATGATACTTATTAGTGTAGCTTTCATTTCCGGAGACTTCTGTCACCTCATAATGTACGTCTAATCCACCATCTTTTACTAATTTTACCTTTGACAAAACAAAGGATTTCTCATTTGGAATTAACATCACATTTTCTGCCATAATTGTTTTTTTTAAAAAATTAGAAATCATTTTCGCCTAATAAGGCTTTAACGTTTGTACTTGTATCATCAACCACCTCCGGAACACTATTTATCGGCGTTAATACTGGCGAGGGGTCATTAAATTCTATTGAACGTTTTACCTTCTTTGTTTTCTTTGTTTTCTTTGTTGGTTTCGTTTCTTTTTCAAATTTGACCTTTAACTGCTCCGGCTCGTATTCCTTTGGCTTCAACTCGATAACGCCTTTATCTACCAATACAGGCACACAACGAACTAACGCCCTTACATCATCTAAAGCATTATGCGCCGGGAAGTGCTCGCCGGGGAATAACTTTTCATAAAGTTCAGATAGTTTGGGGAATTTCCCCGGCTTGCCGTTTTCTTTTAATTCTCCTACAAACTTAATGGTTTTCATCATAGTATCAATGCGTTTTCCCTTGAAAAGTGCATCTTCTACGTTTTTACTCTCATAATACTCCTTTCCCATTAAACGGAGAATCATGGCTTTTATTATAGACGTATCAAAGTATATGTTATGACCTATCAGCAAACGAGCCTTTAAACAGTCCTTTATAAATTCGCCTATAATATCTGCGAACCTTACGCCATTCTCTAAAGCTTTTAGCTGAGTAATACCATGTATTGCGATTGATTCTTCCGGAATACTCCAAAATTCAGGATATATAATAAAGCTTCTTTCTTTGCCATTAATTACCCATGCAATTTGCACAATATTAGGGAATGTTTCAAAATCTTCATCCCATTTAGCTCCCTTAGAGGGAATGCCAGTAGTTTCTACATCATAGAAACAAATATTATCTAATACGTTCTTATTCATAAAATAACTCCTTTTGTTGTTCTATATTAATTGTCTTTTTTACATATTCTGCATGCGCCACCCACACACAGCCACATTTAAGGCATTTCAACCGGCTAAACCCGTGTGGCGTATATTTATATCGTATAATACGCCAACTTTTTAACGGGTAACATTTACGGCTTTTATGGCATTTACAAAACATTCTTTCTTATTATTATTGCTCGTGTTTCTATTGGTGTGCCGCTGCAATTAAACTCACCTTGTGGTATGTTGAATACTTCACCATTCACAGAAGAAATCCATGCGCGGAAATCTTCGCATTTCTTTTCATTTGAAAATTCCCAATGCTTACTTGTAATGGCAGCCAACGTACCGCCTTCTTTAAGAAACTCGTACATCATACGCACATGGTCTATGTCCTGATTGTGTGAAAATGGCGGGTTCGCTATTATTTTAGAATATGTTGAATGTTCCCCCTTCGTGAAATCATCGCCTAAAATCCTTACGTTTTCCATCTTTTGCAGGAACTCCTTGTTTTCAGGCATCAACTCGTAACAATCAACAATGACGGACGGATTAGAGCGGTGTATGGATTTTATTAGACCTCCACGCCCTGCACTTGGTTCCAACACGCTATCCTCATCGGAAATTCCACCGGAAATCATGACTAACCAGTCCGCCACATTGGGCGGAGTCTCGAAAAATTGAAAATCCTGTTGCAAATTGCACCGTTTCCCATCGTGTAGTATCGAGAATACGCGTTCAGCATTGAACGGGAAAACAAATCCTTGTACCTTTCCCCCTCTCCAACTTCCCCCGGCTTCCTCAATCCATTTCTTTGCCTCTGAATACGAGTTCTTATTGAATTTGATTCTTGGAAGCTTTAATATGTTGTTTTCAAGCGTGCAATGTTTTAAAATGTCCTCTACGCACCATTTATTCCCATCGTCAACTTTTTCACTTTTTTTAGATGCGATTACATTCGGAGCAAGCATGGAGCTTATTTTGCTTACCATCTTATTAGAGGCATCCATAAATACGTTTACACTCCCAATGGCATGAAGGAGGAACTCGGTATCCACGTGTCCCGTTTCGTCGTAGATATCTACCCCGTCTGACAGTTCCGACAACGAATTCAACATTTCAACGCTACCAGCTAACGCTTCGAGTAAAACATGCTTTTTGTTCTTCATAACTTTTCTGTAAATAAATTCTTGTTGTGTCCATGTTTGCATGTCCCAATAAGTCGGCGAGCAGCACAATATCATGGTTTTTCTTTAAAAACATTTTTGCAAAGAAATGTCTGAAGGCGTGCGGGTGCATCTTTTCTAAAGGAATGCCGCAACTCTTTCCCCATGCCTTCATGTTTGAAGAAAGCCCCCGTGAGGAAATCTTTCCGTATTTTCCCATTGCCAAAATCCCGGTTTTCCCTGTCTCCTTGACGTACGCCTTGGCTTCTTTCCGCAATTGGTCCTGGAAGAAAAAGCGGCGGTACTTGTTTCCTTTGCCTTTTAACGTCACCTCGCCGGAGATGATGTCCTCCCATGTGAACTGCATGAATTCTGACAGGCGTGCCCCGGTTGTCCCAAGCACCTTGATGAAGAAATAATAATCCTTGTTTTTCTTTGTTTTGAGATATTCCAAGAGGCGGTTGTATTCTTCTTCCGTAGGTATGTTGTTGGTTTCCAGTTTGCGTTGCTGTTTCGGGCGTTTCAGTTCAAAAGGTTTCTTTTTCCATTTTGAGAATTTTTCAATGGCTAAAATCCTCAGCCTGATTGTCTGCGGTGAAAGGGCTTGCTCTTCAAGCGTACTGACATACATCTTGGAATTAGACATGTTCACCTCATTGGCGTACTCAAAAAATTTTTTCAGGGAATAATAATACATGTTGAGCGTATGGGGCGAATAATCGAAATTTTCGTCAATCCATGCCATGAACCCATTTAATTGTTCTTTGTTTTTATCCGAGACAACACTGAGTTTCTCCAATGTTTTCACTTTTGACTTTTTCTTCCTATTGTAACCCTTTCCGCAAAAATTGAGGAAATCACATATTGCCGTCCCACATGAGTAATCATTGGCCATTTCAAGGGAATGTTCCCGTTTAAATGCCATAAAGCCACGCCTGTCCACACTGCTTGCACTTTCAAGGAAATCTAATACATGCTTGGCGTAGCGTGCCTTAGTAGCATAGAAACGGTCTGTCTCATTTAAATAGTACATGTAATCGATAAACAACTGTTGCCTTATTCCATCCATTTTCATTTATATTATTGTCGTTTGTTCGTATAATTAAATTACTTAAATTGTTTTAGGGTCCTCTATATATATACTAAAATCTTCCGCAGCAATTTGCTTTAATGTTTCTATATGCTCAACGAGTTCTGCATTACTTAGTTCCGCAACCGACTTTATCCGTGTATTGTACTTACCTGTATCTAAGTCTGCATTTTGTTCGTACATGATAGGGGACATTTCACGCAATCTTTTCTCCGTTTGTTCATCGGTTAAACGCTCGCCATTTTCCCAAAACGCCGACTTAAAAGAAGGGACTACACAATTAAAATAATACCCCTTTAAGGCGGCGGAGCTGCCTTTTGATGCTATGTGGAAATTTGCAATAACTCTGCACCCCTTATGTAAGGCAAAGAAACTGTTTATTTCATCCATATACATTAAAAGACGGCCTTTATTATTTATTGTCCCCGTCAGACTGAAACTCTTTTTTTTCATTCTCTAAAAGTATTTTCATCGCTTTATTAAATGCCTCTCCGCCTACACTAAGAATAAATGTTCGGACTGTTTTAGGGTAGTTTGAAGTTTTATTCAGAGTCTGTTCGTAGACCTCTATAAATTTTGTCTTATTCCAAACGCCATCATTTTTGAGCCTATCAATAGGATGCGAACGTAACCGGCCACCTTTAAACCCTATCGCGTCTTTCCTGATATAGTCCAATTCAGATAATAAACGTCCTAATTCATTCTTAAATACAACGGTTTGGAGTACATCGCTTATCGTCATTTCTTTTACTTTCATCTTATTTTCAATTCATTATTCATTTTCCGTATATTCTTCTATTATTAACTCATCCTGTCCGCGTTTAACCTCTTCGATGAATCCCTGGAACCCGTTCTCCTTTGCGATATTTATAATAGCCTGTAATCTGTTTTGCCCCAAACTTTCACCGCGTGCAATCCGGAATACCTTAACCGTTGGGTTACTTGCTATAATCAATTTGGCTGCTACTTCCATTATTTGACTATCTGACACCTTACCGGCAATAAATGGCACGCCGTTTAACTCTAAACCTTCGTTAGTAAATGATAGGCCGGAAATAGGAAGTTTAGAATCTGATATTAAATTCTCTCGTTCTGAAGCTAATTTCTCTAATCTCTTTTCCATTGCATCAACATCCTTCGCAACGGAATCGCGTAGCCTTACCTTCTCTTTGTATTCGGATACAATACGACACTTTTTATTATATTCTTCTGCCGCCTTTAGACGTTCTGCGGTATCCAATTTTTCGGGATTGTCTTTTTCGTATTCTTCTAACCATTTATCAGCATTCGCCTTACGTCTTTCTAAATCGACCCTTTCTTCCTCTATACTTTTTAACTGATTCGCTTTGTCGGTTTCTACTTGTTTAGAATCCTCTGTTAACATGTCTTGCGCTTCCTTATACGCTTTCTCTGCTAAAGCCAATTTTTCTTCATACGCTTTACGAGCTTCTATTAAACGAGATTTTATATTTCCTATCTTGTTTAAATAATCTTCATCTACTTGCTTTATCCGTTCGGGGATAGCCGATAATTGTATTATACGCTGCTCACGACTGGCGCGTACTGTCTTAGCCTTTTCTATTAATTGCGCAGCGACTTGTTGCTCCTGCATCAATGTGGTTATATCTTTCGGAACTGTGAATTTTTCCACATCGCCGGACGATAAATTATTTTCGGCCTCTGCACATAACGAATTATATTGCTTTAATTCACGATTTGAAAACAAACGTTTGTCTTTCAAATCTATTACCTCGGAATCAATTTCGGCTATTCTTTTACGCACTTTTTCCGGTAATAAGGACTTAACAACTTCTATTTGTTTCCGTCTTCCTTCTGCCGTTTCTGACCATCTCGAAAACTCTACTGCATCAAAATCGGTATAACCGAATATTTTCTGTAACATGCTTACATTATCAGAACGCCTGCCACTACTCTTTTGAGTTATTGAAAGCGTTCCGCGTGGATTAGATTTAGTATAACGTAATTCAACCTTATACTCCTCGCCATCATCTCCGATAACCATTCGCGCAAAACCTTTATTTTCGCCATTCTTTAATACGGCATCTCGCGCTCCAGTAAGCAAAGCTCCAATCGCTTTTAAAACAGTACTTTTGCCTAACTCATTATCTCCGGTAATAAAATAGACATTACCTTCAAAATCGGCGTTAAACTCGCTAATAACTTGAAAATTTACAAGTTCTAATCTTTTAATTATCATACTCTCTTTTTTGTTTTAATACTAAGAATCCGCTTAGACGGTTGTTGAACTTTCAACAATGCAAAGATATAATTTGTATTTTAAATGCGCAAACTTTTTTTAGAAATTAAGATGTAATTAAAATAACTCCTTTTGCACTTTTTCCGGAATATTTTCTAAAACCCAATTTAATTTATTCTGTAACATATACCGGCCAAAGTGCATAATCAAAACGGCATCAGCATTCCACAAAGTAGGCGTTATATTCGGATATAATCTACAGGCTATTTCTTTATATCTCCGTTTCCGGTCTGCTTTTTCTTCATGAAACCCTTTTTTAATGATTCTAATTTTTAATTCACTTTGCCATTTTATCGGATGCACCATAACAAAAGGGATTCCGCACAATTCTATTAATATTTTTAGTTTCTCGTATTGTGCTAACATCTTTTGTATCCTATATAGTTTTCCCAAATTCAAACTATCTTCCGTTTGTTGTACGACATCGTCCGGCCTAACGTTTAATTTTTCAAGAAATATAATAGGGCAGCAAATACTCTTTATATAGCGCAAATAATCCGTCAAATCTGACAACTCTTTAGGCATCTTTAAAACATCAACCTTTTGCCCATAAACACGATACACCGCGATTCCACCATTAGCTCCGGGGTCTATCCCTATAATACAATCCACTTTCATACGTTTATATATTTATCTATCTGTATTTCATTCTTTACCATATAATCGAAGGCCTTCTTTATAGCTTTCAAACGGGCTATATTATGCGCTATCACCGTCAAATCATCAGCCTTTAAGCCTTTCTTCTGTACGTTCAACGCGGTATATTTATTAATCAGACCAATAGAAACACGCCGCATATATTCATGATAGGCAGAAATTTCTTCCTTTTCCGTAACCTTAACGCCATCAGCAAAACCGCAACGATGCAACCAATCAAAACAAAGTCTTTCGCCAACTAATGACATTCTTAGACGACCAGTGTATTTATATTCCAAGAAATAAGCCCTATTCTTGTTTCGTGTAATCTGAATTTCTTTAATTTGGTCTATGATTGGAATTTCTTTTCGTTTTGCAATCTTATAAATCCTCTCAAAAGTTACATTTTGTCTTTTTATAAATGCGTTCAATACTTTGCCGAAATAATTCGCGTTAAATTGTTGATAGTGTCCACTATCCGCATTACCGGAACTGTTTCGCGGCAGATAATCATTCAACTCCCCAACGGATAAAAGTTCAAACGCAGTCATAACGTCAGATAGTGTAAGATATGAGTAATACTTCACGAGCATGGATAAAATGCGCGACTGTATATATTGCCAATCTGTTTCACTTTTTGGTATTACATACCCTACATCAATAGCAATCAACTTAAATATACGCGAAAAATTAGCGACTAAAACTTCCTGCGGCGTGCCTTTTATCTGTCTTTTGGTTGACGCTTTAAATATCTGATAGTCTATATCTGACAAATCTTCCCTTTTTATTTCTTTGAATAGTTCGCGACGCTTTATAATCGCTAAGGGTTGATACTCTTTATATAATTCTATCTCTTTCATACTTATTCAAAATCTTCATTTAACACACCTAACAAATCGCCGTAAGATAGTCCGCTATTTCCAAGTATCACGCTTTTTTCCTCGCCTGAATCGGAAGTATATTTTATCTGGCCTCGCCTATAATCAGCCCTGATAATGTTTCGTGTTTGCGCTATCCAGTCTTTTTGCATACGTCCTTTGCTCGCGCTCCAATCTTTTACGACGTTGTAATAATACACTAAATCGACTTTCTCAAATTCCGGCGTATTGAAACACTCGCGGAATAATTCAAAATCAAAGAAACGGCTTTTTTCAAAAAGACATTTATTCTTTTCCGACGTTCCGCGTATTTTTTCTCCTTCCTCTTTTTGTGGTATATCGCCAACGAAAGCAAAAAAGCCATTTTTTGCGTTATTTGATTTATTGTTATTATAGTCATTGTTATTAATAGTATTCTTATATAAGGCGCGGACCGTTTTCGGTCCACTTTCGGACCGTTTTCGGTCTAAATCCGGACCGTTTTCGGTCTCTTCATACCGTTTTCGGTCTAAATCCGGACCGTTTTCGGTCTCTTCATACCGTTTTCGGTCTAAATCCGGACCGTTTTCGGGTTCTTCGGACCGTTTTCGGTCTAAATCCTGACCGTTTTCGGGTTCTAATTTCCCATAGAGCCTGCATTTATCCGTAAATGCAATAACCTTTTTATTTCCTAACTTGCTAAGAATGAAATACCCCTTATCCGCAAGGGCTTTTAGGTTTTTCTGAACGCGTTTAGCACATCCAAATACTAAAGGGAAATCTTCTGATACTTTTTTCTCCGAATACCAGTAATATGTAACACCATCAATACAATAACTATTGCACCAACGAGGGAAAGTAAATACAACCGCCATACATGCTGCTTCCGTTAATGTCAAATCTTTCCTACATGCAAAATTTTGGTCTATTAATAAGCTATATTCCATATAATAAAAAAAAATGCAGGGCTTTCGGCGTCCACTCCTACTCACCCGCATTTAATATTTTTCATTTAACGCTATAATGTGGACGGTTTATAACGCCTTTTCTTTTGCAAAGATACTATTTTTATTTTATCGTCCAAAAACATCCTTAAACTTTTCATCTAAAAAAGAAAGTATTCGCATCCGTATAGATGGGTCTATACAACAGTCCGTAGAATAAAAACGAGATATTAAAGCCTTACGGGAACCGCAAAAACATCCACAAGTATAAAACGGCTCTATATTGGGATAATTATGTTTATACCATATATGATTGGTCCCGTTTGTTGCTACGTATGTTTTGGTAACTATAAATTTATACTTTATAGGCTCATCCGCATTCGGGTTACCTGCCGCGCTACGTCTCACGCTCCAATCTGAATCCTTTGCCAATTCGGCCAACACGGCACCGGATGTATTCGGGTTACCTGCCGCGCTACTTCTCACGATACAATCTGAATCCTTTGCCAATTCGGCCAACACGGCACCGGATGTATTCGGGTTACCTGCCGCGCTACTTCTCACGATACAATCTGAATCCTTTGCCAATTCGGCCAACACGGCACCGGATGTATTCGGGTTACCTGCCGCGCTACTTCTCACGATACAATCTGAATCCTTTGCCAATTCGGCCAACACGGCACCGGATGTATTCGGGTTACCTGCCGCGCTACGTCTCACGTCGTTATCTGAATCCTTTGCCAATTCGGCCAACACGGCACCGGATGTATTCGGGTTACCTGCCGCGCTAC
>ERZ791919.460-NODE-460-length-44321-cov-39.685696_pt1 | contig 44321 bp, 38 predicted proteins | sample MGYA00510137_ERZ791919 | MGnify/ENA primary metagenome ERZ791919 (study PRJEB30046, sample SAMN00792059) | human gut metagenome | study: EMG produced TPA metagenomics assembly of the A metagenome-wide association study of gut microbiota in type 2...
AAAAGAAGCTGCTGGAAAAGCAGAAGGAGGGCAAGAAGCGGATGCGCACCTTCGGAACGGTCTCTGTGCCGTCCGAGGCGTTCATGGCCGTGCTCAAGCTCGACGAATAAGCGATCGGAGGGAGCAGCCCAATGCTTCTCAAGAAAAAGGAAATTGCAAACAAAAAGAAAAAATCACTCGGGATCTATGTTCATATCCCGTTCTGCCGCAGCAAATGCGAATACTGCGACTTTTATTCCCTCGGCGGTGCGCGCAACAAGGAGCTGATGGACCGGTATCTGGGCGCAGTGCTCGCGCACATCCGCGAGGCCGCTCCGAGCGCCATCGGCTATGAGGTGGACACGGTCTACTTCGGCGGCGGCACGCCGTCGTTCTTCGGGGCCAGCGGCCTTGACCGCATTTTTGCCGAGATCGACCGGCGCTTCGACGTCAGCCGCGACGCGGAGGTGACATTGGAGGCCAATCCCGATTCCGTGACGCTGCCGATGCTGACGCGCCTGCGGCGTTCGGGCTTCAACCGCATCTCCATCGGCGTGCAGTCCGACTCCGACGAGCAGCTCAAGGCGCTCGGACGGCCCCACAACTACAAGCAGGCCCAGCAGGCCGTCATGCTGGCGCGCCGCGCCGGCTTCGACAATATCTCCGTCGATCTGATGTTCGGCCTGCCGAACCAGAGCCGCGAGCAGTGGATGCAGACGCTGCGCAACATCATCGACCTCAAGACGGAGCACATTTCCTGCTACGGGCTGAAGGTCGAGCCGGGAACGCGGCTCTGGGAGTACAAGGACTGCGCCAATCTTCCCGACGACGACGCACAGGCGGATATGTATTTCTACGCCGTCGAGACGCTGGAGGAGTTCGGCTATCACCAGTATGAGATCTCCAACTTCGCCAAGGACGGTTACGTCTGCCGCCACAACCTCAAATACTGGATGGGCGACGAATATCTGAGCTTCGGGCCGTGCGCGGCGTCCGACTTCGCGGGCAAGCGCTTCACTATCGAGCCGGATCTGGAAAAATATATTAACGGCGTGATGAATAAGGGCATTGTGCTGTCGGAATGCGAGACGGTGCCGCTGCGCGAGCGGGCGGGGGAGTATCTGATGCTCCGGCTGCGGACGGTGGACGGCGTGGAGGCGGGGGAGTATACGCGCTCGTTCCTGCTGCCGTTCGAGCCGATCGAGAAGGCATTGCAGGTGTTGGAGAAAAACGAGCTGGCCGTACAGGAAAACGGCCGCTGGCATCTCACGCCGAGAGGCTTCATGCTCTCCAACCCCATTCTGGTCAAGCTGTTCGAGGAGCAGCAGAAGAGCAAGCCGCTGGCGCAGAAAAAATGATGCGCGGCGTCCTGCGGAAGAAATCTCCGTCCTTGCGAAAAAAAGATTGACAGGTCGGGGGCCTATCGGCTATAATAGCATTCGTATGTTCCTGCCCTATACGGCAGAAAGCAGAAAAAGACTCGCTGCGGCTGCGTTTTCGCAGCTGTTGAGCATATTTTTACAGGAGGTGTACCAAAATGGCAACTGTTCGTACCTATCAGCCCAAGAAGCGCCACAGATCCAAAGAGCACGGCTTCAGAAAGAGAATGGCGACCGCCAACGGCCGCAAGGTTCTTGCCCGCCGTCGTGCGAAGGGCAGAGCAAAGCTGTCTGCGTAAGACGCAAGCCATGGCCGCATATACCGCTGTGCAATGATAGGGGTGAATGGACGCTGTTCTGTTCGCCCCATCCGTTTATCAGGGATCTCAGGCAAGCGCCGGAAAACCCGCCAAGGGCTGACCGGCCGTTACCAAGAGGGAGGCAGTATGCAATTTTCCAGTTCCCTCAAGCTGAATCATATTTTCCGCCGCCTTTACCGCAAGGGAAGCTCCGCGGCAAACCGGTATCTCGTCCTCTACTACCGCCGGAATGGCTCCAATGAGAATCGTATCGGGCTGACGGTGGGGGCAAAGCTCGGCTGCGCCGTCCGGCGCAACCGGATGCGCCGTCGTCTGCGCGAGATCTACCGGCTGAACGAGGAATGCTTCCGGCGCGGATACGATATTGTGGTCGTCGCGCGGAGCCGCGCGATGGACGCGCCCTACGCCGAGCTTGAAAAGGCGTATCTGGCGCTGGCGGAAAAGCTCTCCCTGCTCCAGGACGAGGCGCAGGAATGAAAAAGCTGCTGCTCTGCCTGATCCGGTTTTATCAGAAGCACATTTCTCCGGCATTTCCGCCCCGCTGCCGCTTTACCCCGACCTGCTCCCAGTACGCGCTGGAGGCGGTCGAACGGTATGGCGCGTGGAAGGGCGGCGTTCTGGCGCTGCGGCGGTTTTTGCGGTGCAACCCCTTTTACAGGGGCGACTATTTTGACCCGGTGCCGTAGGCCGTCCGGGCTTTGTCCGGCGGACGGCATCCCCACACTGGAGGATAATTCATGAAAAAAACCCTTGCACTGATCCTCGCACTGCTTATGCTCCTCGCGCTGGCCGGCTGTGCCGTGAACGGCACAACCGCGGCTGACGACGCGACCGCGGGCATGGCCCCGGCGGAGGCCGCCGAGGCTGCGCTCGACACCACGCAGGACAAAATGAGCATTTCCGACATTGTCCGCGTCCCCTTCGGCTACCTGCTCGACTGGCTTGACCGCTTCGCCAACAACTATGGCGTGGCGCTGATCCTGTTTTCCCTGATCGTCAAGCTCGTGCTTCTGCCGATGAGCATCAAGGGCAAGAAGAGCATGCTCAAGATGTCGCGTCTGGCCCCGATGGCCAAGGCGCTCGAAGAAAAATACGGCGACGACAAGCAGAAATATCAGGTCGCGCTTTCCCAGCTCTATAAGGACGAGGGAGTTTCGATGGGCGGCGGCTGCCTGTGGTCGTTTATCCCGCTGCTGATCCTGCTGCCGCTGTATTACGTCATCCGTGAGCCGATCACCTACATGATGCACAACAGCCGCTCGATCGCTGCCGCCGTTGTCGCCTACATTCAGGCCAGCGGCGTGGAGTTGGGCGGAAATGCCTATTATGCGCAGCTGTCCGCAGCCGGTCATCTGGGCGAATTCCTCGATGAGCTGAAGGCACTCCCCATTCTGGAGGGGGCCAAGCTCCGGGAGATCAGCTTCTCCTTCATCGGCATCGACCTTGCATCGATCCCAACGTTCCAGTTCTGGAAATGGGAAAATCCGACCTGGTCCCAGATCGGCCTGTTCCTGATCCCGGTCGTTTCCGCCGGTCTGCAGGCCGTGTCCATGTGGTTCAGCCAGAAGATGAACAACAAGGTCGCGACCAATGCCGACGGCGAACAGGACGAGCCCGCTGCCAAGACCGCGAACCAGACCAACACGACCATGATGCTGATGATGCCGCTCATGTCTCTCTGGATCGGCTACTCCATGCCCGCCGCGATCTCCATCTACTGGATCGCGCAGGCTGTGTTCGGCGCAATTCAGGACTATTTCCTGACCGTCCACTTCCGCAAGGTCTATGACGAGGAGGATGCCATCAGACAGGAGCTTGCCGCCAAGCGCCGTGCCGAGGAGGATGAAAAGGAGCGTCAGCGTGCGCTGCGCCGCGAACAGAATCCCGACGGCATCACCGATAACATCAGCAAGAAGAAGCTCAAGCAGCAGGAAAAGGAAGCGGCTGCCGCCGCCGCCCGTGAATACGAGGCGAAGAAGAATCCCGCTGCCTCGTCCGAAAAGGAAGAAAAGAAGCCCCTTTCCGGCGATGCAAGCCGTCCGTATGCCAAGGGCCGCGCGTATGACCCGAATCACTACGGCAAAAAAGCGTCCGCCGCAGATACGGATACGAAAACCGAGGAGTAACGTAGAATATGGAAAAATTCATCACCGCTACCGGCAAGACCATTGACCTTGCGATCGCGGCCGCGCTCGAGCAGCTCGGCATGGATCGTGACAGCGTCTCGGTCGAAGTGCTGGACAATCCGAAATCCGGCTTCCTTGGCATCGGCGCGCAGCCGGCAAAGGTCAAGGTGACCTATGAGGCTCCGGACGAGGCACCCAAGCCCGCGCTGTCTTCCGCATCCAGAAGCAAGCCCAAGAAGCCCGCGCAGGAAGCTGCCGCAGCGCCGAAGGTCATTGCGCCCGCCGTTCCGGCCGCAGCACCCGCGCCCGCAATGGCGCAGCCGAAATCCGAGCCGAAATCAGAGCCGAAGCCCGAGGCAAAGCCGCAGCAGCCCAGACCCGCGCGTGAGCAGAAGCCGCGCACGGATCGCAAGCCGCAGCAGCCCAGAGCGCCCAAGGCCCCCGCGGAGCGCCGCGAACAGCCCGCGCCCAAGGCTCCCGTTGAGCCGAAGGTCTACGCACCGGCAGAGCCTGGCTCCGTAGAGGAGAAGATCGAGCAGTTCATCAAGGGCCTGCTCGAACACATGGGCTCCGACGCCGTGCCGCACGCCGTCAAGGCTGCTGACGAGACCTACGCTGTGGATCTGGTCGGCGAAAACCTCGGCATCCTCATCGGACGCCGCGGCGAAACCCTCGACGCCATCCAGCATCTGACGAACTACGCCGTCAACCGCGGCCAGACCAAGCGCGTGCGCATCAATGTGGATGCGGAAAACTATCGCCTCAAGCGCGAGGAATCCCTTCAGAGACTTGCCGTGAAGGTCGCCGGAAAGGTCGTCAAGTACCGCCGGAACATCACGCTCGAGCCGATGAACGCCTACGAGCGCCATGTGATCCATGCCGCGCTTCAGGATCATCCCGACGTGACCACCTTTTCCACCGGCACGGAGCCGAACCGCCGCATTGTCGTGGCCTACAGCCGCTACAAGCCGGAGACCGCCTCCGAGGAATAATACAGCGCAGGCCCGCAGACAGGAAACTGCTCTGCGGGCCTTTTGCACGCTTTTTGAGGCGGGATGGGCCTCCGGTGGGACAACTCTGGAAGAGAAAGCGCGCGGCTAGGAGGCGCAGGAAAATTCTTTGCGATATTCACAAAATATTCAAAAGTAGGGTATTGACAACGCTTCGGAGTGGTGGTACACTGCGTTTAGCACTCAGAGAGATGGAGTGCTAAATGAACGGATCGGAACGGAGGGACAGCGATGGAGCTTTCAGAGCGAAAGAAAAAGATCCTGCGGGCCATCGTGGACAATTACGTCCGCACGGCCGAGCCGGTCGGTTCCAAGACCATCGCCGCGATGCCGGGAATGGATTTTTCTCCGGCGACCATCCGCAATGAAATGGCGGAGCTGACGACGATGGGGCTGCTGGAGCAGCCGCACACCTCCGCAGGACGTGTGCCAAGCCCCGCAGGCTACCGCCTGTATGTGGACGAGCTGATGCAGGACTACCGACTGACGACGGACGAGACAAAGTCCATCAATCAGGCGATGGAGACCAAGCTTCAGCAGTTCGATCAGGCGATCTCGCAGGTCGGCAAGCTCGTCTCCAAGATGACCAACCTTCCGGCGTATGCCATGGCGGCTGCGCAGGGAAGCGTGACGGTCAAGCGCTTCGATCTGATCCTTGCCGAAGCGAACAGCTTCATTCTGGTCGTCATGACCAACAGCAATCAGGTCAAAAACAAGCTCATTCAGCTGCCGCTGAACGTGACGGAGCAGGATTTGAAGCTCCTGTCCGCCGTCCTCAACGCAAGCCTGACGGAGCTGACGGCGGAGCAGATCACGCCGGACGTGCTCGCAAGAGTCACACGCTCGGCTGGAAACGCTGCAAGCCTTGTGCCTGTGGTGACGGACTTCACGATGCAGCTCCTGCGGGAGCAGCACAGCGAGGTCTATATGACCGGTCAGGCAAAGCTTCTCGGCCAGCCGGAATACCGCGATCCCGAAAAGGCGCAGGAGGTTCTGTCCACACTGGACGAAGAGATCATTTCCAACCTGCCTGCGGCGCTCGGCTCCGGAGCCAAAACGCAGATTTTGGTCGGGCCGGAAAATGTGGCGCGTGAGTTGAAGGACACCAGCGTGGTCGTCACCAAGTTCGACATCGGCGACGGAATGCAGGGCATGATCGGCGTCGTAGGGCCGACCAGAATGGATTACGCACAGATTACAGCGCGGCTGAGCTATTTCGCGGAGAACCTGAGCCGGATGTTCGGCAAGGGTCAGCCGCAGCAGCTGGAAACAGCTGAGAATCAGAAGGAGATCACCTCGGAGGCATGAAAATATGAGCGAAGAAAAAAAGACAGCCCAGAAGGCTGCCGATGAAAAGCAGAACGAGACGCAGACGGCGGAGCCGGTAAAGGAAGAGAAGACTGCTTCGGAGGAAAAGCCGGAGGAGACCTCGAAGCCCGAGACGGAGGCTAAGCCGGAGGATGCGCAGAAGCAGGAGCTTTCCGAGTTTGAAAAGGCTCAGCAGGCACTTGCAAAGGAGCATGACAGCTATCTGAGACTCGCAGCGGAATATGATAACTTCCGCAAGCGCTCTCAGCGCGAAAAGGACAATCTTTACACCGACATCCGGGCCGAGACCGTCGGCAAGTTCCTGCCGGTGTATGACAATCTTGAGCGTGCGCTCAAGCAGGAAACTGCGGACGATGCGTTCAAGAAGGGCGTGGAAATGACCATGACCCAGCTGACAGGCGTGTTCGAGAAGCTGGGCGTGACGGCCTTCGGCGAAGCGGGCGAAAGCTTCGATCCCGCCGAGCACAATGCCGTGATGCACTGCGAGGACGAAAGCGCCGGTGAAAACACGATCGTGGAGGTCTTTCAGAAGGGCTTCCGCGTGGGCGACAAGATCATCCGCTTTGCGATGGTCAAGGTCGCAAATTAAAAGCAAACTCCCCGCTGGGCGGGAAGCATATAAATTTGTAAAAAACTTGTCTTGATATAAATTGGAGGAATTGATTATGAGTAAGATTATTGGTATCGACCTTGGTACGACTAACAGCTGCGTTGCCGTTATGGAAGGCGGCGAGCCCGTCGTTATTGCGAACGCCGAAGGCAATCGCACCACCCCCTCTGTCGTAGCATTTTCCAAGACCGGCGAGCGTATGGTCGGTCAGGTCGCAAAGCGTCAGGCTGTCACCAACCATGACCGCACGATCTCTTCTATCAAGCGTCACATGGGCACCGATTACAAGGTGGACATCGACGGCAAGAAGTACACCCCGCAGGAAATTTCCGCTATGATCCTTCAGAAGCTGAAGGCTGACGCCGAAGCGTATCTGGGCGGCACCGTCTCCGAGGCGGTCATCACCGTTCCGGCATACTTCAACGACGCACAGCGTCAGGCCACCAAGGACGCCGGCAAGATCGCCGGTCTGGAGGTCAAGCGTATCATCAACGAGCCGACGGCCGCAGCGCTGGCCTATGGTGTCGATAAGGAAGCCGAGCAGAAGATCATGGTCTATGACCTTGGCGGCGGCACGTTCGATGTCTCCATCCTCGACATCGGCGACGGCGTCATCGAGGTTCTGGCGACCAACGGCAACACGCACCTCGGCGGCGACGATTTCGACGAGTGCGTCATGAATTACCTTGTTTCCGAATTCAAGAAGGCAGAGGGCATCGACCTGTCGAACGACAAGGTCGCCATGCAGAGACTGAAGGAAGCCGCCGAAAAGGCCAAGATCGAGCTGTCCGGCGTCACCTCCACGAACATCAACCTTCCGTATATCACCGCTGACGCGACCGGCCCGAAGCATCTGGACGTCACGCTGACCCGTGCAAAGTTCAACGAGCTGACCGCGCATCTGGTCGAGGCTACCGCAGGCCCGGTCAAGCAGGCAATGGCCGATGCGGGCCTGACGGCAAACGATATCTCCAAGGTCCTTCTGGTCGGCGGCTCGACCCGTATCCCTGCTGTGCAGGACGAGGTTAAGAAGCTGACCGGCAAGGAAGGCTTCAAGGGCATCAACCCCGACGAGTGCGTGGCTGTCGGTGCAGCCATTCAGGGCGGCGTGCTTGGCGGCGACGTCAAGGGCCTCCTGCTGCTCGATGTCACTCCGCTGAGCCTCGGCATTGAGACTATGGGCGGTGTGTTCACCAAGCTGATCGACCGCAACACCACCATCCCGACCAAGAAGAGCCAGGTGTTCTCCACCGCTGCGGACAACCAGACCTCTGTGGAGGTTCACGTTCTTCAGGGTGAGCGCGAGATGGCCGCTTACAATAAGACCCTTGGCAAGTTCCAGCTGACCGGCATCGCTCCGGCGCCTCGCGGCGTACCGCAGATCGAGGTCACGTTCGACATCGACGCCAACGGCATCGTGAACGTCTCCGCGAAGGATCTTGGCACCGGCGCAGAGCAGAAGATCACCATCACCGCTTCCTCCAACCTGTCGAAGGAGGATATCGACAAGGCCGTCAAGGAGGCCGAGCAGTATGCGGCAGAGGACAAGGCCCGCAAGGACGAGGTCGACGCCCGCAACACCGCCGATCAGGTCGTTTACCAGTCTGAAAAGACGCTGAACGAGATGGGCGACAAGGTCTCCGAGAGCGACAAGGCACCGGTTCTGGCAGCCATCGAAAAGCTGAAGGAAGCCCAGAAGGGCAACGACGTTGCCGCCATCAAGGCTGCTACCGACGAGGTTCAGAAGGCGTTCTACGCAGTCTCCGAGAAGCTGTATAAGAACGCGGCTCCGCAGGGCGATCCGAACGCTGCGGCAGGCGCTGCCGGCAATGGCCCGCAGAACGGCGCAGGCGACGACGGTGTCGTCGATGCAGACTACGAGGAAGTCAAGTAATTGACACATGCAGCAGATCAGGGGCGGCTATACCGCCCCTCTCGGCTGTTTCCACCGAAATTGAGGTGAGAGATAGATGGCAGATCAGAATAAGAGAGATTATTACGAGGTGCTCGGCGTCGAGAAAAACGCCTCCGACGCGGAGATCAAGAAGGCCTACCGGAAGCTGGCGATGAAGTATCATCCCGACCAGAATCCCGGCGACAAGAGCGCGGAGGAGAAGTTCAAGGAGGTCAACGAGGCCTACGAGGTGCTGTCCGACGCGGATAAAAAGGCGCGCTACGATCAGTATGGCTTCGCGGGTGTCGATCCGAACTTCAACCCGAACGCGGGCGCGGGCTTCGGCGGCTTTGGCGGATTCAGCGGCTTCGGCGATCTCGGCGATATTTTCGGCGATTTCTTCGGCGGCGGCGCATCGTCGTCCGCACGCAGAAGCGGCCCGGCGAAGGGTCAGAACATCGTCGCCGAGGTGGAGCTGAGCTTTGAGGAGGCAGCCTTCGGCTGCGAGCGTGAGATCAGCTTCCAGCGCATTGAGGCGTGTCCGACCTGTCACGGAAGCGGCTGCCGCGAGGGTGCGCAGCCGGAGACGTGTACTTATTGCCGCGGCACCGGTACAGTGCGCACACAGCAGAATTTCATGGGCATGACCATGCAGTCGAACCAGCAATGCCCGAAGTGCGGCGGCACCGGCAAGATCATCAAGGATCCCTGTACCACCTGCAAGGGCAAGGGCAAGGTGCGCCGGAGCAAGACGCTCCGCGTCAAGGTCCCGGCCGGTATCGACGACGGACAGTCGTTCCGTGTCCGCGACGAGGGCAACGCCGGTTCCAACGGCGGCCCGAACGGCGATCTGCTGGTGACGGTCTCGGTGCGCAAGCATCCGATCTTTACGCGCGACGGCGCGAATGTGCTGTGCGAAATGCCGATTACGTTCTCGCAGGCCGCGCTCGGCGCGACCATCGAGGTGCCGACGCTTGACGGAAAGGTGCGCTACAGCATCCCCGAGGGTACGCAGACTGGCACGACCTTCCGCCTGCGCGGCAAGGGCATCCCGTATGTCGGCTATAAGACGCGCGGCGATCAGTATGTGACCGTGACGGTCGAGACGCCGACGCACTTGAGCCGGGAGCAGAAGGAGCTGCTCAAAAAGCTCGAGGATTGCAGCGGCGAGGAAAGCCAGCCGAAGAAAAAAAGCTTTTTTGAAAAGCTCAGAGATGTGTGATGGAAAGGCCCGCTGCTTTGCAGCGGGCCTTTTCCTGTCCAAAATGGAGAAAAGAATGCGAAATGTCGCAGAGAAATGCGGAACTGCGCGAAAAAGAGCAATGTTCACAAAACCGCGGGGCGAAATTTGATGAATAAAAAAAGGAAAACTGTATATTCGTTCTGGCAATTTGGCGGCGGGTACGTTATAATATTAGAAATAGCCGCTCTTTGGGGCGGGTCAAAGGAGTGATGAACTTGGCGGAACCGCAATATGTCATTGAGATGCTGAACATTACCAAGGAATTCCCGGGCATCCGAGCCAATGACAATATTACTCTGCAGCTCCGGCGCGGCGAGATCCATGCGCTGCTGGGCGAGAACGGTGCGGGCAAATCGACGCTGATGAGCGTTCTGTTCGGTTTGTATCAGCCGGAGTCCGGCGTAATCAAGAAAAATGGGGAGGTCGTAAAGATCGACAACCCCAACGATGCCAACGACCTGAACATCGGTATGGTGCACCAGCACTTCAAGCTGGTCGAGTGCTTCACTGTTCTGGACAATATCATTCTCGGCGTTGAGCCGAACAAGATGGGCTTCCTCCAGAAGAAGCAGGCGCGGGAAAAGGTCATTGCGCTGAGCGAAAAGTACGGTCTGCACGTCGATCCCGACGCGCTGATCGAGGATATTTCCGTCGGTATGCAGCAGAGAACGGAGATCCTCAAGATGCTCTACCGCGACAATGAGATCCTGATCTTCGACGAGCCGACGGCCGTTCTGACGCCGCAGGAGATCGACGAGCTGATGCAGATCATGCGCAATCTGGCGGCGGAGGGCAAATCGATCCTGTTTATCTCCCACAAGCTGGCGGAGATCATGGCGGTCGCCGACCGCTGCACCGTCCTGAGAAAGGGCCGCTGCATCGGCACGGTCAACACGCGCGACACGACGCTCGAAGAGCTTTCCGCCATGATGGTTGGCCGCGAGGTCAACTTCAAGGTCGAGAAAAAGGACATGAAGCCGGGCGAGACTGTGCTTGAGGTCGAGAACATGGTTGTCGCCTCCAAAATCCATAAGAATAACGCCGTGCGCGGCGTTTCATTCAACGTCCGGCGCGGCGAGATCGTCTGCATCGCCGGTATTGACGGCAACGGCCAGACGGAGCTGGTCTACGGCCTGACCGGTCTGGAGCCGATGGTGAGCGGAAAGATCCGCCTGTGCGGCAAGGATATTTCCAACGCCTCCATCCGGGAGCGCAGCGTGATGGGCATGAGCCACATCCCCGAGGACCGGCACAAGCACGGTCTGGTGCTCGATTATTCGCTCGAGGACAATCTGGTGCTCCAGCGCTATTTTGAGCCGGAATTCACGGACAAGGCCGGCTTCCTGCGCCGCGGCAATATCCACGCTTACGCCGAGCGCCTGATCGACGAATACGACATCCGCTCCGGTCAGGGCGCGGCTACCATCACGCGCAGCATGTCCGGCGGCAACCAGCAGAAGGCCATCATCGCCCGCGAGGTCGATAAGGATCCGGAGCTTCTGGTCGCCGTTCAGCCGACGCGCGGCCTTGATGTCGGCGCGATCGAAAACGTCCACCGGCAGCTCGTCGCCCAGCGTGACGCGGGCAAGGCGGTCCTGCTGATCTCTCTGGAGCTGGATGAGGTCATGGACGTGCCCGACCGCATCCTCGTCATGTACGAGGGTGAGATCGTCGGTGAGCTGGATCCCAAGTCCACTTCGCAAGAGGAGCTTGGCCTCTACATGGCAGGCGCCAAGAGAGATGGGGTGAAAAGATGAAAAAAAGAAAAAGCTTCTTTGAGTCCAGCGCCGTGCAGTCGCTCATCGCTTCGCTGATCTGCATTCTGCTGGGCCTCCTGATCGGCTACATCGTTCTGCTGTTCATCAATCCCGAGGGCGCGGGCAAGGCCATTGTGGACGTCATGAAGAACTTCCTGACCTACAACAAGGCATCCTCCCGCATCAAGTATTTCGGCAATACGCTCGTCAAGACGGCTCCGCTGCTGATGTGCGCGCTGAGCATCCTCTTCGCGTACAAGGTCGGCCTGTTCAACATCGGCGCGGCCGGTCAGTATGTTGCGGGCACCTGCGCCTGCATCTATGCCGCGCTGGCGTGGCATTGGAGCTGGCTGCCGTGTATGCTGCTTGCAATCGCGGCCGGCAGCGTGTTCGGCGCGATCGTGGGCCTGCTCAAGGCATACTGCAACGTCAACGAGGTCATCTCCGGCATTATGCTCAACTGGATCGGCCTGTATGCGACCAATATGGTCCTGACGAACGTGAAGGAGGAGACAAGCCCGTATACGCTCCAGATGAAGGATTTCGGCGAGCAGGCGCTCCTGCCGTCCGCGGGCCTCGATAAGCTCCTCGGCGGCAACAAGTACATCACCATTGCGATCCCGATGGCGATCCTGATCGCCGTCCTGATCTGGGTCGTGCTCGAAAAGACGCGCTTCGGCTATGAGCTGAAGGCAACGGGCTACAACAAGAACGCCGCGAAGTACTGCGGCATGGCCGAAAAGTCCAACATCATCCTGACGCTGGTCATCGCGGGCGCGCTGGCCGGTCTCGGCGGATCGCTGCTGTACCAGACAGGCTATGAGCAGTGGCAGTGTACGCATACCTCCGTCCCGGCGATGGGCTTCAACGGCATTGCGGCGACCTTCCTCGGCGGCTTGAATCCGTTCGGAACGATCCTCGCTTCGTTCTTCATCCAGCACATCACGGCGGGCGGTGCTTACGTCGATAAGTCGATGTACTGCTCGCAGATCTCCGACCTGATCTCCTCGCTCATCATTTATCTCTGCGCGTTCGTCCTGTTCCTGAAGAACGTCATGAACGCCATGGCCGCAAGGCACAGAGAAAAGAAAATCATGGCTTCCGACGCAGCGGAGAAAGGAGGGAAAGCGTAATGCTTCTTCTGGTTCAATATACGCTTATCTTTGCCTCCGTTCTGATCCTTGTCGCGCTGGGCGGCTGCTTCTCGGAGCATTCCGGCGTCATCAACCTCGGCCTTGAGGGCATCATGGTCATCGGCGCGCTCGGCGGCGCGCTGGCGATGCGGATGCTGACCGGCGCTGTCTCCGGGGCGGCGATGGTGCTGCTGGTGCTGCTTGCGGCCATCGTGTTCGGCGTCGCTTATTCGGCGCTGCTCGGTGTGGCGAGCATCAACTTCAAGGCGGACCAGACGCTGGTCGGCACGGCGCTGAACCTTCTCGGTACGGCGGGCGCGACCGTCATCGTCAAGGCGATCAACACGGCGGCCAATCCCGACGACGTTTCCTCCACCGTCCAGTATGTGGAGGCCAAGAAGGCATTCCTCCTGAACATCAACGGCTTTGAGTTCAACTGGTTTATGCTGATCGCCGTTCTGGCGGTCGTCGCGGCCTACGTCACGCTCTATAAGACGCGCTTCGGCCTGCGCCTGATGGCGTGCGGCGAGCATCCGCAGGCGGCGGCCTCCGTCGGTATCAGCGTGTACAAGATGCGCTGGGCGGGCGTCCTCATTTCCGGTATGCTCGGCGGCCTCGGCGGCATCTGCTACATTCTGGCGGGCGTCTCCGAATGGAAATTTGAAAACGGCGTCGCGGGCTTCGGCTTCCTGGCGCTGGCGGTCATGATCTTCGGCCAGTGGAAGCCGACCCGGATCGCGCTGGCCGCGCTGCTGTTCGGTCTGTTCCGCGCGCTGTCGAACGTCTACGCGGGCTTCCCGTTCCTTGCGCAGATGAACATCCCCGGCTCGGTGTACAACATGATGCCGTACATCATCTCTCTGGTCGTTCTGGCCTTTACGTCCAAGAATTCCAGAGCGCCGAAGGCGGAGGGCATTCCCTACGACAAGGGACAGCGCTGATTATTTGGCATTTTCACAGCAGGCGAACCGAATCCGGTTCGCCTGCGCGGGTTTTACAATGATTTTAGAACAGAGGTACTTCCTATGAGAATGGTAGATTTGATCGAAAAGAAGCGGGACGGCGGCGTTCTGACCGACGAGGAGATCCGCTTCATCATTAAGGGCTTTACGGCTGGCTCTATCCCGGATTATCAGATGTCGGCGTTCGCCATGACGGTTTTTTACCGCGGCATGGACGCCCATGAAACGGCAGTCCTGACCGACGCCATGATGCACTCCGGCGACACCATCGACCTCAGCCGCTTCGGCGACAAGTCCGTGGACAAGCATTCCACCGGCGGTGTCGGCGACAAGACGACGCTGATCGTCGCGCCGATCGTGGCGAGCCTCGGCGGAAAGATGGCAAAAATGTCCGGGCGCGGCCTCGGCCATACGGGCGGCACGGTGGACAAGCTCGAATCCATCCCCGGCTTCCGCACGACGCTGTCGGCGGAGGAATTCATGCAGCAGGTCGAGGATGTCGGCGTGGCCGTCATCGGCCAGAGCGGCAACCTGACCCCGGCGGATAAGAAGCTCTACGCGCTGCGCGACGTGACGGCGACCATCGATTCGCTGCCGCTCATCACCTCGTCGATCATGTCCAAGAAGCTGGCGGCAGGATCCCGTTCCATCGTGCTCGACGTGAAGGTCGGCTCCGGTGCGTTCATGAAAACGGCGGAGGATGGACGGAAGCTCGCCGAGAGCATGGTCACGATCGGCAAGGCCTGCGGCCGCCGGGTCACGGCAGTTATGACGAACATGGACATCCCGCTTGGCTACCGCATCGGCAACGCGCTGGAGGTCATGGAGGCGGTCGATGTGCTGCGCGGCTACGGCAGCGACGATCTGCGCGAGGTCTGCACGGCGCTGGCGGAAAACATGCTGATGCTCTGCAACGGCTGGGACGAGGAAAGAGCCAGAGCGGAGGTCGCGGAGGCGGTCGCCTCCGGGAAGGCGTTTGAAACAATGAAGAAATGGATCGCGGCGCAGGGCGGAAACGCCGCCGCGCTCGAGGACTTTTCGCTCCTGCCGCAGGCGTCGGTGCATTACAAGCTGAAGGCGCCGCGCAGCGGCTATCTGGCGCACATGGACGCGCAGAAGATCGGCGAGGCCTCCGCGATCCTTGGCGCCGGACGCCAGAAGAAGGAGGACAGCATTGATTATGCGGCGGGCATCGTTCTGCGGAAAAAGACGGGCGACCGCGTGGAGGCTGGCGAGACGCTGGCAGAGCTTTGGACGAATCAGGAGAAGAGCGTCGCGGACAGCGAAGCGGAATTCCTGAGCGCGCTTGTCTGGGGTGAGGAAGCGCCGCAGCATCAGCCGCTGGTACTTGGCGTGATTCGGTAAAGGAGAGAGAAATGGGAAACACGGACATTATCGTCATTGGCGTTGCGGGCGGCACCGGCAGCGGCAAAACGACACTCGTAAAGGCGCTGCAAAACCGATTCGGCGAGAATATCACCGTTCTGAGCCACGATAATTACTACAAGCGGCACGACGAGCTGAGCTATGAGGAGCGAAGCCACCTCAACTATGACCACCCCGACGCATTCGATACGGATATGATGATCGAGCATCTGCGCCTGCTCAAGCAGGGCGTCGCCATCGAGTGCCCGACTTATGATTATACGGTGCACAACCGCGCCGAAGAGGTTCTGCGCATCGAACCGAAAAAGGTCATTGTTGTGGAAGGAATCCTGATCTTCCAGAGCAAACGCCTCTGCGAGGAAATGGACATCAAGATCTTCGTGGACGCGGACGCCGATGTGCGGCTCTGCCGCAGGATCCGGCGCGACGTCAAAAAGCGCGGCCGCACCATTGATTCCGTAATTGAACAGTATCTGACGACCGTCAAGCCGATGCATGAGCAGTTCGTGGAGCCCAGCAAGAAAAACGCAAATCTGATCGTTCCGGAGGGCGGAAAGAACCTGATCGCTCTGGAAATGATCATCAACCGCATCCAGCGGCATATCGATGGATAACGGCGAAACAGAGATACAAAGCCCGGTGCTTTCGAGAAGAAAGCGCCGGTTTTTGTTGATTTCACATGAAAACTATGTTGACATTTTGGGCAAAGCTTCTATAATGGTAGTCGCTGAATGGAGTATCAAAAAAAGTTGGGAGAAAGAAAAAATGAACATTCTTTTGTCACTTTCCGTTGCAATTCTCGCGGGACTTCTCATGACCCGTGTGTTCAAGCCGCTGCGGCTTCCGTCCGTGACGGCGTATCTGGTGGCCGGCATTCTGGTCGGCCCGTACTGCCTTGGCAGACTCGGACTGGACGGCCTCGGCTTTGTGACGATGGACGCGGTGAGTAAGCTCTCCATCATCTCGGACGTTGCGCTGGGCTTTATCGCGTTTTCCATCGGTAACGAGTTCCGGCTGAGTTCGCTGCGCAAGACCGGCCGTCAGGCGACGATGATCGGCATTGTGCAGGCGGTGGCTGCAACGCTGCTGGTCGATATCGTGCTGATCGTTTTCAGCATCCTCTTCCCGGGCCTTATCAGCATCGATCAGGCCATCGTCCTCGGCGCCATCGCTGCGGCGACCGCTCCGGCGGCGACGCTGATGGTCGTGCGGCAGTATAAGGCGAAGGGCGAGCTGGTCGATCTTCTGCTGCCGATCGTTGCGCTCGACGATGCAGTCGGTCTGGTCGTGTTCTCCATTTCCTTCGGTATCGCGGACGCCATGCACTCCGGCGCGGTGGATATGATCTCGATTCTGGTCAATCCGATGCTGGAGATCGTGCTTTCGCTGGGCCTCGGCGCGCTGATGGGCGTGGTGCTGACATGGCTCGAAAAGCTCTTCAATTCCAACACCAACCGCCTGAACATGAGCATTGCCGTCGTGTTCCTGACCTGCTCTCTGGCGGGACTGAGCTTCCAGATCGGGCCGGTCACAATCAGCTTTTCTTCGCTGCTGACCTGCATGATGCTCGGGACGGTGTTCTGCAACATCTGCCCGCTGTCGGAGGATCTGATGGAAAAGACCGACCGGTGGACCTCCCCGCTGTTCGCGCTCTTCTTCGTAATCAGCGGCGCACAGCTGGAGCTGGGCTTCTTCCGCGATGGAATGGTCGTGCTGCTGGGTGTGGTCTACATTGTGTTCCGGAGCCTCGGCAAATACCTCGGCGCATTCTTCAGCGCCAAGGCGACCGGCTGCCCGAAGAAGGTCTATGAGCACCTCGGCTCCGCGCTCCTGCCGCAGGCGGGCGTGGCGCTCGGTATGTGCGTGACCGCGCGTAAGCTCGGCGAGAGCAGCAACCTGATCTGCAACATCACGCTGTTTGCGATCCTGATCTACGAGCTGTTCGGCCCGGTCATCACCAAGCAGGCCCTCATTCACTCCGGCGATATCCAGCCGATGAGCGAGGAGGTCAGGAACCGCCGCCAGATCAAGCTGGAAAACGCACAGAAAAAGTAATTTTGTACGAAAAAACGAATATCCGGCGCCCGGAGCTTTGCTCCGGGCGCTTTTCCGCGCAGAAAAGCGCCTCTGTATGTACACAGAGGCGCTGTGATATTTTGATGGAAAATTACGCTTTCGGCTCCGCGTCGTCCGGGTCCGGGAAGTAGGTAAGCATACGGGGATTATTCTCGACGGAGTCGGGATCGATGCCCTTGGCGCTGCACCAGCGGAAAAAGGCCTTGTTGAGGAAGGCGTCGAGGCCCTGCATGGCGCTGTAGAGCTGTAGGCTTTCGCCGCCGACAAAAAGCTCCGTGTTGACGCCGCTGCGCGTCAGAAGTGAACGCTGGCCGCGGATCTGGGAATAATGATAGAGCGTTTTTTTGTGGCGGAGATCCCGGTAGAGGAAGGTCTCGTCGTCGTAGTAGATGGAAAACGAGCAGTAGTTGATGAGCAGGCCCGCGCCGATCAGCAGGGCTGCAATGCCGCCGAGCAGCAGCGGTACGTCCATCTTCTGCGGCAGGAAGCGGACGAACACGACGATTGCCGCAAAGGTCAGTATGATGCCGAAAATGGCCTGACGGCGCGGAAGATGGACGACCTGCTTGCTTTTTTCAATTTTTTCCTTCGGGAAAAGCTTCCGCAGAAGGAGATCGACCAGAAAGCAGACCAGAAAGACAAACGCGCAGAGGATCGCAATGGCCCAGAGCTTCATTTCGCCACCTCCCCGACCGGCGCGGACAGAACATACTGCACCGGAACGTCGTAGCTGTCAGTCTCCAGATGTGCAAACATTTGGAAATCGTAGCAGAGCGCAAGGGTCGCATGGTGCGGATGCTCTGCGAGATAGCGGTCGTAGAAGCCGCCTCCGTAGCCGCAGCGGCAGCCCTCCGGGTCGAACGCGAGGCCGGGCATCAGGATAAGCGCTGTTTCATCGTCGGCCTCCGGGCCGTCTGCGACCGGCTCCGGCACGCCGTAATAGCCGGGTGCGACGGCGTCCAGATCGTCCAGCCAGAGAAAGCGCATCGTGTCCCCGAATACCTTCGGCACGGCGACACGCTTGCCGTCGAGCTGGGCCTGACGGAGGATGGGAACGGTGCGGACCTCCTCGTTGAAGGAGAGATAGCCGTAGATCGACTTTGCCGCCTGATAGGCCGGGTGCCGGAAAAGCTGCCGCGCAAGACGGCTGCTGCAATCGACGATCTGCTGTTCGGTCAGCGCGCTTTTCTTCGCCTTGATCTGCGCGCGAAGCTCTTTTTTATTCATAAAATGGCCTCCAAATCCTGTAGAAGCTTTTGCGTGAGCTGTGCGGGCCGGTGTAAGGGAATCGGCCCCGACTGCATTTATTCTACAGGATTTTGAAGGTTCCGTCAATCCTTTGCCTTGGGCGGAAACGAGCTGTAGACGCCGCCCGGCGTCAGCTCCGCGCCCGCGCTCTTGGCAAGCTTGGAGACGGTGCAGAACTGCCAGCCCTCCGCCTGAAGCGTATCGACGGCCCGAAGGGCCGCGTTCACGGAGTTATCCGAAAGGTCGTGCATCAGAATGATCGCGCCGGGAGCCGCCCCGCGCAGGACGCGCGGAAGGACGGTGTCACGCTTATGCACGTCCCAGTCCTCCGGATCGACCGACCAGAGAATCACGGAGACGCCCGCATCCTGCGCGGCGGCGGTCAGCGCCGGAGAATACAGTCCGCCTGGCGGGCGGAAAAGCCTCGGCGCGACGCCGCAGCATTCCGTCACGGCCTCCATGCAGGAGACCAGATCGTCGTATACGGCTTCGCGGGACATTTTGTGCATATAATCATGGCAGCAGCTGTGCAGCCCAACCTCGTGGCCCTCCTGCGCGATGCGGCAGAGTGTCTGCGGATACTGCGCGACCCGGTAGCCGCAGACGAAAAACGTTGCGTGGATGCCGCGTGCACGCAGACCGTCGAGCAGGCGCTCGGTCAGCTCGCCGGAGGGGCCGTCGTCAAAGGTCAGCGCGATGCAGCCCCTGGACTGCCCGCCGGCGCGGGTCTGCGGCGTGCAGAAAACGAGCAGCAGCGCCAGCGTCAGCACTGCGGATAACAGACGCTTCATGCAAATTCTCCTTTTGTGCGCTCTTTTCAAAATAGTATGCGCGAAATTGCGGGAAACACTCTGGCAGGATTTGACGCGGCGGAAAAAATGCGGTATGATATTGCTGATTCAAAATGTGGAGAAAAAATGATGCTGGATAAATTGAAGCTGGTGGAAGAACGGTATATGGAGGCCTCCGAGCGCATGGCGCAGCCGGAATTTTTTTCCGACCCAAAGGCGGCGGCCAGACTCCTCAAGGAGCAGCGGCAGCTTGAGCCGATCGTCACGGCCTATCGCGCGCTCTGCCGCGCGAAGCAGGAGCAGCTTGAGCTGCGGGAGATGATGACGGGCGAGCTGGACGCGGAGATGAAGGCTCTGTGTCAGGAGGAATTCGCGGCGGCGAAGAAGCAGCAGGAGACGCTGGAGCAGGAGCTGAAGATCCTCCTTCTGCCGAAGGACCCGAACGACGAAAAGGGCGTGATCGTGGAGATCCGCGGCGGCGTCGGCGGCGAGGAGAGCGCCCTTTTTGCGCACAGTCTGTTCCGGATGTATTCCATGTACGCCGACCGCCGCCGCTGGACGGTCGAGCTGCTCAACTACAACGAGACGGAGCTTGGCGGCGTCAAGGAAGCGGATTTCATGATCCACGGCGACGGAGCCTACTCCCGGCTCAAGTTTGAATCCGGCGTCCACCGGGTGCAGCGCGTGCCGGAGACGGAATCCGGCGGACGGGTGCATACCTCGACGGCGACGGTCGCGGTGCTCCCGGAAATGGAGGAGGCGGAGGTCGAGATCCGGCCCGAGGACATCGAAATGCAGGTGTTCCGCTCGTCCGGAGCGGGCGGCCAGCATATCAACAAGACCTCGTCCGCCGTCCGGCTTATCCACAAGCCGTCCGGCATCGTCGTGTCGTGTCAGGAGGAACGCTCGCAGGTGCAGAACCGCGCGCGGTGTATGCAGATGCTGGCCTCCAAGCTCTATGAGATCGAGCAGGGCCGCATCGAAAACGAGGTCTCCTCGGAGCGTCGCAGTCAGGTCGGCACCGGAATGCGCAACGAACGCATCCGCACCTACAATTTCCCGCAGGGCCGTGTGACGGATCACCGCATCGGCCTGACGCTCTATAAGATCGATGCCATCATGGACGGCGACCTCGACGAGCTGATCGACGCGCTGGTCACGGCGGATCAGGCAAAGAAGCTGCAAACGCAGCAGGAATGAACACAAAAGGAAGCATTCTTGTGAATACGATTCTGTTTACGGAAAATACGAAGGAAAATATCGAAAAGGCGGCGGAGATCATCCGGCGGGGCGGCCTGCTCGGCATTCCGACCGAGACGGTCTACGGTCTCGGCGCGAATGCGCTGAATGCCGACGCCTGCCGCAGGATCTACGAGGCAAAGGGCCGCCCGCAGGACAATCCGCTCATTATCCATGTGCCGGACGCCTCGTGGCTTTCGCGCTACTGTGAGAAGGTGCCTGAGAGCGCCTACCGCCTCGCAGAGGCGTTCTGGCCGGGGCCGCTGACCATGATCCTGCCGAAGAGGGAGATCGTGCCCTACCGCACGACGGGCGGGCTGGAGACGGTCGGCGTCCGCTGTCCGAACCATCCGGTGACGCTGGCCGTGATCGCGGCGGCGGACGTGCCCATCGCCGCGCCGTCCGGCAATACCTCCGGCAGACCAAGCCCTACCTCGGCGGCGGATATGCTGGAGGATATGGACGGGAAGATCGACGGCATTTTTGACGGCGGGCCGTGCGGTGTCGGCGTGGAGTCTACGATCATTGACCTGACCTGCCAGCCGCCGCGCCTTCTGCGCGCCGGAGGGCTGCCGCTCGAGGAGCTGGAGCGCGTGCTTGGCACCGTCCTTGTGGACAAATGCATCACGCAGCTGATGACCGACGGCGAGCGTCCGCGCGCACCGGGCATGAAATACCGCCACTACGCGCCGAAGGCGCCCGTCACCGTCGTGACCGGCGACGGCAAAAAAAGCGCGGCCTACATCGCGGCCCATGCGCCGGAGGGCGCGGGCGTGATCTGCTTCTCGGAGTTCCGCGCGCAGTTTCCCGGCTGCGTCGTCCACGAGCTTGGCCCGGAGGGCGACAAATCCGAGCAGGCGCGGCGCGTATTTGACGCACTGCGCGAGTTTGACGCGACGGACGTGACCGAGATCTTTGCGCAGTGCCCGGACGACGCGGGCCTTGGCCTTGCGATCGGAAACCGGCTGAAAAAGGCGGCGGGCTTCCATGTGGTGGAGGTGTAGCGCGTGCTGACCATCGGCATTACCGGCGGCACCGGCTGCGGCAAGACGGCGTTTCTGCGCTGCATCGAGGCGCGCGGCGGCGTCGGGATCGACTGCGACGCGCTGTATTACGACCTTCTGCGCACGGACGGAGCGCTCCGCGCAGCGCTGATGGAGAGCTTCGGCGCGGTCTTTTGCCCGGACGGGAGCCTCGACCGGAAGCGCCTCGGCACGGCGGTCTTTTCCGACCCCGCGCAGATGGAGACGCTCAACCGGATCGTGTTTACACACGTCCGCCGCGCGGTCGAGATGATCCGCGCGCGTGAGAAAAGCGCCGGGACGGCGCTTCTGGCGATCGACGCGATCAACCTGTTCCAGAGCGGGCTGGCGGAGCTTTGCGGCACGACGGTCGGCGTGCTGGCCCCGGAGGAGGTGCGCCTTCGGCGCATCATGCGGCGCGACGGCATCGAGCGGCAGTATGCGCTGCTGCGCATCCGCGCGCAGGAGCCGGACGGCTTTTATACGGCGCGCTGCGCGCACATACTTCAAAACGGTGAAATTTCCCCGGAGGAATTTCAGATACAGGCAAATGCACTATTGGAAAATTTGATAAAGGAGAACGCAACATGACAAAAGAAGAAAAAGCAAAGCTGTTCTACAAGCCCATCAACGGCCATGACGAGCTGAGCGCCGCCGAAGAGGCGGAAATGAACGCCTACTGCGAGGACTATAAGAAGTTCCTCGACGCCTCCAAGACAGAGCGTGAGTGCGTTTTCAGCGCCATTCGCCTGGCGGAGAAGCGCGGCTTTGTGGAATACCGCCCCGGCATGGCGATCCAGCCCGGCGATAAGGTCTATTACAATAACCGCGGCAAGGCCATCATGCTGGCCGTGATCGGCTCCGAGCCGCTCTCCAAGGGCGCAAACATCGGCGCGGCCCATACCGACGCGCCGCGTCTCGATCTCAAGCCGCGTCCCCTGTATCAGGCCTCCGGCGTGGAGATGGCCTACCTCAAGACGCACCATTACGGCGGCATCCGCAAGTATCAGTGGGTGACAGTCCCTCTGGAGCTGCACGGCAAGGTCGTCCGCCGCGACGGCAGCGAAGTCTTTGTGACCATCGGCAGCGACCCCGGCGACCCGCAGCTCGTCATCAACGATCTGCTTCCGCACCTTGGCCGAGAGCAGGGCAAAAAGCCCCTCAACGAGGCCATTCCGTCCGAAAGCCTCAACATTCTGGTCGGCAGCTGGCCGGAGCGCGATGACGACGGCTCCGACCGCGTCAGCCTCGCCATTTTGAAGCTGCTGCACGAGAAGTACGGCATCGTCGAGGAGGACTTTATCTCCGCCGAGCTGGAGGCCGTCCCTGCCATGAACGCCCGCGACCTCGGCCTTGACCGCAGCCTCATCGGCGCTTACGGCCACGACGACCGCGTCTGCGCCTATGCCGAGCTTGCCGCCATCTTCGACATGCAGCATCCCGCCAAGACGGCTGTCTGCATCTTCGCCGATAAGGAGGAGATCGGCTCCGAGGGCGTGTCCGGTATGCAGTCCGAGGCGTTCGATACCTTTATGGCCGGCCTGTGTGCCGCGCAGGGCGTCGATCTCCGCGAGTGCCTGGCCAATTCCTTCTGCCTTTCCGCCGACGTGACCGCGGCCTATGATCCCAACTTTGCCGACGTTTACGAGGCGAACAACAGCGCCTACATCAACTACGGCGTCGGCCTCTGCAAGTACACCGGCAGCGGCGGCAAGGGCGGTGCGTCCGATGCCTCCGCCGAGGTCGTCGGCAAGGTTCGCAAGATCCTCAACGACAACGGCGTCAAGTGGCAGATGGCTGAGCTTGGCCGCACCGACGCGGGCGGCGGCGGCACCGTCGCCAAGTTCATGGCCAAGCGCAACATCGATACCCTCGATGCGGGCGTTCCCGTCCTCTCCATGCATGCGCCCTATGAGACGGTCGCAAAGCTGGACTGCTATATGACGTATCGGTGTGTGAAGGCGATCTTTGCCTTCATGTGATCCCACGACGGATCTTTTCTGCCAGAAGTTCTTTGCTCGGCTTCGACGTACACGCGGTACGCCTTCAGCCTCGCGCCTGCTTCTGACAGAAAATCTCTCGCCGGGCCAGAGACGTTCAGCCCCTTTTTCTTTGCGCAGCAAAGAGCATGACTCCGCACGGTTTCAACGGCGCTTTCTTTCTCGTATGAGAAAGAAAGCGCCGTTGACGGTCGAAAGAAAGAATCGCAAAGGGGAGAGCTGCGTCGGAACAAACTCCACATCCCTCATCCTGCCCGCCGCTTGCGGCGGACAGTCGTCGTCCGTTTCGCGTTGCTCCGCCTACGCAGCCGTCGTCCACCTCAACATTTCCAGAAAGTTCGTACTTTTCGTCTCTTTTCCCCATGGCGGCGCGAATCCGGTGCAGAAGATACCACGCCGACTCATAGCAGATGCCCAGCGTGCGGCTCAGCTGAACAGCGGAAATGCCGCGTTTGTCTGTGGCACACAGATAGATCGCCCAGAACCAGACCGTCAACGGCAGATGTGTGCGGTGCATGACCGTCCCAGCCGTGACGGACGTTTGATGCCGGCAGGCGCGGCACTGGAACGCATTTCGCCCGCGAACCGGGTAATATTCCGTACAGCCGCATTTCGGACAGAAGAAACCGTTCGGAAACCGAAACCGGAATAATTCCGCCCGGCAGATTTCTTCCGTGCTGAAACGAGTACGAAATTCTTCAAACGTGATGCTCTCTGCTCGTGCCATGCCAATGACCTCCTGCGTTTTCTGAGATCATTGTAGCACTTCTGCTGTCTTATATTTCGGACTTTTGTAGGTCGATTGTAAAATGGGAGTATAAGAAAGGTGAGGAATTTTGGTGAAACTATCAAATCGAACCCCCGCGGAGCCAACGCTCGGCGCCGCTGCATGGGGCTGCGGGAGCTGCCGCTGGAGCCGCAGCTTCGGCTTGTCCGGCAGCTTGGGCTGACGTCTCTGGAGCTCGGCATTGCAAACGCGCCGATGGATCTTCCGGCAGACGCATTGGAAGAGGCGATCGAAAATGGAAGAGGCCAGCGCATATATTGCGCGGAACTGGAGCAGCACGGTACGGTATGCGACAGAGGATCAGGGTACACTGATCGGACTGCCAAGGCCATTCAGTACGCCGAGCACCAGCGGCGTTTTTCAGGAGCTGTATTATTGGGACACCTATTTTATCAATGTGGGGCTGCTGGCCTCCGGTCAGACAAAGCAGGCGGCAAACAACATTGAAAACATGTTCTATCTGATCGACCGCTTCGGCTGGATGCCCAACGGAAACCGAACCTTCTATCTGTGCCGCTCTCAGCCTCCGTTCCTGTCACAAATGGTGCGGGAACTGTTTGCGCATACGCAGGATCAGGCATGGCTGCGCGCCGGAGCCTATCCGGCATTGCAGCAGGAATATTGGTTCTGGCATACGCACCGGACGCTTGATAACGGGCTGAGCCGCTACGCAGGAGAGAACCCGGACGATACAACACTCCGCGAGCTTGGCAGATCGCTCTGCAAACGCTTTGGACTCGCGCCTCCGGAAAGCCCCGAAAGGCTCTATCCCTACGGACGCGCAATGCTGGCCCTTGCCGAAAGCGGCTGGGACTGCACGAGCCGCTTCGGAACAGAAGCACAGCTGTATGCGCTGGTCGATCTGAACGCGCTGCTCTATCTGATGGAGCACAACATGGAGTGGTTCGCCGGTGTGCTTGGCCTGGATGCGGAACGCAGCCAGTGGCGCAGCCGGAAGGAATTCCGCAAAGCGCGGATGGACGAGCTGCTCTGGGATCCGGAGCGCGGCTGCTATTGCGACTATCGTTTTTCCGACGGTCACCGTTCGACGCTGTTCTCTGCTGCCGCTTTTTACCCGCTCTTTGCCGGAATGTGCAGTCCGGAACGGGCCGCGCAAGTCGTATCCATGCTTCCCCTGCTGGAAATGCCATATGGAGTCGCCTGCTGTGAAAAAACAGGCGGGCTTCTCGGCCTGCAATGGGACTATCCGAATGGCTGGGCCTGCTTACCGTATATCGTCGTTATGGCTCTGCGCCGGTATGGGTACAAACGGGATGCGCAGAGGATCGCGGAAAAATACCTCGCGCTCGTTGACCGCGTTTTCCAAAGGAGCGGTCAGCTCTGGGAGAAGTATGACGTGTGCACCGGCGATATTTCGGTGTCCAAGGAATACCAGATCCCGCCAATGATGGGCTGGACGGCCGGCATTTACACCGCATTTCAGGAAATCGTGCATCCGCGCTGCTCCTGACAGGCAGCCCGCAGCGCGCCGGTCCCCGGCCCGCCGCGGGAAAGTCATGACCCCTCAGGAATACCCCAATTCGAGATTCATCAGATCAAAATCGATATATTTCCCGTCGATCTTGAAGAATCCCGGAAAGACGCACAGCTTCCGGAAGCCGTATTTCTCATACAGCCGGATGGCGCGGATGTTGTCGCTGCGCACCTCGAGATTCAGCTGCTCGAAGCCGTTTTCTCTTGCAAAGGCAAGGAGCGCGTCCATCAGCGCGGGAGCGGCGCCGCTGCCCCACCACGCTCTTTTTACGCAGATGCCAAGCTCTCCGCGATGGCGCATCCGCTTGTGCTTGCGGCTCAAGCTGGCCGTGCCGATGATCTCGCCGTCTGCCTTGGCAAGGTACTGCACATTATTTATCGATCCGGCCTGACTGCGCAGCTTGTCCTGCTCTGCGGCGAGATCCAGCGAGATGCCCTCCGCGCCATAGCTGAGGTTTTCCGTTTCGCCGCCGACGATCTTCAGGAAAGCCAGCAGCGCTGCGGCGTCCTCCGCCTGCGCACGTTCGATCACGAACGGTGTTTGCTTCGTATTCATGTGTTTTTCCTCCATTTTGGAAAGCAATGGTTTTCTCCGCCCAAAAATCATTTGAAGACGCCGTCGCCGCCCATAAGCGCGGTCATTTCCTCAATGCGCTCCAACGGGAACGGCGGCTCGCACAGCGGCTTCATGGCGATGGACATGAGCTTCATGGGGTTGTCGTCCGCAGCCACGCGGTTGGCGCTGAGCGCACCACAGCGCCTGCAGCGGTGAATGATCGCCCATTCGCCGCCCTTACGCACCCAGACGGCGATCGGCTCCATGATGCCGCCGCAGTCGCTGGCGCGGTCGCCGGGCTCTATGTCTAGATGCAGGCTCGAAAGGCAGTTCGGGCAATGGTTTCGGTGGTCGCTGCCGGCGTTTTCCGGCGTACAGAGCCTGCCGCAGACCTTGCAGGTAAATGTGTCGTGACAGGCGTGGGCCTTAGGCAGCCCCGCATAAGAAACCAACGCCCGCAGGCAGCGCCTTTTCGCCAATGGCTTCGCAGTTTTTCCTTGCGTTACACAAAGCAGCGCTGCGGAAAACTGCTTGTCAGGAACGAAAAAACATCTGTCTGCGGCGCTGCGCGAAAAAGCCCGCTGGAAGCTTCCGACGGACTTTTTTTATTGTTTTCTTATGCGGTCCTGCCTTTGCAGATAGTCTCATTTTTCATGCGCGTGATTCTCACGAATCTATAAAAGTTCACATTGCAAGGACCAAATGATCGTTTAGCAGTTCGACCGATTCAGGATCTGGAGTCGTCCACCGACTCATACTCGGCGTCAACAGCCTCGTCCTCCACATCGTCGTTCGGGTTTTCATAGCCGCCCGCCGGGCGGTAGGGGCCGCTCCCATTCGTCACGCCAAGCTCGTCGAGCAGGCGCTCCAGCCGGTCGGCGGCGGAGAGCATTTCATCCGTATTTTTCGACTTGACTGCCTTGCGGACGGCCTTTTCGGCCTCGCTCACGCGGGCCTTATCCTCGCGGCTGACAGTTTTCCCGGCGCCGGTGGCGCGATAGAGCAGCTGCTCACAGCGGTCACGCACCGTCGCCTCCGCGCGCAGGCGCTCGTCCTCCGCCGCATACTGCTGCGCATCGCGCACCGCGCGGTCAATCTCGGCCTGCGACATGTTGGAGGTCGCGGTAATGGTGATCTGCTGCGCCTTGCCGGTGTCGAGATCCTTTGCCGAGACGTTCACGATGCCGTTCGCGTCGATGGAGAACGTCACCTCGATCTGCGGGACGCCGCGCGGTGCGCGGCGGATGCCGGTGAGCTGGAAGCGGCCAAGCTCCTTGTTCTGGCTGGCCATCGGGCGTTCGCCCTGCAAAACATGCACGTCCACGGAGCTTTGGAAGCTCGAGGCGGTGGTGAAGATCTGGCTCTTGCGGATGGGAAGTGTCGTATTGCGTTCGATCACGCGCGTACACACGCCGCCGAGCGTCTCAATGCCGAGCGACAGCGGCGTCACATCGAGCAGAAGCAGGCCCTTGACGCTGCCGGAGAGGACGCCGCCCTGCAAGCACGCGCCCATGGCGACGCATTCGTCGGGATTGATGCCCTTGAAGGGAAGCGTGCCGGTGATGGACTGGACAAGATCCTGCACGGCGGGAATGCGGCTCGAGCCGCCGACCATCAGCACCTTGCTGATCTGGGAGATGCGGACACCGGAGTCGTTGATGGCCTGATTGACCGGCTCACGGGTCGCCTGTACCAGATGGTAGGTGAGGTCGTTGAACTTTGCCCTCGTCAGCGGAATTTCCATATGCAGCGGGCCGCTCTTGCCGACGGTGATATACGGCAGGCTGACCGTTGTTGCGGTCATGGCCGAAAGCTCGATCTTGGCCTTTTCCGCGGCCTCGCGCAGACGCTGCATGGCGGCCGGGTCGCGGCTCAGATCGACCTTGTTTTCGTTTTTGAATTCCCGGACCAGATAGTCCACGATGCACTGGTCAAAATCGTCGCCGCCAAGGTGATTGTTGCCGGCGGTGGCCAGCACCTCGATCACACCGGAGGAGATGTCCAGAATGGACACGTCGAACGTGCCGCCGCCAAGGTCATAGACCATGATCTTCTGCGGCTCCTCGCGGTCAACGCCGTAGGCCAGCGCCGCTGCGGTCGGCTCATTGATGATGCGCTGGACGTTGAGTCCGGCAATGCGGCCTGCGTCCTTCGTGGCCTGACGCTGGGCGTCGGTGAAGTAGGCGGGGACGGTAATGACGGCGTCCGTGACCGGCTCGCCGAGATAGCTCTCCGCATCCCGCTTGAGCTTTTGCAGGATCATTGCGGAGATCTCCTGCGGCGTATATTTGTGGCCGTCGATGTTCAGCCTGTAATTGGTGCCCATCTGACGCTTGATGGAGGTCACCGTGCGGTCGTGATTCGTGACCGCCTGACGCTTGGCAAGGCTTCCAACCATACGCTCACCGGTCTTGGAGAAGCCGACGACGGACGGCGTCGTTCTGCCGCCCTCGGCATTGGGAATGATGACCGGCTCGCCGCCCTCCATGACGGCGACGCAGGAATTGGTGGTGCCAAGGTCAATGCCAATGATCTTTGACATGAAAATGCCTCCTGAAACCTCTAATTTGCCACGACCACTCTGGCGTGGCGGATGATCTCTTCATCCATGGTGAAGCCCGTCCGGACGACCTCAACGATCTCATCCTCGCGGTACTGCGGGTCGGTGATGTGCTCGACTGCCTCATGATAGGCCGGATTGAAGCAGCGGTGCAGGCTGTCCATCGGCTGCACCTTCATGGACGCGAGAATGGCAAGCAGATTCCGCATCACCATTTCAATGCCGCGGCGGTACGCCTCGTCCTGACAGGGCTGACGGAGCGCGCGCTCGAGATCGTCGTAAAGCGGCAGAAAATTCAGCACCGCGCGGCGTGTTGCGGCGTCGTTTGCCTGCTCCAGCTCCAGCGCGGTGCGGCGGCGATAGTTCCGGTATTCCGCTTCCAGTTCCTCAAGAAGCGGGTCTTTAGCTGCCTGCTGCGGCTGCCTTTTCTGAAACAACTTCATGACGGCCTCCTAGTTCCGCGAGCCATTCTGGCCCGTGGTCTGTGTCCAGGTGTAGGAGGCGTTTTCGCTCGTGTAGCCGTCGGAATAGGCGCTTCCGGAGCCGTCGGTGTAGCCATAGTAATACGACGGATAATAGCGTCGGACGGAGCAGCTTCCGAGCATGGAAAGCAGGAACTGGATGATGAGCCAGATCATGACGATCTTGCCGAGCACACCCAGCGGACTGCGCCGCGGACGGCGGTAGTTCCACTGATACTGCTGCCGGTTCGGGTCGTCATTGCTGCTCCAGTAGTAATAATAGGTATTCTGATTCGGATCGGAGGAGTCCTCCTCGCTGCCGCTCTGGCTCCCGTAGAAGCCGAACGGATCGAAGGGGTTATAATAGCCCTGATTCTGCGGCCCGTTCTGATACGCCTGACGCGCCTGCTGCTGGGCGCGCTGCTGTGCCTGCTGCTGACGGTAGGCCTGCGGATTTTTCAGCAGGTCATACGCTTCGTTGATCTCGTTCATCTTCTGCGCGGCCTGCGCGTCGCCGGGATTCAGATCCGGGTGATATTTCTTGGCAAGGCGGCGATACGCCTGCCGGATCTCGTCCTCGCTTGCGTCCCGCGAGACGCCCAAAATCTGATAAGGGTCGTTGACCATGCCTTCACTTCCTTTTCCGCCTTTGATCCTTTAACAGAACTCATTATACATATTTTTTCCCGTTATTTGTGAATCATTTTGAAACTTTGTGGAAAAAATCTGCCCCGGCGGAGTTTTTTCCGCCGGGACAGAGAATTTTGAGAAAGACGGCGTTCAGTGATCCAGCCGCCGGAGGATCTCGCAGAGGTAATCCCACGTCCGCCGGACGGAGGCGATGCTCATGCGCTCATGCACCGTGTGGATATCCAGAAGATCGGGGCCGAAGCTGACGGCGTCGAGCCCGGGAAGCTTGTCGGCAAACAGACCGCATTCCAGTCCCGCATGGATGGCCTCGACCTTCGGCTCGCGGCCATAGAGGTCGCGGAACGCGGCGACCATCGTCTCGCGCAGCGCGGATTCGCGCCGGTACTGCCAGCCGGGGTAATCGCCGGTCGGACGGACACTGCCGCCGAGGCGGGCGCAGAGCGCCTCCATCCGCGCGTAGAGCATTTCCTTCTGGGAGCCGACGGAGCTGCGGATCGAGCTGCACGCGCGAAGACCCTTTTCATCGGCCTCCAGCACGCCGAGGTTGCAGGAGGTCTGCACAAGGCCCGGAATGTCCATGCTCATGGCGTAAATGCCGTTCGGCACCAGCGTCAGGAAGTCCAGCACGCGGGCCGTCGTTTCCTCCGTCATGGCGCTTTCGGCATTGCCGCAGCGCTCCGCGCAGAGGCGCGCATCCGGATCGGAGACGGAGAATTCGTTTTTCAGCGCGGCTTCGAACGCAGCGGCCTCCGCCGCGACATCCGTTCCCTCTGGGACGGCGAACAGCGCCGTTGTGGAGAGCGGGATGGCGTTGTCCTTCTGACCGCCTGCGACCGAGACCAGGCGCAGCTCCGGCGCAGCCTTCCACAGGCGGCGGAGGAAGCGGCCCATCAGAATGTTGGAGTTTCCGCGCTCCTTCTGGATCTCCACGCCGGAGTGGCCGCCCTTGAGGCCGTCCAGCGTCACGCGCCAGCACGCCAGCGCGCAGGGCGCGGCCTGCACCGGCAGCTCCATGTTTGCCCGGACGCCTCCGGCGCAGCTCACCGTCAGAATGCCTTCGTCCTCCGAGTCGATGTTCAGAAGGCGGCGGCCCTGAAGCGGGGCCGGATCAAGGAAGGCCGCGCCGTCCATGCCGACCTCCTCGTCGATGGTAAAGACCGCTTCGATGGGCGGGTGTGGAAGCTCCTTGCTGTCCAGCACGGCCAGCGCCATGGCGACGGCAATGCCGTCGTCGCCGCCGAGCGTTGTGCCCTTTGCGTACACATAGTCGCCGTCGATCTGCAGGTCGAGCGGGTCCTTCGTGAAGTCGATTGGGCTGTCGGGCGTTTTTTCCGCCACCATGTCGAGATGACCCTGAAGGATCACGGTCGGAGCGTTTTCATAGCCCGGCGTACCGCCCTTCCAGATGATGATATTGTTCACGGCGTCCTGCACGCAGCGCAGGCCGCGTTCCTGTGCAAAGCGGACGCAGTAATCGCTGATGGCCTTGGTGTTGCCGGAGCCGTGCGGGATCCGGCAAAGATCCTCAAAGAAGCAGAATACGGAGCGCGGCTCCAGCTTTTCCAGTACGCGCATAGAAAAAACCTCCTGAATATGTAATGAGAATGCCTGCAAAGCCCTCCCGTCCGGGAAGGCCTTGCAGGAGAAGCGACGGGTTTATTGCAGCCTCTCAAAGTCCGCTGCGCCGTGCTTGCACAGCGGGCAGACGATGTCGGGCGGAAGCTCCTCGCCCTCGTAGACCCAGCCGCAGATCTTGCAGACCCAGCCGGTCTGCTTCTGGAGCACGGCGGGCTTCGGCTTGACGTTCGCAAAATAGTAGGCGTAGGTCATGGAGGGGACGTTCGAGAGCAGCTTGGCTTCCGTAACGTCGGCGATGAAGAGCGTATGCGTTTCAAATTCCACGGTCTGCGTGACCTTCGCGCTGAGGAAGGCGGAGGTGCAGTACGGGATATAATATATGCCGTTGGTCGAACGCGCCATGCCCTGAACGCCCGCGAATTTGTCCGTGTTCCGGCCGGACTGGAAGCCGTAGTGCTGGAACAGCGCGAACGGCGCGTCGTTTGAAAGGACGGAGACGTTGAACTCGCCGGTCTTTACGATCATGTCGTGCGTGAGATTCGCCTTGTTGACTGCGATGGAAATGCGCTTGGGCGAATCGGTCAGCTGCGTGACGGTGTTGATGATGCAGCCGTTGTCCTTCGCACCGTCGCGGGCCGTCAAGACGAACAGGCCGTAGGAGAGCGAGAACATCGCGTTCTGCTCCACGAGGCCCGCAGGCTTTTCCTGCGCGGGAACGGGCTTCTGCGCAGGCATCGACGCGACCAGCGCGTCAGCCAGCGCCTCCATCTGCGCAAGCTGATCCTCCTTGAGGGAGGAACGGATGCTGACGCCCTCGTCGAGGATGGTGCAGTTCTTGAGCTTCTGGAATTCGGCGCGCATCAGACCTGCCGCCGTCGGCGCCCACGAGCCGTTCTCCACCATCGCGATGGTACGGTTTTGCAGATTGTGGTGGACGATGTCGTGGACGAGGTTTTCCATGTTCACGAACATGCCCGCGTTATAGGTCGTGGAGAGGAACACCAGATGGCTGGCGCGGAAGCATTCGGAGACGATATAGCTCGGGTGCGTTGCGGAAACGTCGTAGACCTTGACGTTGCGGACGCCCTTGTCGGCCAGCATCCCGGCGAGGATATTCGCCGCGTTTTCGGTGTTGCCGTAGACGGAGGCATAGGCAATCACAACGGCGGTCTCCTCGGGCTGATACGTCGCCCAATGGACGTATTTGTCCAGGAACCACGCGATATCCTTCCGCCAGACCGGGCCGTGGAGCGGGCAGATGGTCTCGATTTCAATGGCGGCCGCCTTTTTAAGCAGCGCCTGCACCTGCGTGCCGTATTTGCCGACGATGTTGGTGTAATACCGCCGTGCGTCGGCCAGATACTCCGTCTTGAAGTTGACCTCGTCAGCATAGAGGTTGCCGTTCAGCGCGCCAAAGGTGCCAAAGGCATCGGCGGAGAAGAGCGTTTTGGTCGTTGCGTCGTAGCTGACCATGGCCTCTGGCCAGTGAACCATCGGCGCCATGACGAAGGCGAAGGTATGCCGTCCTGTGCAGAGCGTGTCCATCTCCTTGACGATCACAGCGCGGCTGTCGATGTCGAAGGTGAAAAAATTCCGGATCATCGTGACGGTCTTGGCGTTGCAGACGATCTTGACCTCCGGGTAGCGCAGCACCAGATCCTGCAAAACGGCGCAGTGATCCGGCTCCATGTGATTGACGATCACATAATCGAGCTTCCGGCCGTTCAGAACGTGCGCAACGTTCTCGAAAAACAGATCGGCGATGGAGCGGTCCACGGTATCGAGCAGAACGGTCTTTTCATCCAGCAGCAGATAGGCGTTGTAGCTCACGCCGTTCGGGATGGGGTAAACGTTCTCGAAAAGGGCGAGTCTGCGGTCGCTTCCGCCGACCCAGTAGAGATCGTCCGTCATTTTCTTGACACAGTACATGGCGTACCTCCTAATTAATAATAATTATTCTTATTATCATAATAGCATATACCAACGCAAATTACAACTTCTTTTTGCGCTGCTTTTCCGGCTTTTTTTCGTCCGCAGGCGTGCCGGGACGGCGATGGAGAAATTCGTTGAAGGTCTCGATGCGTTCACTCAGAGGCTTGGGCGCAGCCAAACGGAAGAAGCCGGCCCGGCTCTGCATTTTGAGCTGGAATTTCTGAAGATCGACGGATTCATAGAGCGTCTTGTCGATTTCACCTGCGCGGCGGCGGATCTGCGTGCCGAGATGGAGCGAGAACGCGCAGTCGATCACGAACACGCCGAAGCAGACGCCGACGATGAAGGAGAACAGCGGATGCAGCGTGAACCACTCCACCAGATGCAGCAGCCTCGGATAGAGCAGGAAGTAGTACAGCGCCGAAAGCACGCCCCAGAAGAACGTGAACAGCGGGCAGATGATGCCCTGAATATTGCCCCAGCAGTGGGAATAGTCCCAAAGGCGGATGCCCATGACATGGATGCTCAGCAGGCCGACCAGATACTCGATCAGCGTCATGACGAGCGCCATGATGAAGAACATCACGAAATAATAGCCGACGCTGCCGGAAAAGCTGCCGAAAACGGCGTCTTCGACCAGCGACATACCGAACAGGACGACGGTGCCGATGCCGTACAGCGGCACGCACGGCCCGAACAGAAAGCCGGGATTCAGCCACTTATGCTCCGGGTTGGAGCCGGAAAAGAACTTGCGGAACAGCAGCTCCAGCACCCATCCGGCGCAGGCGCCGAAGAAAAACAGGAATACGATATCCAGAAAGATCTGATATTTTGACATAAGCTTCCCTCCTGCGCTCAGTTTACCATGACGGCGGGAACTTTGCAAGGGAGGACGGAAGAATTGGACAGCGGAGGGGATCATCCGAAACGCCCGGCGGCGGTTGCTTTTTATCCGGCTTCCTGTATAATAAAGAATATCAGAATATCCACAGGAGGCTGTCATGAAAAAGACACTCAAAATCATCGGGATCGTACTGCTGGCCGTGCTCGTCCTTGTGGGCGGTTATGTGGCCTATGTGTTCGCGGCCTACCACCGCATCGAGGACAACCAGAAGCTTGCCGTGGTGTCCGGACAGACGCAGACGGCGCGGGCAGGGGAGACGTACCGCATTGCCTGCTGGAACATCGGCTTCGGCGCGTATGAGGACGATTACAGCTTCTTCATGGACGGCGGCACGGAATCGTGGGCATGGTCCGAGGAGCGCCTGCTTCAGAATCTCGACGAGATCGGCGCGGTGATCGAGTCGCTGGACTCGGACATCACGCTTTTGCAGGAGGTCGATTTTGATTCCACGCGGACGTATCATGTGAACGAGGCGGACCTTCTGCGCAATTATCACGGTCTGGAAGCGGATACCGACAGCGTTTTTGCCGTCAATTATGATTCCCCGTTTCTGTTTTACCCATTCGTCCGCCCGCATGGCGCGTCGCGCTCCGGGCTGCTGACCGTCTCGTCGCTGACGGTGGAGAGTGCGCTCCGGCGGAGCCTCCCGGTCGAGACCGGCTTTACCAAGCTCCTCGACCTCGACCGCTGCTACAGCGTCACGCGCATTCCGGTCGATAACGGAAAAACGCTCTGCCTGTACGATCTGCACCTGTCCGCCTATACCTCCGACGGAAAGATCGCCGACGAGCAGCTGGAGATGCTGCTTGCGGATATGCAGCAGGAATATGAGAACGGAAACTATGTCGTCGGCGGCGGAGACTTCAACAAGGATCTGCTCGGAAACAGCGGCGAGATCTTCGGCGTTTCGACCGAGGGCTATACCTGGGCGCAGCCAATCAAAACGGAGCTTTTCGAGGGGAAAAACCTGACGCTGGTTGCGCCGCTGGATGAAAACGACCTGCAGCCGTCGTGCCGCAACGCCGACGCGCCGTATCATGAGGGGCAGCTCCTTCTGACCGTGGACGGCTTTCTCGTTTCCGACAATGTGACGGTCACGGGCAGCCTTGTTTACGATACGGGCTTTGCCTATTCCGACCATCAGCCGGTCGTGATGACCTTTACGCTGGAGCCGTAACAACGATTTATGAATTCTGAAACGGGGTGAGTGTATGGAAGATATCCGGGCAAAGCGCGAGGCATCATTCGCGCAGGCAGCCGCGGGACTGGACGAGAAGGCGCGCAGCATGCTGCACGATATGCTGTTTAACGATCCGTTTTATTATGGTGATATAGAGTGGAGCGGTGAAAACGGCGCGGATCTGGTATTGGAGATCCCGGTCTGCGAAAGCTACCGGGGCCATCTGACGCTCTGCAATGCCTCCGGTCTGCCGGAGGGCGACTATGAGTCGCTCTGCTTTGTGGATGGCGCGCTGCTGCGGGATGGGGAGGACTATATCCTGACCGGAGAGACGCTGCCGGAATTGGAGGGCGAACAAGAGCTGTTTGCCATCCGGTTTTCGGATGCGAAGGCTGTGTCCCGCGTTTACCGCGCGGGACTGTCGGCGGCTTACGGCAGAGCGTGGGACGTATTGTGGGGCGCGGCGGAGCAGATCCTGTACCGTGCGGATGCGGAAGGGCCGCTGAACGAGAAGGAACGGGCGCTGCTGCCGCTCCTGCGGGAGATCTATCAGCTGAAGCCATGGGCCTTTGGAAAGCTGACAGGAAGGTTTCCGCTTTTGAAGGAGCGAGCCGCCCGCTTCGGATACCGGGGCCTCGTGCGCAGCATCGAGAAGCTGGAAGCGGGCTTCTTCGGAAAATGGGAGCAGCTCCGCTTCAACCAGCTGACGCTGACGATAAACCGGCTGGAATATGAGCCGCTCTGGCGGGAGCTTTTTGAACAGATCACGGCCTCGCAGGCAGAATATCCGTCGTATGTGGAGGCGAAGTGCCAGCCGGAGCTGTTGAAAAGGGTGCGCGATACGGTCGAACAGCTCCTGCATTCTTACGGCTACAGCGGGACATACCCGGACTTTTACAAAAGAGAGCCGCTGCGCGGCATGCACCATACTGCGCTCACACCGTATTTTCAGGACTATATCGTCGGCATGCATAAGAACACGGCATACCGTATCCACTGTCAGGAGTCGTATTGCGGCGGGCTGAGGCTGGTGCTGCTCAGCGGGACGGAGCTGCTGCGAAGAGGCGAGGAGATGGGCGACATCTATTCCTGCATGTTCCACGCCAACGGCCGCCGCCTCCTTCGGAAAACGGAGTGGAGCACAGAGACGGACGATGCGGCCACGCTTTCGAAGCTGGAGCGTCAGCTGCGGATCGCCGTCAAGCGGGCGGAGCTGAAGAAGCTCGACAAGGACGAGCAGGAAAAGTCTGTGTCCGGCCCACTGAAGCCGCCGAAGAAAGCGCTGTGGACGCTGCTTTGGCTCAGCGGCCTTTGGATGGTGATGTGGTTTGTGCTGTTCATGCCGCTGGCGTCTCTTGCATTTGCGCTGATGACAGGAGACATAAGGAATTTTACAGAAATTATCTCGGATCCGTTTTGGCTTCCATTTTTCCTGGGCACTTGGCTGGCGATTTTTCTTTCGATGCTGCTGTATCTAAAGTTCGCCGAATCCGGCAACAGGAAAAAGTGACCGCCCGCATATCGAAAGCCAGCGTCCGGCAGCATCCGCTGCCGGACGCTTTTCTCTGCTCAGCGCAGAATTTTTCCCTTCGCCGCAAGGCGACGGGATTCTGCCGCCCTTCTGTGCCACAATGGGCAAAAAAGGAGGCCGTACCAATGAAATTTTCTCACATCCGAAGATTTGCAGCCGCCGTGCTTCTGCTGGCCCTGCTGGCAGGACAGGCTTTTGCCGCCGGCGAGGTCTTTCATCCGGCGTATCTGGGCGGCTTTCCGGACGGCACCATCCGCCCGGAGGCGGCGCTCACCCGTGAACAGCTGGCGCAGGCGCTCTACCGCCTGATCCCTGAGGATCGCCGCGCCGGGCTTGACGCGCCGACCTGCTTCTGCGATGTGCCGCCGTCGCGCTGGTCGTATGCGGCGATCACGGCGATGGTGAACCTCGGCGTGCTCTACGGCACGCAGGACGGCGCGTTCTCTCCGGAGGGCGGCGTGACCGGCCCGGAGCTGGCGGCGGTGCTCATGCGCATTGCCGCGTCGAAGACGGCGGCGGAATGCCTCCCGGAGCTGGCGGAGGGCTGGTCGGCGCTGGAGCCGTCCTTCTCTGCGGGCGACGGCTGGATCATGGGTCTCGACGGAGCAGAATTCGACCCGGACAGGCCGCTGACGCGCGCGGAGCTTGCGCGCATCCTCAACCGCCTGCTGGACAGAAGCCCCGCCTCGCTGGACGCGCTGCTGATCGGGATGCCGCTCTGGACGGACAATTCGGACGCAGAAGCGTGGTATTTCCTCGATATGCAGGAGGCCGCTACCGACCACACGGCCTGTCCGGACGCGGAAGGTGAGATATGGTCGGCGCTCGGGTGAGAGAAATTTTGCCGGGAGGTAGATTTTTCCGCTGAAATCCGGTATGATAAAAACAGCATATAATTTGGAGGTGCCGGACATGAAAGGTATCATTCTCGCCGCAGGCAAGGGCACGCGGATGTATCCCATGACGCTGCCGGTCTGCAAGCCGCTGATCCCCGTATATGACAAGCCCCTGATCTACTATCCGATGGCCGTGCTGATGCAGGCCGGTATCCGCGATATTCTCATCATCGTCCCGCCGGACGAGATGTATTCGTTCATCAAGCTCTTCGGCGACGGTTCCGAGCTGGGCCTCAATCTTTCCTACCGCATCCAGAAGGTGCAGCGCGGTATTGCGGACGCCTTCCTGATCGGCGAGAGCTTTATCGGAAACGACAGCGTCTGCCTCATTCTGGGCGACAACATCTTCTATGGCGAGGGACTGCGCGCCAGCCTCCGTCAGGCCGCAGAAAACCGCAGCGGCGCGACGGTATTCGGATATTATGTGGACGATCCGCGCCCGTTCGGTGTGGTCGAGATGGATGAAAACGGCCGCGCGCTGTCCATTGAGGAAAAGCCCGCGCACCCGAAGTCCAATTACATCATTCCGGGCCTCTATTTCTACGACAGCGAGGTCACGGACATCGCAAAGACGATCCGGCCCTCCGCGCGCGGAGAGCTGGAGATCACGGCGGTCAACAACGTCTATCTCGAGCGGCAGGCGCTGCGCGTCGTGAAGCTCGGGCAGGATTTCACATGGCTCGACGCCGGAAACGCGCAGAGCCTGCTCCGGTCGGCTAACACGGTCATGCAGATCCAGCAGAGGACCGGCACGCAGGTGGCCTGTCTCGAGGAGATCGCCTATCGCATGGGCTACATCACGCTGGAGCAGCTTCGCGCGCGCGGTCTGGAGCTGAAGAACACGGATTACGGCGCGCATATCCTGCGCACCTGCGAGAGCGCAGGCGTATAATTTCGGCGTCGGCGTATGCACTTCGACAATGGTGAAAGCTAAAAAGTTTTGTATCTGCCTAAAAATTGTTGCGCTGCGCATGGATTTTTTGCATGAATATTGGAACAAGGCAGTTTTGCATGAAAATCTATTCAGCGTTTCGTGATTTTTGACAGGCTTTGACCCTCTGTTTTCTTTGGTGAAAGTATGCTATGATACTCTCGAAAGAGCTGGGCAGGGATGCGCAGCAATATTAGAGAGAAGGAGATTTCCACATGGAGAAAAGATTCCACCTGAAGGAACACGGTACGACCGTCCGGACAGAGATCATGGCCGGTATTACCACGTTCATGGCGATGGCCTACATTCTGATGGTCAACGCCGGCATGTTCGCAAGCCTCGGCACGGTCAGCTACGGCGCAATCTACATCGCGACCGCGATCTCGGCCGTCATCGGCACCGTCCTGATCGGCCTTCTGTCGAACCTGCCTCTGGCGCAGGCGTCCGGCATGGGCCTGAACGCATTCTTTGTCTACACGGTCTGCTTCGGCTTCGGCCTGAGCTACGCAAACGCGCTGGTTCTGGTTCTGGTCGATGGCATCATCTTCGTCCTGCTGACCGTCACCGGCCTGCGCAAGATGATCTTCGACGCCATTCCCGCCGCGGTCAAGACGGCCATTTCCGCCGGCATCGGCCTGTTCATCGCCTTCATTGGCCTGCAGAACGCGGGTATCGTCGTTGACGACGGCGCAACGCTCGTCAACCTCGCTTCCTTCAACGTCTTTACTGGCAGCGCCACATGGGCAAGCATCTTCCCGATGCTCATCACCCTGGTCGCCGTGTTCGTCATCGGCGCGCTGTCCAAGAAGAAGGTCAAGGGCGCTGTCCTGTGGGGCATGCTCGGCAGTGCGGTGCTCTACTATGTCATCGGCCTCATCACCGTTCCTGAGTTCTATGCGACCAATGTCGCGCCCAACCTGACCTCCGATTTCTTTGGCGCGTTCAAGGATTTCGGCGCACAGGCGTTCGGCAAGGTGTTCACCGAGGGCTTCAACTTCAGCCCGTACATCGCTGAACACGGCACCGGCAACTTCGTCATCATGTTCCTCACCACCATGCTGGCGTTCTGCATGGTCGATATGTTCGACACGCTGGGCACGCTCTACGGCGCCTGCTCTGCCGGCAACATGCTGACTCCGGAAGGCGACGTTCCCAACATGGACAAGGCCATGCTGGCTGACGCCATCGCCACCTGCTGCGGCGCTGTCTGCGGCACCTCCACGGTCACCACGTTCGTCGAGTCCTCCTCCGGCGTTGCCGAGGGCGGCCGTACCGGCCTTGCCTCCATGGCGACGGCTGCGCTGTTCTTCATCGCGATGTTCCTTGCGCCGGTCGCGCAGCTCATCCCGACCTACGCCTGCGCGGCGGCTCTGATCTACGTCGGCGTCCTCATGATGTCCAACGTCCGCAACATCGACTGGGACGACCCCGCCTGTGCCGTTCCCGGCTTCATGACCGTTGCGTTTATGCCGCTGACCTACAACATCTCCTACGGCATCGCCTTCGGCCTGATCTCCTATGTGTTTATCAAGATCTTCACCGGCAAGATCAAGGAGATCAACGCGGGTACTTGGGTCATCACGATCCTCTTCACCCTGATGTTCTTCCTCACCAGATAAGGAATACGGAACACAAAACAGTCTCCCGGCAGCGCTGCTGCCGGGAGATTTTTTTCACGCTTCCCTATAAAGTCCGGTATATTGGACATATAGTGTGCTATGCTCAATGCGGAAGCATACAGGGAAGGAGAAACACCTATGGATGGACTGGAATTTCTGGATACGCTGAACCCCGCGCAGCGCGAGGCTGCGGAAACGACGGAGGGCTATATCCGCGTGATCGCGGGCGCTGGCTCCGGCAAGACGAAAACGCTGACCGCACGCTATCTGTATCTGGTGCAGGCGCTCGGCGTCTCGACCGCGAATATCCTCTGCGTCACGTTTACGAACAAGGCGGCCGCCGAGATGAAAAAGCGCATCCGCCGCGTCCTGCCCGATCAGGATCTGGCGCTCATTACGACGTTCCACGGCTTCTGCGTGGGCCTTTTGAAGGAGGACTGCCACGTCCTGCAATATCCCTCCACCTTCATTGTTCTGGACGAGGAGGACAAGGCGGCGATGTTGCGCGGAATTTTCGAGGAGCTGGGCATCACCTCGCGGGATATGACCGTCAAGGATGCCATCGACTACATTAGCTGGCGCAAGGGCGGGCGCGGCTATGTGTGTACGCTCATCGATATGAACCCGGAGCGCCTGCGGGAGCTGGAAGCGTCGGCCAACACGCTCAAGGACAAGGTCATGTACCGGTATTTCTATGAGCAGCGCAAATGCTACGGCCTCGACTTTGACGATATCGTCTATTTTGCGCTCTACTGTCTGCGGCAGGACGCACAGGTGCGGAAAAAGTGGCAGCAGCGGCTGGAATACGCCATGGTCGATGAATTTCAGGACATTGACAAGGATCAGTACGAGCTGGCGGATATTCTGGCGGGATACCACAGGAATCTGTTCGTGGTTGGCGACCCGGATCAGACCATTTACACATGGCGCGGCGCGGACGTAAAATTTGTGCTGGAATTTGAAAGCCGTCATGAAAATGCGAAAACGATCCTGCTGGACACGAATTACCGCTCCACGCCGGAGATCTTAGCTGCCTCGAACGCGCTCATCCGAAAAAATCGGGAGCGCCTGGACAAGCAGCTCCGCGCCGTCCGGCCCGAAAGCCGAAAGCCGCTCTATTTCCATGCAAAGACCGCAGCCGACGAGGCGGCGTGGATCGTGCGGAAGATCCGCTTTCTCGCAGCGCAGGGGACAGAGCTTTCCCGGATCGGCGTGCTGTATCGCGCGCACTATGTCTCACGCGCCGTTGAAGAGGCGCTGATCCGGGAGAAGGTGCCGTATGTGCTCTACAGCGGCGTGGAGTTCTACAAGCGCAAGGAGATCAAGGACATTCTCTGCTATCTGCGCATGATCTACAGCGGCGACGATATTTCCTTCCTGCGCACGGTCAACGAGCCGCGCCGCGGCGTCGGACGGACGCGCATCGCGTTTTTGAAGGAATATGCCGCCGCGCGGAATACGAGCCTCTATACGGCGCTTCTGGAGAACGTGGAATCGCCGCTGTTCCGGCAGAGCCGTGCCAAGGAGTATGTGCGCCTGATCGAAAGGTCCCGCGCCATCTATGCGCAGATGGATCTGACCGATCTGGTCGCGGAGGTGCTGAATCAGAGCGGCTATGAGGCGATGCTCCGCCTGTGCGGCGAGGAGGATCGGCTCGACAATCTGGCCGAGCTGAAGCAGGCCGTCTATGACTATGCCCGAAAGGCGGGGGAGCAGGTCTCGCTGGGCGGCTATCTGGAACACGCGGCGCTCTTTACCAACATGGATACGGCAGAGCGCGCTGCCGCCGTCAAGCTCATGACCATCCACAGCGCCAAGGGCCTCGAGTTTCCGGTCGTATTTGTCTGCGGCATGTCCGAGGGGATTTTCCCGGGAAAACGCGCCAACACGCGCGAAAAGCTGGAGGAGGAACGGCGGCTGGCCTATGTCGCCTTCACACGCGCGCAGGATCTGCTTTATCTTTCGGATGCCTCCGGTAAAAACTACGACGGCTCCTTCCGCTACCCATCGCGCTTTGTGTTCAACGCCGAGCGTGAAAACGTCGATTACGCCGTGGAGCTGGAGCCGGAGCTGCTGGAGGAGGCTATGTGCCACATCGGCCGCACAGAGCGCGTCGCCGCGCCTGCGGAGGCGCCCGGCGTAAAGCGCGGCGCGCGTGTCCGGCATGCGATCTTCGGAGAAGGGGAGGTCATCGGGCTTGCGCAGGAGGGACGCGCGTATATCATTCAGTTCGATTCCATCGCCACGCCGCGCACACTTTCCGTGCAGGCGGTAAAACCGGCATAAGCGCGGCACAGAAAAGGAAAATTGTAAAAACCCCGCCGTGACCTCTTGACAAAACGGCGGGGAAATACTATAATTATTCATGCTGTTTGAGCAGTAGGCGTATTCCTGTGAACGCAATGCTGATCCAGCACTGATCGTATATGGGCCTGTAGCTCAGCTGGGAGCGCAAGCGGTGCGGTTTTAGCTATCGTGTTGTATCTCATGCGGGAGCCATGCGGTTCGCCCTAAAAAAGTTCATAAAAATGGGCCTGTAGCTCAGCTGGGAGCGCAAGCGGTACGGTTTTAGCTATCGTGTTGTATCTCATGTGGGAGCCACGCGGTTCACCCTAAAAAAGTTCATAAAAATGGGCCTGTAGCTCAGCTGGGAGAGCGTTCGGTTCGCATCCGAGAGGTCGAGAGTTCGAGTCTCTTCAGGTCCACCAAATACGGGATAATCCGATAAAATTCGGATTATCCCGAACTTTTTTATGCGGTATGCGAACGCAGCGGTTGCAAAATGACTGGCTCCCCATTTTTGACGGAAAAGTTCTGAAATTCCTCAAAAGACACGTTGAAGTCAATCTCAATATTGTAGTCGCGGCTGACGCGAACGGCTTTGACGAATTGCGCAACGATCATTTTCTTTGCCTCAAAGGAGCAGGTGTCGAACAGATCTGCCCATGTGAGCAGTCGGTCGTATTCCTGCCGCAGATTCTCCGCCGAAGCCAGCAGCGACTCATATTCTGTCTGTGCCGCGTCTATGCGGGTCTGCGCCAGGGCAATCATCGTTTCTGTTTCTTTCACCAGTGCGTTCAGAAGCTCCACGCTGAGACTGCTCTGACCGCGAATGACTTTCAGCGTTTCCGCCTTATAATCGGAGAGGTCTTTCTGCTTCTCTGCCAGATGCGCATTGGCCTGATCGAGCTTGATTCTTGCAAGCTCGATTTCTTTTTTATGCTGGTGATTCAGAATCTCGGATTCCGGCGCGGCAGCGATCTCTGCAAACTTCATGCGGATTATTTTTTCTACAATACCGTCGAGCTTTGTGACGCCATAGCCGGATTGTCCGTCGCATTCGCCGGGATGTCGGACGTTGTAATGGCACTGGTATCGCATCCGCGGTTCGTATTTCACTGTGCCATCTGCGCGATACACGCGCCTGCCGCTGGTCGTCAGTGTCAGCCGATTTCCGCAGTGGGCGCAGAAAATATTTCCGACCAAGAGGGATTTTCCCTTGCAGTTCAGCGGCACGTTGCCATGCGGGAGCGTCCGCTGGCGCATGATCTCCTGTGCCTTGGAAAAGGTGGAAACGTCGATGATGCGTAGCTCGTCAATATAGCCAGACTGTGACTCGCCGTTTTTGATGATACCGGTATAGGCAATGTTCTTGATGATCCGGTTGACAGTCGTGTTCGGGAAGCCTTTTCCGTCGCGGCTTTTGATGCCCTGTTCATGCAGATAGTGAGAAAGGC
>ERZ791919.465-NODE-465-length-44179-cov-12.297185_pt1 | contig 44179 bp, 43 predicted proteins | sample MGYA00510137_ERZ791919 | MGnify/ENA primary metagenome ERZ791919 (study PRJEB30046, sample SAMN00792059) | human gut metagenome | study: EMG produced TPA metagenomics assembly of the A metagenome-wide association study of gut microbiota in type 2...
GATCTGGAAGAGACCTTTGGTCTGCGCATCCCCGAAAAGGAGCTGCGCAACTTTGTGACCATCGGCGATCTGGCCGATTATCTGGCCGAGAACGCGGGGTAATTCCGGATGAATGCAGAGCAGCGTGCGGTGTTTCAGGGCATCGTCTACTATTACCGCGAAAATCAGGTCCTCTGCCGCTATCAGGCCACGCTGAAGGAGGCCGTTGACCCGGCCCTTCTGCAGCAGGCACTGGATGCGGCCCGCCCGCTGGCAGAATATTATTTCTGCCATGTGGTGTGGGAAAAGCGGGAAGCCCGTCTGGAGCCCAACACCGCCCCCTGCCGTGTGCGGCAGGGCAGCACCCAGCCAAAGATCCCCGAGGAGACGAACGATTATCTCTTCTCGCTGGGCTGTGAGGGAAACACGGTCTATCTGGACTGGTTCCACTTCCTGGCCGATGGCCGGGGCGGCTCGCCCTTTTTCACCCTGCTGCTCAAGCTCTACTGCAACCTGCGCTCCAACGCCGGTTTTGTGTGCGAGGCCCTTGCCTCTGACCCGCCCTACGATGTGGAACAGCTGCTGGCCCGCTACCCGGAGAGCCAGGTGGCCAACAACATGCAGAAGGACGTGCTGCAGATCCACGAAGGCACGCCCCATTTTCAGCGGCTGCGGCTGGACAGACAGAGCCTTGTGGATCTGGCGCAGAAGGAGGGCGTGAAGCCCTTCAGCGCCCTCATGGGGCTGACCTGCCAGGCAGCGCAGCGGTATCTGGAAAAGAACGACCTTGTGTACAGCTATGCCGCCGACACCCGCGCGGCGCTGGGGGTGCCGCACGCCCTGTACAACTGCATTGCGTCCTTTCAGCTGGCTCTGCAGCTGGAACCGCAGGCCCGGCTCCACAGCTTCGCAAAGCGGCTCGACCATGAGATCCGGGAAAGCCTGACCCCGGAGCGCCGCCTGTTCCGCATGGCCGAACAGATGGGCTGGGTGTATCAGGTGTTCCGGCAGAAGGCCGCGCTCAAGATCAAGAAGCGTGTGTTCCAGATGGGCGAGTACATCAGCGGCTTCCCGGCAGATTTCTGGGTCAGCTACATCGGCAGCCCGCTGCTGCCGCACAGCCCGGAGCTGGAAGCATACCTGACCGATTTCCAGACCTGGGTGCTGCCGGACGGTGCGTCCCTTGCAATGGAGGTCACCAGCCTGCACGGCGTGCTGACCTGCTGCATTGAGAACAAGGTGGACAAGCCCGGCTACCTCGAGGCCCTGCGCGACGTGATGGAGCAGGAGGGCATCAGGGTGCTGGAAGCGGTACATATTTCCTGAAGCAACAATAACAGCGAACCCCCCAGTGCAGATCGCACCGGGGGGTTCGCTGTTTAGTTAGCATCCTCACCCTCTCCGTCATTGCTTGCGCAATGCCACCTCTCCCGAAGGGAGAGGTGAGACATCACAGAGGGCAGATGCTGCTAAATCTGGGATTGCCCTTGGCTCCCCCTTTGGGGCAACAACAACGACCGCCGCCAGCGGCGGATTGAGGGAGGAGTTGTTGGGGCAGTGGCCAGCAAGATACGAATGCAATTTATTGCATGAAGTAACTGCTGGGTGCCACAACCCGGCTAGTGGCAAAGCCGAAGGCTTTGACTGAGAGGGTTCGCCACTTACCCCTTCATCTGATTCCAGCTCCGAATAACCTCCCAGCGGCTGACGGAATCCTCCGCGGACGCATCCGGGGCGAGGAGCTGGTTCTCGATGGCCCATGCAAGGGCCTGCTGGACCGGGGCAGCATCGGCAGGGAGAAGAGCAGCGGGGGCCTGGGTCCCGGCGGCTTCCCACAGCAGCAGGGCCAGCTCCCCGGCGTTGTTGGGGATGGCCGCACCGGCAGGCAGGACGGTGTTCAGGTACAGCTCGGTGCCGATCATGTAGCCGGTGTAGCCGAGCACGGCAGCGCCAGCACCCGCCGTGCCGATTATGGCGGCGGTGCCAAGGATGCCGGGGCCTTCGCTTTCAATGGTGGCTTCCCGGTACTGGGCTTCCACGGTAACGGTCTTGCCGTTTTCCACCGCATTGGCCGGGATGGTAAAGCTTTCGGCGTTGTAGGCCACATTGGGGTTGCCCAGCAGGCTTTCCTCACTGATGGTCCACTGGTCGAACACCATGCCCTCCGGTACGGCATCCGGGTTCAGGGTCACTTTTGCTTCTGCATCCACCGGCACGGTGCCGCTGGTCAGCGCATCCCTTTCGCCGGTCGTAAAGCTGCCGCCCACCACTTTCAGGGTGTAGGTCTCCGGTTCCGGCTCGGGTTCGGGCTTGGGTTCCGGTTCGGGTTTGGGTGCCGGGTCGTTCAATTGCAGCTCAAGGTCAGCCGTAAGAGGAAGCTGTACTTCCCGTACCTTGCCGCTGCTCAGGGTCACATACAGGGTGCCGGTGGGCTGGCCGACCACATAAATCTCCTTGGCGGCACTGTCCAGTGTGGTGGTATCGCCGCTGGTTTTCAGGGCCGTAATGGTTCCGTTATCCGAAACCGTGATCTTTTTGGCGCTGTTTTCGCAGCCGGTGGGAACGTTCAGGAACACGCCGTTCAGGGCGCTGGCGCTGCCGGTAACTTCTTTCAGGAAAATGCCGTTGGTGATGGTGGCGTTGCTGTTCACCGTAACCGGGCAGTTCACAGCCACCCCGTGGGGGTTCAGCTCGGGGCTGGTAAAATCATAGTTCGTCTTAGCGGCAGGCTCCAAAGTCAGGGTGTCGTTTTCAAACTTCCAGCCCTCGCCGGTATAATTTGCCCGGTTGCCATTCCGATCCTGTGCCACGGCAGGGTAACCGCTTTTCTCAATCACCAGCCGGGTCAGCGGACTTATAGTTACTTCGGTCACACCGTTTGCAGGCGGTGCGGTGAAGGTGACTTCATAAACTCCGCGGATATCCTCGAACTCAATCTTGAGATCACTCCCACACCAGTCGGAAAGAAGCGTAGGCGGTGCATTATCAATGGTTACATCAAGGGGTGGAAGATCGTACATAGTATCATCAAAACGATAGCTTATATCAACAGAAACGGATGCCTGATTCGGGATGATATAGCATGAATTGTGATACCCATTGACCGAAACAGAAGAAAAAACGGACGGCGTTTCTGCTGCGAGGGTATAACCTGATGCTACGGAACCGGTACTGCGAATGCTTGACGTCTCTTTGAAAGTGCCGCCGTTGATCGTGCCGCCATTGTTTGTAACGGTGTACGAAGAAGCCCAATCACCAAACTGACCATTTTCAATGATGCCATTCGATTCATTGGTGACCGAAGTGAAAAAACGGCCACCGATTATTGTGCCATGGTTTGTAACAGCACCCTTAAAAATGCCGCCCTTGACAGTGCCATTGTTCGTAACAGAGGCTATAAAATTTCCATCCGTAACGGTTGCATTTTCGCCAATTACCAGGTTACAGTCGGTTGTGATGGAGTGCCCTGTGTGAATGGCAAAAAAATCATAGCTTGTTGGGGCATTGGGGCACAGGGTCAGAATTTTACAATTTTCATCGGCATCGTAAGTCCAGCCATCACCAGTGTAGATATCATGCCCGTTGACTGTATGGAGAGGGATATGATCCAGAACAGGATAACAGTCTTGTCCGATTTTAAGTTCGCCGTTGCTGCTATCCTCCGCTGCTGCGGTCAATGCCGACACGGGCAGGAACGTCAGCACCATACTGATTGCCACCAACAGGCTGAGTAGTCGCTTCTTCATAGGGGATTCCTCACTTTCCTTGCGCCGGTCTCCCGGCTGGGTGGTAGGGGGGCTTATACTCTTCTACTTCCTATAATGCAAAAAATGAGGAATCCTTTCACCTGACTGGGAATTTTTTTTTTTTTTTTTTTTTTGAGGACGACCTCTCCTCCTTGACAATCCACCTCACCCTGTCCTTGTCGGCCGGATGCTGACCTCACCATGCTGCAGGGCAATCTGCCTGCCGCCCTCGCGCTCCACCACCAGACGGCCCGCATCGTCAATGGAAAGGGCCTTTGCGGCATAGGTCTCGGCCCCGGTGCAGACAGTGACCCAGTGGCCCGGCACAAAACAGCGGGCCCGGTACTCGTCCAGACAGTCGAAGGCCGGGCAGAGGGAGAGCAGCTCCCGGGCAATGGCCCCGGCCAGCACTGCCCGGCTCACGGGTGCGGGCCCGCCGGGGTAAAGGCTGCCCGCCGTGCGGGCCAGCTCCTCGGGCCAATCGGCAGAGGAGGTGGTCAGGTTGAGGCCGATGCCCACCACCAGCCATTCCAGCTGACCGCATTCCATGTCGGTTCCGGCTTCGGTCAGGATGCCGCAGACCTTGCGGCCCTGATAGTAAAGGTCGTTCACCCATTTGATGCCCAGCTCCAGCCCGCACAGGGCCTTGACAGCCCGGGCCACGGCCACTGCCGCACTGATGGTCACACTCTGGGCATCGGCGGCAGAAAGGGCGGGCCGCAGGATGAGGGAGAGGTAGACCCCTTTCCCGGCAGGGCTCTCAAACCGCCGCCCCAGCCGCCCGCGCCCCGCCTTCTGGTGGGCCGTGAGCACCAGCGTGCCGTGGGGCGCACCGCCCAGTGCAAGCTGCTTGGCCGTCAGGTTGGAGCTTTGCAGCGTGTCGTAGATGTGGATGGGAGCGGGATAGGGGCCCACCGCCTCGGCGCAAAAGGGGTCACCGCCTGCCAGCCGGTAGCCCCGGCGCGGGGCGGAATCCAGCGCATATCCCTGGGCTGAAAGCGCCTGTGCCGCCTTGTGGACAGCCGCACGGCTCACGCCCAGCGCTTCGGCCAGCTGCTGGCCTGAGATATAGGCTCCCTCTGCCGCCGAAAGCGCCTGCAGCAGGGCCTGTTTGGTGCTTCCTCCCATGGAAAACGCCTCCTTCTTATAGTATAATAACAGTATAGCATAACTTGAAGTTTTGCAAAAGAGACTTGCCCATTATGCCAAGGGCTCCCCTACTAGGAGCAACAGCAACAACCGCCGCCAGTGGCGGATGAAGGGCGTTGCTGTTGGGGCCGCGGCCAGCAAGATACGAGTGCTGTTTACAGCACGAAGTGGATGCTGGGAGCCGCAACCCGTACTGGCGCGAAGCGCCTGAGAGGTTTGATCCATTTTTTTTATTTTTCAAAATTTTTGCAGGAAAACCGCGCTCTGCTTCGTATTCATTTACAGAGCGGCAGGAAAGGAGGGATGCGGACCGTTGACAACACTGGAATTCAATGCGCTGGTGCGGCAGTATCAGGGGCTGGTCTACACGGTCTGCCACCAGCTGGTGCCGGACGAGGGCGATGCCCAGGATCTGGCACAGGAGACCTTTCTGGCCGCATGGCGGGCCATTGACCGCTGCCCGCCCGGGTACGAAAAGCAGTGGCTGGCGCGTATCGCTTCCAACAAAGCCAAGGACTACCTGCGCAGTGCGTGGGTGCGCCGGGTGAACACCCCGGGAGATGATATCCTTGCGCTGGAAGGCGCGCCGCCCGGCTCCGACCCGGAGCAGCAGGTGCTGGATGCCATGAGCGAGGAGACCCTGACCGGGAAGATCCTGGGGATGCGGGAGCCGTACCGCACCCCCTGCCGCCTGATGCTGCTGGAGGGCCGCACCGCCGCCGAGGCGGCAGCCCTCTGCGGCAGGCCCCAAAAGACGGTGGAGGCGCAGATCTACCGGGCAAAGAAAATGCTGGCGGAGCAGATCCGTCAGGAAAGGAGGAGCGAAGATGGAATTGTTTCGTGAAGATGGCTGCATGACCGACGCGGGCTTCCGGGCCATGATGGATGGCCAGCTGGATGAGCTGGGTCGGCTGGAAGCCGCCGAACATCTCTCTTATTGTGACCAGTGCATGGACCGCTACACGGCCCTTTTGACCGCCGATGCACTGGAAAAACCGCCAAAGAGTGTGCAGGGCGCGGTGATGGGCACGATCTGGGCCCGCCTGATGCAGAATACCTATGGCAGGGCTGCTGTGGCCGGTGTGGCCGCTGTGCTGGCCCTGACTCTGTGGCGGAGCGGGGCGCTGCAGCAGATCATCCAGTATGGTGCCGGGCGGGAGACCGTGCTGGAGACCGACCAGAGCCAGCTCTGGGAACCCGGCCAGAACGACCCGGCCCCGGAGAACACCCCGCAATACCGCCCCATTGAGGACGACCGACCGCAGGCCGCGCCGGAACAGCTGGGGAGACCCGTGCAGACAAAACAGGACCGCCGCTATGCCGGCGAAGGCTCCTCTTTGCTCCACAAGCTGCTCACGGATGTGACCGATAAGATTGCGGGCAATGCCCCAAATACTGAGAAATGAGGGAATGATTATGAAGAAAAATGGCATCCTGACCCTGCTGTTCGCCTTTATCCCGGGCGCAGGCCAGATGTATCAGGGATATATGAAGCGCGGCCTTTCGCTGGTGCTGATGGCGGCTGCCATCAGCATGGCAGCCATGCTGATCCCGCCCGTCGCGTTTGCGCTGCTGGTGGTGTTCATGTACAGCTTTTTCGACACCTTCAACCTGCGTGCCCAGATCAGCATGGGCACCGCCCCGGAGGACGATTATCTGGTACACTTCGACCCGCAGGACAAGCGCCTTGCCCGGATGATGATGGACAGCCACAAGCTGGTGGGCTGGTGCCTGATCGCCATCGGTGCGCTGATCGCTTACGAGCAGATCATTATGAACACGCTGGGCGATATCCTGTGGCGCTGGGGCCAGAAGGCTCCGGTATGGCGGGCCATCTATCTGGTGATGGATCAACTGCCCGAGGTTGTGCTCTGCGTGGCGCTGATCCTGTGCGGCATCTGGCTGGTGCGGGGCCCCAGAGCAAAGAAAGCTGCCCCGGAAGCCGCCGCCCCGGAGGAGACCGATTTTCAGGAGTATCAGCCTGAAAAGAAGATGCCCAGCCTGCTGGATCACTTTGCCCGCAAGGCAGAGCCGGATACGACCGGTGAGGTGACCCTTGACCCGGAGGATGAAGACGATGGACGAGAAGAAGAATGACACAGCAGAGACCCCGGCCTTCAAGGCCCCGGAAAACGCCCCGGTGCGCCGGGTGGGCACCCTGACGCTGGGAGTCTGCCTGATCGCCTGTGGCGTGCTGTTCCTCTGCTATTTCTTTGTGCCGCATTTCAACTGGGAGCTTGCGCTGAAGATCGCCCCGGCGGCAGGGCTGATCCTGCTGGGGTGCGAGGTGCTGTATTTTGCCGCAAGGCCCCAGCGCTGGAAGTACGATTTTCTTTCGGTGTTCCTCTGCATCGTGCTGATGGTCAGCGCCTTTGGCGGGGCCTGCCTGATGGCAGCCTTTGATTTTGCCCTGCGCCGGGGGGAGTTCTGGATCGAATACGATGCCCGGCAGGAACGGGACCTGACCGATGAGGAAAGCGACCGCCTGCGCCTGGATCTGGACGAGGGCACCGGCCCTGACCTCGATGAGGAAAATGAGGACAGCAGCGCGGCCTCCCACACGGAAGTGTGAGCCATACAAAAAACATATCACAGCAATACAAAAGATACCTTTTACAGGGGACACCTGTCCGGGTATACTGAATGTGCACCCGGACGATGGGTGCTCGAAGAAAAAGTGTAAAAGCGAACCGCCATGGCATCTGTCACCATGGCGGTTCGCTTTTTGTTTGTAAGCTCGTGTGTTACTTGCGGGCGATCATCTCGGTGTAGGCCAGCACCAGGGGGCCTACGCCCTTGGCATCGTTGCAGACCACAGGCTCACTGAAGTAGTAGGCCAGGGAGCCGTCGCGGTGGTCCTTGCCGCCCAGACCTGCCACCAGGCAGATGCCATCCAGCTGCAGGCTGCCGTCCGGGTTCTTGGAGAGGTACCTGTCACAGGTGCCGTAGAAGGCTTTCTCAGCCCAGGCAGCCATCCGCTTGGGCAGGTAGCCCAGGCGCACGCCCTTGAGCACCGCATAGGCGAACAGGGCAGTGCCGCTGGTCTCAAGGTAGTTACCCTCCACGCCGGGGTGATCCATCACCTGCCAGAACATGCCGGTCTCCTCGTCCTGGAACTTGTGCACATCCTCAATGGTCTGCTTGAGCATGGCCATGATGCCGCGGTACTCGTTGTACAGCTGCTCGTCCATCCGCTCCAGCACATCCACCATGGCCACCATGAACCAGCCCATGGCCCGCAGCCAGAAGTTGGGGCTGCAGCCGGTCTCCGGGTCGGCCCAGTACATCGGGCGGCTCTCATCGTAGCCGTGGTAGTACAGACCGGTCTTCGGGTCGCGCATGTGCCTGCTGATATTCATGAACTGCTTGTAGCTGTCGATGCAGCCCTGCATCTTGTTGAAGCGGGTCTCGTACTCCATGTAGAAGGGCTGGGCCATGTAGGTGCCGTCCAGCCAGACCTGCCAGGGGTAGATATCCTTGTGCCAGAAGTTGCCCTCCCTGGTGCGGGGCTGAGTGAGCAGCTGGCTGCGGATGGTGTCGATGGCCCGGCGGTACTTCTCATCCCCGAAGATGTCGTACAGGGTGAACAGGTTCTTGCCCTGATTCACGTTGTCCAGGTTGTACTCCTTGGGGTCATAGGTCTTGATGGAGCCGTCCGGCTGCACAAAGTAGTCGATGAAGTCTTTGGAGAAGCTCAGGTACTTCTCGTCGCCGGTGGTCTTGTACAGGCTCAGGCAGGCTGTGATCATGCAGCCGTCGATGTAGTTCCACTTGTTGGGCTTGCCGCTGCGCACCTTTTCAATGTTCCACATGGGGGCCTCGGCGCTGGAATTGGCGATCAGGTAGTCCACATAGTCGCCCAGCAGGGTGAGAATTTCTTCATGGGTCATGGGTCAGTCCTCCTCGAAATGGCCGACATTGGCAAAGCGCAGGCGCTCGCCCTCGTAGCCGGTGATCTTGACGTTGTGCAGGTCGATCTCCTTGACGTTCTCCGCATAGATGGCCAGCTTCTTCACGTTGGGGCGGTTGTCCGCCATGGCAGCCTGACCGGCTTCGGCATTGGGGTCAAAGGTGATGGTGACATTCTTCATGGAGATGCGCTCGATGGGCTGCTCAGGCAGGCCGTCGAAGTAGCAGCCCGCGAACTGTGCGTCGGTGGCCACGATATCCTCCATGGTCAGGCTGCCCAGCCTGGGGGTGTACTCATCCACCGGCATGGCATCGCGGCACTGGACATAGGGGCCGTGGCCGTCCGGGTCACAGAAATAGAACATGTTGATGACAAAGGGAGCCTTGACACCGCGCATCTCCACATTGCGGAACACCAGCCCGTCGATGACGGCGGTGTTGCCGCGGCCGCGCCGGGTCTTGACCCGCAGGCCGCGGTCGGTGTGGTCCATCAGGCACTGGGTCACCACCATATCCTTTACGCCGCCGCTCATCTCGCTGCCGATGACGATGCCGCCATGGCCCTTGTCCAGCAGGCAGTTCCGGATGATGGTGTGTTCGCAGCTCTTTTTCAGCTTCATGCCCAGGAACACCTTGCTGGCCTTCATGGCAATGCAGTCGTCACCCACGTGGATGTTCGCGCCGATGATGCGGGTGTACTCGCAGCTCTCGGGGTCGATGCCGTCGGTGTTGGGGGCATTGTAGGGGTTGTTGATGTTGAAGTTCAGCAGATCCAGATGCTTGACGAAGATGGGGTGGATGGTCCAGGAGTAGCTGTTCTGCACCGTGATGCCGTGCAGGCAGATGTTCTCACTGTCCACCGCGGCCACCGCGCGGGGCCGCCATGCGATCCGCTTGACCTTCTGGTTGATCCACCAGTCGCCGTTCTGGGCATCGCAGTCCAGCGTGCCCTCGCCGGTCACCACCACGTCGTGCACCTGCGTGATGTTCAGCAGGCCGGCAAAGCTGTCCAGCGGGTTGCCCTCCCAGCCGGTCAGGTAGTATTCATCCACCTCATTCTCACTGGGGATGACACCGGGCAGGATGGGGTAGTGGGTGCGGTCGTTGTCGCCCAGCAGCACAGCGTCCTTTTCCAGGTAAAGGGTGGTGCAGCTCTTCATAAACAGGCTAGAGGTGCGGTAGCGCCCGGCGGGCAGATAGACCGTGCCGCCCTTGGGGCAGGTGGAAAGGGCGGCCTGCAGTTTGCCGGTGTTGTCGGTGGTGCCGTCGGCCACCAGGCCGTAACGGGATGCGTCTACAAAGAAGGTCTCGGCCTCGGTGGTGAAATCGAGGGTCAGGGTCTCACCCTCGGCCTGCACGGCAACCGCGTAGGGGGTGCCGGGCAGCAGGCTGAACAGGGAGAACACGTTGGTGTTGCACGCCTCGTACACCGTCTTGCCGTTCAGCTGAACGGTGAAGGGATGTGCAGGACGGTAGCACAGACCGTTTTCCAGCTCGAACACGGCACTGCGGGTCATGGAACGGATCAGGGAAAGCTTCATAAACAGGATGCCTCCTTGGATGTTGAAAGAATTATGGGTTGCCCGCAGGTGGCGGGCATGGTACACTGAGGAAAAGAAACTGTTGAATGGGGTGTGCGGATGAAAGCGGAACGGGAAAAATGGAGCGGCCGGGTAACGGCAACGGCGCTGCGGTTCCAGACCGGCCAGTATGAGCTGGCTGAGGAGGAGGAGATCTGCCGGATCATTCTGGTGTCCGGCGGCAGCTTTACGCTGGTGCGGGGCGGCGAGAGCCTGCTGGTGAACCCGGGCTGTGTGCTGCTGCTGGGCCCCGGCGGGGGCCTGCTGCAGCAGGCGGGCCACATTGCCCCGGAGCTCATCGGCTGCCGGTTCCCGGCGGGCGTTCTCCCGGTGCTCAAGAACCTGATGCAGCGGGATTTCATGCCGCTGTTTGAGCCGGGAGCACAAACGGCCCTGTACGGCCCGGTGCAGTGGTCGGTCCGCCTGCGCACTCTGCTGGGCATGATGCAGAGCGCCGAAAGCGAGCCGGAAAGCCCCGGCATGATCTATCTGGCCCTCATCCTGCACTATGTGGAGCAGGAGTGCCGCAGTGAAAGGCAGGACATCCGCCCCCGCAACGAGACGGTGGAGCAGATCTGCGCTTACCTTGCAGCCAACTACCAGCAGAAGTTCTCCCTGACAGATGTGGCTGCGCGGTTCTACCTGTCGCCCTATTACCTGAGCCGGCTGTTCCGGCGGGTCACGGGCCAGTCCATTGTGGATTACATCAATGGCCGCCGCATTGAGGCTGCCCAGCGCCTGCTGGAGAGCACTGACCTGAACATCAGCGCTGTGGCCGAGCAGACCGGCTTTGCCTCTGCCGCCCATTTCCGCCGCGTGTTCCGCGAGACGATGGGAACGGGGCCGCTGCAATACCGCAAGAGCCACCGCGGATAAGAACAACGCCCCCTGTGCACAGCACAGGGGGCGTTGCTTATTCATCGAAAGTCAATGGTTCTGTCCGCAGAGGGGGTGCTTAGCCCTTGACAGCACCGGCGGAGATACCTTCGACGAACTGATCCTGTGCACAGAAGAAAACGATCAGCTGCGGCAGGATGGAGATCAGGGACAGGGCCAGGATACGGTTCCAGGCAAAGCCGGTATCACCGTCCATGGACAGCTTGACGAACAGGGACATGGGGTACTTTGCAGGGGTCTGCACGTAAAGCAGGGGGCCCATGAAGTCGTTGCAGCTCCACATGAACTGGAACAGTGCGCAGGACACCAGAGCGGGCATCAGCATGGGGACAATGACCTTGTACAGGGTCTGGAAGGAGTTGCAGCCATCAATGGCGGCAGCCTCGTCCAGATCGCGCGGGACATTGCGCATGAACTGCACCAGCTGGTAAACAAAGTAGGTCTCAGTTGCAAATGCAGTGTGGACCCAGATGGCCAGATAGAACGGGCTATTGACCCAGCCGAACTTGGTGTACAGCAGGAACTGAGGAACGTTCAGAACGACCTGAGGCAGGAACAGGGTGGCCAGCATGATGCTGAACAGGATCTTCCGGCCCGGGAAGTCAAAACGGCCAAAGCCGTAGGCTGCAATGCAGGAGGAGACCACCGTGCAGATGACCTTGGGCAGAACATAAGAATAAGTGTTCAGCATGGCCTGCAGGATGTTGATGGAACCGCCGAAGTTGTTCAGCGCGTTCCTGTAGCCCTCCAGGGTGGGGTTCTTGATCCACAGGCCGATGCCTGCAAAGATCTCGCTGTTGTCCTTAAAGGTAGCGCTGACCATCCACAGCAGGGGATAGATCATGATCAGGCCAACCAGGATCAGGACAAAGTACTTAAAAAACGTCGCAATGGCGTTGGATGCTTTCATTCCCATACTGTCACACCTTACCTTTCATCCGAGTAGTAGACCCACTTCTTCTGGCTGGTGAAGGCGATGATCGTGAGGATGCAGACGATGACGAACATGATCCATGCCAGTGCGGAAGCCATGCCCATCTGGTTGGACTTGAAGGCGTAGTTGTAGACCAGAATGGAGATGAGGGTGGTGGAACCGCGGGGACCGCCGTTGGTGATGATGAACGGGCCGTTGAACTCCTGGAAAGCCTGGCAGATCTGAGTGACCAGGTTGTAGAAGATGATGGGGGTGATCATGGGGACGGTGATGGAGAAGAACTGCTTCCACTTACCGGCACCGTCGATGGTGGCCGCCTCGTACAGGTCTGCGGGCACGCCCTTCAGAGCGGCCAGGAACAGGACCATGGCGGAACCGAACTGCCAGATGCGCAGGAAGCAGATGATCCACAGCGCATAGTTGGGGTCGCTCAGCCAGGAGGGGCCCTGTGCGTGGCCGAAGGTGATGGCGCGGATGATGGTGTTGACCAGACCATCATCACGGAAAACGGCCTTCCACAGCACGGCGATGGCAACGGAGCCGCCCAGAATGGACGGGATGTAGTAAACGGTACGGAACAGGTTCACGCAGGCGATCTTGAAGTTCAGGATGTATGCGATGAACAGAGCAAAGATCAGTTTCAGGGGCACGGTGACGAACGCGTACTTGAAGGTGGTGACCAGAGCCTTGGTGACCTTGGCATCAGAGAAGGCGGTGACGTAATTCATCACGCCGTACTGGTGGATGCCGTTGAAGAAGTTCATGTCGGTGAAGCTGTAATACAGCGACTGACCGAAGGGGATGGCCTTGAACACGATAAAGCCGATGATCCAGGGGATCAGGTAGATCAGACCCTGCCACTTATCCAGGAACTTCTGTGCGGGGGTACGCCCGAGAGAGGGCGCTTTGCTTTCTTTCATCCGGGGATCCTCCTTTGGTGAAAATCAGTGCAACAAACCTTATGTCACACTTTGGCAACAGATTTGTCAGAGAATTGTAACCTGTACCTGAGAAAAAAGGGGCATCGGGCCTACGGGTGGACGATGCCCCTGATATGTAGCTTAACTCAGGTCAGCAAAGAAGATCAGACAGTGTAGCCAACAGCAGACATGCCATCCAGCAGGGTGTCAACAACATCTGCGCCGCTCTTGTTGTCGTAGTCAACGGTATCGAACACTTCCTGATAGATGCCGGTGCCGGTAGCCTTCAGATCGGAAGACTCGAACAGGGGATCCAGCTGGCAGGAAACAAAGCTCATGACCTTGCCGTTTGCCTCGGCGACCAGCTCGTTGATCTTGCCGGCAGCCTGAGCGGTAGCCAGACCAGCCTTGGAAGCGGGGACACCGCACTCGGAGCCCATGATGGCAGCGCCGTCGCCGTTCCACAGGTACTCGATCAGGGTAGCAGCCTCAGCGGGGTTCTTGCAGGTCTTGGTGATGGCCATGCCCATGGAGACCTTGGAGAAGCCGCCGTTGTAATCGCCGAACTTGATCTCCTCACCAACGGTGAAGCCGGGCTTGTTCTCCTCGTCCAGAGCGTCCTGGTACTTGGAAGCAGCGGAATCCCACTCGAAGATGCCGGCGATCTTGCCGGTGATCCACTCGTTGGACTGGTGGGTAGCACCGTCGCCGTTTGCACCGTAGTAGGTGGGCAGCGGCATGATGACGTGGCCGTCGACCAGGCTCTTGATGAAGTCGATGCCCTCGGCGATCTCGTCAGCGGTGTAGTTCAGGGTAGAGGTGGTGGGATCTGCCCAGTCCTTGCCGTACTTGGACTCGAGGTAGAACACCATCAGGATCATACGGTCGTATGCGCCCAGGTGCAGGGGATAGTAATCATCGCCCAGCTTCTCCTGGAAAGCCTTGCCGGCTGCAAACAGATCATCCTCAGTGGCGGGAACTTCGGTGATGCCGGCCTTGTTAAAGGTGGTCATGTTCCAGTAGAAGATACGGCCGGTCATGGAGATGGGCACGCACTGCTGTGCATTTGCAACATTGCAGGCACCCAGCTTTGCGTCGTCCCACTGGGACATATCCAGGTAATCGGTGACGCTGTTCAGATCCAGGAAGGTCTGGCCGTTGCCGGAGTAGTTGTACAGCCAGTTCCAGTTGATCTGGCAGACATCCTCAGCCACGCCGCCTGCAAACTTGGTGGACATGGTGTCCTCCCAGCCGGACCATGCAGCGAAGGTGGGGTTGACGGTGATGGTGGTGTGCTCAGCAGAGAAAGCCTTCAGGGCCTCCTGGTAAGCGTTGTGGCGGGACTCGCCGCCCCACCAGCTCATGGTCAGGGTAACGGGATCGCTGCTCAGGCCAGCCACGGAAGCAGCCTCGGCTGCAGAAGAAGCGGTGCTGGAAGCAGCGCCGCCATTGCCGCCGCAGGCAGCCAGCAGACCAGCTGCACCGACAGCACCGGTGACCTTCAGGAAATCACGACGGGAAATTGCCTTGCTCATTGTTGTTCTCCTCCTAATAAATCAAAAAACATCGAGCGGGCCTTACTGCACAAGGCTCGTTGTATACAAATATGATAACAAAAGGAATGGGAAAAAGAAAGATGTAAATTGAAGTGATACGGACAAAAAACGAACAAATATTGCTCTTGTGATTTGCGACGATTTGACGGCATTGCCGAAATGAATAAACTTGGAGCGAAAAACTATGCAATCTGCATAGTTGGATAGATTGCATAGAAACGGGCCGAGAAAGTGTGGCGGAACCTCTAAAATTGCAATGTTTTTGTAACTTATTGCGAAATTGACGGTATGCTGTTGTATACAACACGTGAAAGAAGCGACGATATCGCTGTTTTGTAAACTGATATATCAATTGTGCAAAAAACGTTCGCCGTTGGATACAACTGATATATCACTTTGGAAGGCGGCAGGCAAAAAAGAGCGCCGCCCGGCTGGGCAGCGCTCTGAAAACTGTAAAAATCTTTTGGGAGATCTGGGCTCTCACGCAGGAGAGGGCTCCTGTGCCTGCCGGAGATCGACACTTACTGTGCGTTCCGTTTGGCGTAAAACGCCCGCCGTGCCTTGAAATAGCACTGGGGGCACATGCTGACGTACTGCACATCGTTTTCCAGATCGATGGCGACCTGCTCGCCCTCAAAGACGAACTCCCCATTGACCCTGCGGCAGTTGCAGGTGGCCTTGCGCCCGCAGGTGCAGATGGTCTTCATCTCCTCAATGGTGTGGGCCAGCTCCAGCAGACGGGTGGAGCCGGGGAAGCCCTTGAGGGAGAAGTCTGACCGCAGACCGTAGCAGATGACCGGGATGTTCAGGTCCACCGTGACCATGAACAGCTGCTCGGCCTGTGCCGGGGTAAAGAACTGGCTCTCGTCGCAGAGAACACAAGCCAGCGGCTGCTCCCCGGCAGAAGCGGCGCGCACGGCCTCGAACACATCCACCTCGGGCGGGATGAGCAGGTCGGCCCTGCGGCGCACGCCCAGGCGGCTGACCAGCTCGCCGCCGCCCTTGGTATCCACCTGGGGCTTCAGGATCAGCACCCGCATCCCCTGCTCTTCGTAGTTGTGGGCCACCTGCATCAGCGCGGTGCTTTTGCCGCTGTTCATGGCACCGTATCGGAAGTATAGCTTCGCCATAGTTGCTCTCCTCATAAAAAGGCAACCCTCTCTGCTCGTTCGGGGGGAGAGGGCTGCCTGTTTTCTGTGATATGCTATAAGAATAGATCAGTCCTGATTGCGCAGGCGGTAACCCAAGCTCATCAGGCTGTCGCCCAGGTGGACGTTCTCCACCACCACTTCGGGGTAGGGCACCGACAGGTCGTAGTGGGAGAAGTTCCAGAAGCCTTTGATGCCCAGTTCGACCAGCCGGCCGCTGAGCTCCTCCGCACCGCTGCGGGGCACACAGAACACAGCCACCTCAGGCTTATGCTCTGCGCAGAAGGCCTCCAGCTCGTCAACATGTAAGATCTGGATGCCGTTGATCTCTTTACCCACCTCGCTGGGGGAATTGTCAAAGGCGGCGATCAGCTTGTAGCCGTTGGTGTCGGTGGTGATGAAGCGGCTGACTGCCTTGCCCAACCGGCCGCAGCCGATGAGGATGGTGGGCAGCAGGTCACCGTTGCCGAACAGCAGATGCTCCAGGATGGAAAGCAGGTTCTCCACCGAGTAGCCGATGCCCTGGCGGCCGTTCACGTCGCCGATGCAGTTGAAATCCTGCCGCACCTGAGAGGCCGTGGTGCCCATCTGGGCGGCCAGCTCGCGGGAGGAGATGCTGGTGATGCCGTCGTTCTTCAGCGTCCGCAGGTAGCGGTAGTACTTGGGCAGGCGCTTGATCACCGGAAGGGAAGCTTTGCCGGGATTGTTCATGGAAATGGTTCTCCTTTCATCCAAAGGGAATGCCGGTCTCTTTGCGCCCTGCAAGGTGCACCGGCGATTAAGACAGTTTCTGAACAATAATGATATATACTTGTCAATCTTATTCTTAGTATAAAGTATACTGCAATGAGACAGAATGTCAAATCCTATGGGCCAATTTTTTTCAAAGTTAAGAAATCTTAACCGCCGCATATTGCTTCGATCCCCGGGAACACTGAAAAAAACACCCTGAGGAGGAGCCAACATGCCGGAAGATGAAAAGGAAACCACCGAACAGCAGCGGCTGGAAAAGGAACAGCTGGAGGATCTGGGCACGGTGTGGCGCACCCGCGGCCCTCATGCCATCCACTGCCTGACCGTGATCGGCCAGATCGAGGGCCATGTGGAGGCCCCGCAGGGCCAGAAGACCACCAAGTATGAGCATGTGATCCCGCAGCTGGTGGCAGTGCAAGAGGACCCCGCTGTGGAGGGCCTGCTGGTGCTCATCAATACCGTGGGCGGGGACGTGGAGGCCGGGCTGGCGCTGGCAGAACTCATTGCCAGCATCTCAAAGCCCAGTGCCACGGTCGTGCTGGGCGGGGGCCACTCCATCGGCATCCCGCTGGCAGTCAGCGCCCGGCGCAGCTTTATCGTGCCCACGGCGACCATGACGGTGCATCCGGTCCGCCACTCCGGCATGATTCTGGGCGTGCCCCAGACCATGCGGTGGTTCGAGCAGATGCAGGAGCGCATCACCGGCTTTGTGGCGGGCCACAGCGGCATTACGGCAGCGCGCTACTCGGAGCTGATGCTCCGCACCGGTGAGCTGGTGATGGACGTGGGCACCATGCTGGACGGCAAAAAGGCCGTAAAGGAGAAGCTCATTGACCAGCTGGGCGGCATCTCTGATGCACTGGACTGGCTGTACCGGGAGATCGAGCGGGCAGAGTGAGAACACGGGTCTGCCCGGGGCGGTGTCAGGCTTACAGCTCGCCCTTCCGCAGGTACTTCACCATCATGGGGGCTTCATAGACCAGCATGAGGATCCAGCCCACAACATAGCTGTACGGCAGGGCCTCAATATCCATCTTCATCAGCAGCACAAAGACGGCAGCGGCCGCCACACGGCCTGCCATGTTGAGCGTGCTGCTGTTCAGGGTGATCTTGAGGTCGCCCAGGCCGCGGAAGCCGCCCTGGATGCCATTGGTCAGCGAGGGCATCAGATAGAACAGGGAGACCAGCTTCAAAAAGCGCACCCCCAGATGCACCACGGCGGCATCGGTGACGAAGAGCCGGATGATGGGCTCAGCGCAGAAGAAGCAGATGGCTGTGATAAAGATGGCGTAGAGGAACTCTAGCTTCAGGCCGCAGAAGAAGCTGGCGCGGACACGGTCTTTTTTGCCCGCGCCGCGGTTCTGAGCCATCAGGGTGGTGGTGGCATGGCCGATGTTCTGCTGGGGCACATAGGCAAAGTCATCGATGCGGCCTGCGGCGGCAAAGGCTGCCATGGCGTTGACACCCATGGTGTTCACGATGGCCTGAATGGCGATCTTGCCCAGCTGAACGGTGGCCTGCTGCATGGCGCTGGTCCAGCCGTAGCTGATGGTCTTTTTCAGCAGCGAGGAGTCAAAAATGAACCAGCGCCTGCCCAGCTGCAGCACAGGGACCTTCCAGCGGATATAGATCAGGCAGAACACGCAGCAGAGCGCTTCGCTCAGCACGGTGGAAAGGGCACAACCCTCGGAGCCCCAATCCAGCACCTCAACAAAGAACAGGTCGCCGCCGATGTTCAGCACCGAACTGATCATCAGGAAGTACAGCGCGCTTTTGCTGTCGCCCAGCGCACGCATGGTGGCGGCGAGGAAATTATAGAAGAAGGTGAACAGCAGCCCGCCGAACACGATGCGCAGGTAGTTCACAGCGATGGGAAGGATCTCTTCCGGTACCTGCAGCAGACGGAGCAGCGGATTTGCCAGGATCACACAGGCCAGAGAGAACACCAGGGAAAAGACGGAGCCTGCAATGGCGGTGGTGGAGACCTGACGCTCCACCAGCCGGGTGTCGCCTGCCCCGAACGCCGTGCTGACAAGGATGCCTGCACCCAGGCAGACACCGTTGATAAACAGGATCGCCAGCGTCATCAGCGGGTTGGAGGTGCCCACGGCGGCAAGGGCATCCTCGCCCACGAATTTGCCGACAATGATGCTGTCCACGGCGTTATAGGTCAACTGGAACAGGTTGCCCAGCACAAGGGGAATGGTGAAATTGACCAGCAGCGGTGTGATCGGGCCGGTCGTCATATCTTTGGTCATTTGGAATTCTCTTTCCTTAAAAGTATAGTGTGCAGTCCAACGGTGAGCTTTCCCACGCAAGTGAATACGGGTTGCGGCTCCCAGCATCTGCTTCGTGCACTTGCACTCGCATCTTGCTGGCCGCGGCCCCAACAACAGCTTCCTGTTTCCGCCACTGGCGGCGGGCGCTGTTGTTGCAGGCCATTCCATCGCCCGCCCTACTGCCTGCGGCAGCAGGGTCCCACCCCAGCGGACACTTGCTTTGGGAAACTCCCCGCCGTCCTGCGAAAAACAACATCAAAAACTTAAATTTTGCCGTCCGCTGAAGATGGCCAGCGCCGAGCGGCTGGTGCCGGTGGCAATCAGCTGTGCAGCGGCGTGGAGGGCTGCACCGGCGGCAGGGGAGGCGGGAATGGCATCGGTGGCAAGGACCCGCTGTGCAGCGCGGTTGGCATCGGTACTGGTAACGGCGGCTACATTATCCACAACATAGGCGTTGTAATTGCCAGGCACGATGCCATAGCCGATATCCGGGATGCCGTGCCCGCCGGTGAAGCCGCCGCCCAGAGCCTGATTCTCAAAGGGCTCCACAGCCACGATGCGGACATCGTTGGTCCAGGCCTTGATGGTCTCGCCTACGCCGGTGATGGTGCCCGCGCTGCCCACGCCGACGGTGATGGTGTCCACGAGACTGCGGCCCTCCCGGGAGATGGCCTGCACGATGGCGGGGCCGGTCACCCGGCGGTGGTATTCGGGGTTATCGTCGTTGGCAAGCCAGTTCATATAGTACCAGCCTTTTTCGGCGGCGGTGGTCTCTGCCAGCGCCCGGGCCCCCGCAAGGCCCCGCTGGGCGGGGGAATGCAGGATCTGCGCCCCCAGCCGGAGCAGGTATTCCTGCCGCAGGGCCGGGGCATCCTCCGGCATGGTCAGCACCACGGGGTGGCCCGCCGTCCGCCCGGCAAGGGCCAGTGCCATGGCAAAGGAGCCGGAGGCCGCTTCAATGATGGGCTGGCCCGGGAGCAGCTTGTGCTTTTCCGCCGCAAGGGCCAGCATCCCCTCGGCCACCGAATCGCGGGACGTGCCGGTGGGCCCATTATAATCAAGGTAAGCATACAGTCGCCCTTTGAGCCCGCAGGCGGCAAGATAGCCCCGCAGCTCCACGATCGGACAGGGAACCAGGGTCTGGTAGATGTTTGGATAGATTGCCACGAAACTCCTCCCTTACGCAAACCTGAGCAGTCAGCACAGAACTGTCTGCCATGCCGGAGGCTCCCATGTTGGGGGAGCTGGCAAAGCATCGGGCTTTGACTGAGAGGTTTAATACCTATAAGGTAGCGCATCCTGTGCCCAGCGTCAAGCCGCAATTGGACAAAATGGAGAAAAACCTGCCGAAAAATCAGCAGAGTGATGGAAAAAAGCCTTGACAAGGAAAAGAATGTCTGCTATACTCCGTATGTAAAGCAAATAGACTTTACAACAAACGGAGGTTAGGGCAGAACGCATCATGGCAAAAGACTTTGAAATGGGCTATCTGCTCGATTTTTATGGCGAGGTGCTCACGCCCAAGCAGCGCGAGATGCTGGACCAGTATTACAACGACGACCTCTCCCTCAGTGAGATCGGGGAAAACTTCGGGATCACCCGTCAGGGTGCACGGGATGCCATCAAGCATGGCGAGACCACCCTGAAAGAGCTGGAAGCCAAGGTTGGCTTTGCAGGCCGCTACCGCCGGGTGCAGGAAAAGCTGGAGGAACTGGAACAGCTGGTCATTGACGCGCGGTTCGAGTGCACCGGTCCCTATGCCAGGCTCACCACCACTGAGTATGCAGCAACGCTGAACAAGATGCTGGGGCTGATCCGCTCCATCGACGAAGTCAACGAGAGCTGACACCATTATTAATTTGAGAGGAGCACCGAACATGGCATTTGAATCTTTGACCGACCGCCTTGCCGGTGTGTTCAAAAAGCTGCGCGGCCACGGCAAGCTGACCGAGGCCGATATCAAAGCCGCCATGCGCGAGGTGCGGATGGCCCTGCTGGAAGCCGATGTCAACTACAAGGTTGCCAAGGATTTCTGTGCCAGGGTCTCCGAGCGCGCCATGGGTCAGGAGGTCATGGAGAGCCTGACCCCCGCCCAGCAGGTGGTCAAGATCGTTAACGAAGAACTCGTAGCTCTGATGGGCGGCGAGGAAGCCCCCCGCCTGATCGTCAAGAACAAGGGTCAGACCATCATCATGCTCTGCGGCCTGCAGGGCAACGGCAAAACGACCCACGCAGCCAAGCTTGCCAAATACTTCATCAAGCAGGGCCGCCGCCCCATGCTGGTGGCCTGCGATATCTACCGCCCCGCCGCCATCGACCAGCTGCAGGTGGTGGGCAAGCAGGCAGGTGCGCCCGTGTTCACGCTGCCGGGTGCCAAGCCCCCGGAGATCGCCCGCAAGGCATTGGCCCACGCCAAGGATTACGGCAACGACATTGTGATCCTGGATACCGCCGGCCGTCTGCAGATCGACGAGGTCCTGATGCAGGAGCTCGTGCAGATCAAGGAAGCTGTCCCCGTGGACGAAACACTGCTGGTGGTGGATGCCATGGCAGGCCAGGATGCTGTGAACGTTGCCAAGACCTTCAACGAGACGGTGGGCATCGACGGCATCATCCTGACCAAGACCGATGGCGATACCCGCGGCGGCGCGGCACTTTCGGTGCTGAGCGTCACCGGCAAGCCCATCAAGTTCCAGGGCACCGGCGAAAAGCTGGACGATCTGGAAGTGTTCCATCCCTCCCGCATGGCCAGCCGCATCCTGGGCATGGGCGATGTGCTGAGCCTTATTGAGAAGGCGCAGGATGCCGCCGATGAAAAGGCCGCAGAAGAGACCGCCCGGCGGATGATGGAAAACAAGTTCGATATGAACGACATGCTGGCCCAGTTTGCGCAGATCCGCAAGATGGGCGGTGCAGGTGCCATGCTGAGCATGATGCCCGGTATGTCCGGCATTGATGCCAGCCAGATCGACGAGAAAGCCTTTGACCGCATCGAGGCCATGATCTATTCCATGACCAAGGAAGAGCGTGAAAAGCCCTCCATCATCAACCCCAAGCGCAAGCGCCGCATTGCAGCGGGCAGCGGCACCCGGGTGGAGGATGTCAACAAGCTGCTCAAGCAGTTTGAGATGATGCAGAAGATGATGAAGCAGTTCAAGAAGAGCCCCAAGGGCTTTGCCCGCCGCCTGGGCGGCATGATGGGCAACCCCAATGCATTCCGGGGCTTCAAATAACAATGGTATACACCCCGCAGGGGTTGTACAGATAGATTTAATCAAACCCCGAACGGGGCACAAACGTTTTTGGAGGATATTTACCATGGCAGTTAAGATTCGTCTGCGCCGCGTTGGCGCTAAGAAGGCTCCCTTCTATCGTGTTGTTGTTGCTGACAGCCGCTTCCCCCGCGACGGCCGTTTCATCGAGGAGATCGGCACCTACGATCCCAACCAGGAGCCCTCTGAGGTGAAGATCGACGCTGAGAAGGCCAAGGCTTGGATCGCCAACGGCGCACAGCCCACCGATACCGTCCGCGTTCTGCTGAAGAAGTCCAACATTCTGTAAGTAGGAGGGCTGACTCATGCAGGAGCTGTTGCTGGCAGTTGCCCGCGGTCTCGTGGAGGACAAGGACGCCGTTAAGGTTACGGTGGACGAGCCCCGCGAGGACGGTACCATCGTCTACCACCTGAGCGTGGCAGAGGGAGATATGGGCCGTGTCATCGGCAAGCAGGGCCGGATCGCAAAAGCCATTCGTGTGGTGATGCGCGCGGCTGCTGTGCGGGTCGATGAAAAGGTCCTTGTTGAGATCGACTGAGCACCCTACGGGCCCTTTGCCGCAAGGCAAGGGGCCTTTTTGTATTATTAGGCAGCTCGCCCTCTCAGGCCGCTTCGCGTCCAGCTCCCCCAAAGGGGGAGCCCTTGGCAAAACCAGAAACTTTGTGGTGACTGCCAAGGCCTCTCCCCTCGGGAGAGGTGGCATTGCGTAGCAATGACGGAGAGGGTGAGGATGCTAAAGGAGTAAAAGCAATGCAGAAATACTTGGAAGCCGGCAAGGTGGTGACCACCCACGGTGTGCGCGGCGAGATGAAGCTGGAGCTGTGGTGTGACGGCGTGGCCTTTCTGAAAAAGGTGGGCCGCCTGTACACTACCCCCCAGGGCGGCAGGTGCTACAAGATCACCTCCATCCGCCCCCAGGGGCAGATGGCCCTGCTCCAGCTGGAAGGGGTCAGCGATATGGATGCCGCCCGTGCCCTGCGGGGGCAGGTGTTCTACTTTGACCGTGATGATGCCACCCTGCCTGCGGGCAAGTGGTATGTGGCCGACCTCATCGGGTGTGAAGTGCGGGATGCCGATACCGGCAAGGTGTACGGCGTGGTGACCAGCGTGGACCACCCCGGCGCACAGGATATCTACACCGTCAAGGCCCCCGGCGGCAAGGAATATATGTTCCCCGGGGTGGATGCCTTTTTGAAAGAACGCAACCCACCGGAGGGCTATCTTCTTGTCACCCCCATTCCGGGCCTGCTGGACGATGATTTTGACAGTGAGCGGGAGGAGGAGTGAGTCATGGGGATGCGTGTGGACATCGTGACCCTTTTCCCGGAGATGTGCCAGCAGGTGCTGGATTCCAGCATCATCGGCCGTGCCGCCAAAAAGGGATATATTGAGACCCACTGCCACCAGATCCGGGACTACACCCTGAATAAGCAGAAGCAGACCGACGACTATCCCTATGGCGGCGGCTGCGGCATGGTGCTCTATGCCCAGCCCATTGCCGACTGCCTGCGGGCAGTCCAGAAGGAAGTGCAGGAACAGGGACGGCCTGCGCCGCATATAGTATTCCTGACGGCAGGTGGGCAGCGCTATACCGAGGAGCACGCCCGGCGGCTGGCCCAGTACGACAACCTGACCCTGGTCTGCGGCCACTACGAGGGCATTGATGAGCGCGTGATCGATGCCTTTGCGGACGAGGAGATCTCCATCGGCGATTATATCCTCACCGGCGGCGAGCTGGCCAGCCTGGTGGTGGCAGACAGCGTCCTCCGCCTGAAACCCGGCGTTCTGGCCGAGCAGAAGGGCTACGAGGAGGAGAGTTACTGGGACGGCCTGCTGGAGTACCCCCAGTACACCCGGCCCGAGGTCTGGGAGGGCCGTGCTGTGCCGCCTGTCCTGCTGGAGGGCAACCACCAGAAGATCGATGCCTGGCGGGGACAGCAGAGCCGGGAGCGCACCCGTCTGCGCCGCCCGGAGCTCTACGAGCAGTGGTGTGAGACCCATCCCCTGACCGAGATCCCCAAGTGGAAGCGGGGCGAGAATGTCCGGCTGGTCAGGACCGCCGAGCAGATGGAGGCTGCCGCAAAGCTGTTTGCGGAGGGCCGCCGGAGCATTTGCGCCGGGGGCTGGGTGCAGGAAGCGCTGGATGCCCTGACCCCGGAGATGTTCCTGCCGCAGCTGCAGCAGGAAAAGCAGGAAGGCTGGGTCTGCTACCTCCACTATACCAGGGATGTGCCGGATGCCACGGTCAGCGTACACCACAAGACCGGGCAGGTGGAGCACCTTTTTGTGACGGAGAGCGCCCGGGGCAGGGGCATCGGCCAGAAGATGCTGGATTTCGCCCGGAAGAAGCTGCCGGAGCATGAGCACCCGGTGCTTACGGTGCTGAACACCAACACCCGGGCACTGGCTCTTTACCGCCGCATGGGCTGGCAGGTAGTGGGCGCAAAGGAGAAATTCGACCCGGCCAAAGACCCGCTGGTGGTGCGCCCCAGTCAGGTGCTGGAAATGCGCTATCAGGGCTGAAAACAGGGTCGAACGGGCCGGGAAACTGTCGAAGGTCGAAAAAATGTTGAAAACTTTTGTATTACCCGGCCAACACTGGGGGAATAATTTTGTTATCTTTGTATAAAAGGTGAAAAAGACCCCCCTCATCATTGGGAAAACCGCCAAAAATGCGTTCTGGGGCTGTACATTGGTTTCGGCTTGCGCTAAAATAGGTACAACGCAACAGGCAAGAAACAAATCGAATTCCCGAGAACGATAATAGATAGGAGCGTTTTACTATGTACGTCAAAGAAGTTACCGTTGAAAATCAGGTTGGTCTGCACGCTCGTCCGGCTACCTTCTTTATCCAGAAGGCTAACGAGTTCAAGTCTTCCATCTGGGTCGAGAAGGAAGAGCGCCGCGTGAACGCTAAGAGCCTGCTGGGCGTTCTGTCTCTGGGCATCGTGGGCGGCACCACCATCCGCATCATCGCTGACGGCGCAGACGAGCAGGCTGCTGTTGACGGCCTGATCAAGCTGGTCGAGTCTGGCTTTGCAGAGTAATTCGAGCCTTTGATTTTTGAGGCGGCGGGATGCTTTCCTGCCGCTTTTTGTTTTACCGAGGAGCTGCCATGACCAAAGCAGAACTGTATCAGAAAGCCTGTATGCTGCCGCTTTTGCCCGGTGTGTATATCATCCGGGACAAAAGCGATACCATCATCTATATCGGCAAGGCCAAGCGTTTGCGCATCCGGGTGAGCCAGTATTTCCGCGAGGGAGTGCCCCACGACAACAAGGTCAGCCAGATGATCGCCCACGCCTATGCGTTTGATGTTATCGTCTGCCAGAGCGAGTTCGAGGCGCTGGTGCTGGAAGCCAGCCAGATCAAGGCGCACACCCCCAAGTACAATATCCTGCTGAAGGATGACAAGGGCTACAGCTATATCAAGGTGACCCGGGAAGCCTGGCCCCGCCTTTCCTTCGTGCTGCAAAAGGAGGAGGACGATGCTGAATACATCGGCCCCTATACCTCGTCCTTTGCGGCCCGGCAGATGGCCGAGACCGCGCTGGATGCCTTTTTGCTGCCCCGGTGCAGCAAGCGGTTCCCCCAGGATATCGGCAAGGGGCGGCCCTGCCTGAATGCCCATATCGGCAAGTGCATGGCCGTGTGCAGCGGAAAAATCAGCTGCGAGGACTACAATCAGGCCGTGAAAAACGCGGTGCATCTGATCCGGTACGGAAAAAAGGACATTCTCAAGACCCTGAACGAGCGGATGCTGGAAGCCTCTGACCGGCTGGAATTTGAGACAGCGGCCCTCCTCCGGGACCAGATCAACGCCATCACCAAGGTGACAGCGGGCCAGAAGGTCGTGGTGGACCCGGAGGTGGAGATGGATGTGGTGGCGCTGGCCGGTACCCCCAGCAGTGTCTGCGCGGCGGTCCTGCGCTTCCGGGAGGGGCGGCTGACCGATAAGCGGGAGTTCCTTTTCCACGATACAGCGGATATTGCCGCCGTGCGGGAGGAGTTTCTGCCCCGGTACTATCTGGACGATGAGCAGATCCCAAAGATCATTGCCGTGGACGAGCTGCCGCCGGACAGCGAGGCGCTGCAGCAGGCCCTGAACGAAAAGCGGGGCAGTGAGGTACAGCTTTATGTGCCCCAGCGGGGCGATAAGGCCCATCTGGTGGAGATGGCCCACACCAACGCGGTGGAGCGGCTGGCCCGGGAGAGCGGCCGCTACGCCCGTGAGGAAAAGCTGCTGGATGAGATGGCACAGGTGCTGGGGCTTTCCAAGCCGCCGCGCACCATTGAGAGCTACGATATCTCCAACTGGGGCGATGGCACCAGCGTCTGCGGCATGGTCACTTTCCGGGATGGCAAGCCCTACAAAGCCGGGTATCGGAAGTTCCGGATGAAGACCGTGCTGGGGACGGACGACTACGCTTCGCTGGCCGAGACGGTGTCCCGGCGGGCGGCAGAGTATGAGAAATACGCCGCGCTGGCCGCACAGGGGCAGGGCAGCGATAATTATTTCGGGCAGAAGCCGGACCTGCTGCTGATGGATGGCGGCAGGGGACAGGTGAGCGCGGCTAAGGCGGCACTGGCAGGCACTTCGCTGGCCGATGTGCCCCTTTACGGCATGGTCAAGGATGACCACCACCGCACCCGCGCCATCGTGGACAGTGAGGGCCGGGAGATCGCCATCAATATGAACCGGGGGACATTCACCTTTATCACGGCCATCCAAGACGAGACCCACCGCTTTGCCAATGCCTACCGCAAGCAGCAGATGCGCAGGAAGAGCTATTCCTCCACCCTGACCGAGGTGCCCGGGGTGGGCCCAAAAACGGCCAAGGCCCTGATGACACAGTTCAAGAGCGTGGGTGCTGTGCGGGAGGCCACCCCCGACCAGCTGGAAAATACCCCCGGCATTGGCCCCCAGCTGGCACAGACCATCTATGATTATTTTCACGCATAACAAAAGGAGGGCGGCTGCCGATGCAGCCGCCCTCCTGGCGTATTCGGGGAAAGATCAATTCTCAGAGGAGATATCCTGACCGAAGTACTTCTCGCTCAGCTCCTTCAGGGTTCCGTCGGCGCGCAGCTCATCGATGGCGTTGTTGACGGCTTCCAGCAGGGTGGCGCTGTTGTCGCCCTTGCGCAGGGGGATGGCAACGTGGGAGGCATCCTCAGTCTGGGCCACGATCTTGAAGTCGGCATCCGGATGGACGTTCAGGTAATCGTAGAAGGAGACATCCGCATTCAGGGTCGCGTCAATGCGTCCGGCAGCCAGCAGCTGGATGGTCTCCTCCAGGGTGTCGATGCCCTGCACGGTAGCACCGTAGCTCTCAGCCAGCTCCATGTAGGTGGAAGCCAGGCTGTTGGCAGTGGTCTTGCCCTTCAGGTCCTCAAAGGTCTTGATCTCGTCGTTGTCCTTGCGGACGGCCAGAGCGGTGTGGATGTAGCCGTAGGGGGTGGTGAAATCATAAGTCAGGGCGCGCTCGTCGGTGACCTCCACGCCGTTGCAGACCATGTCAAAGCGTCCAGCGTCCAGACCGGCGAACAGGCTGTCCCAATCGCTCTCCACATACTCCGGCTCCACGCCCAGCTTTTCGGCAATGGCGCGGGAGACCTCGACATCATAGCCCACCAGAGTGTCGCTCTCGTCATGGTAGCTCCAGGGCTGCCATGCGCCCTCCAGTGCCACGATCAGCTTGCCACTGGCCTGAATGGCAGCCAACTGGTCAGCAGCGGAACCGGCAGCAGAGGATGCACCGGAGCTTGCGGCGGTGGAGGTGCTGCTGTTGGAGCAGCCGGACAGGGTCAGAACGCCGGCGGCGGCCATGACACTCATCATCGAAATAAAAGTTCTGCGCTTCATAGTTAAGTCCTTTCATAAAAAAAGCTGTATTAAGAGGACGACGGGGAGCTTTCCACGCAAATGCTTCGGGCCATTCCATCGCCCGCCCTATTGCCTGCGGCAACAGGGTCCCACCCCAGCGGAACATTTGCTTAGGAAACTCCCCGCCGTCCATCCATTATGCTGTGTGCTCGATCTTCCGCAGGAACTCCCGGGTCCGCTCCTCGCGGGGGTGGGCAAAGAATTCGTGGGAAGGGGCCTGCTCCACCACCACGCCGTTCTCCATGAATACCGTCTTGGAGGAGACGTTGCGGGCAAAGCCCATCTCGTGGGTGACCACCAGCATGGTCATGCCCTCTTCGGCCAGCTTCCGCATGACCGAGAGCACCTCGCCGGTCAGCTCCGGGTCAAGGGCACTGGTGGGTTCGTCAAAGTAAATGATCTCCGGGTCGGTGGCAAGGGCGCGGGCAATGGCAACGCGCTGCTGCTGTCCGCCGGAAAGCTGGCGGGGATAGTAGTCGGCCCGGTCGGCCAGACCGACCTTTTCCAGCATCCGTCTGCCGATCTCATCCGCCTGCTCCTTTGGCATCCTGCGGGCAACAATCAGGCCCTCGGTCACATTCTGCAGGGCGGTCTTGTTCCGGAACAGGTTGTAGTTCTGGAACACAAAGGCGGTCTTTTTGCGCAGGCGGGCAATGTCGGCCCGGGAGATCCTGCCAAGATCGAAGGATTCGCCGTCGAACACCAGAGTGCCGCTGTCAGCGGTCTCCAGAAAGTTCAGGCAGCGCAGCAGGGTGGTCTTGCCGGAGCCGGAAGGGCCCAGAATGGCAACAACGTCTCCCTTTTCCACACTCAGGTCCACGCCGTTCAGGACGTGCAGCGCGCTGCATACCCGGCGGGCATTGCCGCGCGGGAAAGGCCCGATGTGGAAGCGGGGCTTGTCATCGTAGGTGTAAAATGTTTTGTGGATGTCTTTGATCTCTAACATGGCCATACCGTCCACCCCTTTCTCACTGGAAACCGTGTGCGTTCAGCTGCCGCTCCACCAGCGCCTGCAGCTTGGTGATGATGGTGCAGAACAGCAGGTAGACCACAGCCACCTCGCAGTAGATGGGCAGGAAAATGTAGGTGCGGGCTGCCACACGCTGGCCTGCCATGAACAACTCTGCCACCGTGATGTTGGAGGCCAGAGAGGTGTCCTTGATCATGCTGATGAGGGAGTTGGACAGGGAGGGTACAGCGGTGCGCAGGGCCTGCGGCAGAACGATGCGGCGCATGATCTGCCACCAGGTCATGCCCACGCAGGAACCGGCCTCCAGCTGGCCCTGGGGCACGCTTTCCAGCGCGCCGCGCATGGTCTCGGCGCAGTAGGCACCCTCGTTGAAGGCAAAGGCGATGACGGCTGCCGGAAAAGCATCCAGCATGATGCCCAGGCTGGGCAGGCCGTAGAAGATGATGAACAGCTGCACCAGCAGCGGCGTGCCCCGGATGACCCAGATGTAGAACCGTGCGATCTGGCGCAGCACCGGAACATTGGCGTACTGCACCAGCGCAACAGCCACTGCAATGACCATGGCAAGGCTGAAGGAGATCAGGGTCAGGGGAATGGTCATGGTCAGGCCTGCCGTCAGGATGCGGGGCAGGGCCTCCCACAGCACGCTGACCGTGCGGTTGGTAAGAAGTGCTTCAAACATGTTTTTCTTCCTTATTGACAAAAAAACGGTGGAATATCTTTGGGATACACCTTAAACTATGGCTCAGGTCAAGAGCATATCCTACAATTCCTACCAAAATACTATAGCATGAAATGGAGATAAGTGCAATCCATTGGCGAAAATCCTTCACTCTGGCCAAAAACACAAGAAAACACCGATTAACTTTGTGCAGTCTGGCAAGGAGTTGACGCGGTACGATGTTTCGTGTAAAATGGAATCAGACAGGCCCCGTGCAGGAAGCACGGGGAACAGGCCGGGCACACAAGCAGCCCGGCGCATACGGAGGACAAAACACAATGAAGCATAAAATTGGTATTCTGGGTGCAGGCACCTGGGGCATGGCTCTGGCGCGGATGCTGACGGTGAGCGGCAATGACGTGACCGTGTGGTCGGCGCTGGAACAGGAGATCGACAACCTTTCCACCACCCGGGTCCACCCCAATCTGCCCGGCATGACCATTCCGGCAGAGATGAAGTTCACCAAGAGCGTGGAAGAGGTGTGCACGGACAAGGAGATCCTGCTGTTCGCGGTGCCGTCGGTGTTCGTGCGCTCTACCGCAGCCAAGGCCCGGCCCTTTGTGCCGGACGGTCAGATCATTGTGGACGTTGCCAAGGGCATTGAAAAGGATACCCTGTTCACCATGACGGAGATCCTGGCCGATGAGCTGGGCAAAGAGGGCGGCCCCAAGGGGGTGCGTCTGGTGGCCCTGAGCGGCCCCACCCACGCCGAGGAGGTGGCGATCGACCTGCCCACCACCATCGTTTCGGCCAGCAAGGATATGGAAGCGGCCAGATTCGTGCAGACGGTGTTCACCAACAACGTCATGCGTGTGTACACCAATGAGGACATCAAGGGTGTGGAGCTCAGCGGTGCCATGAAGAACGTCATTGCGCTGGGCGTGGGCATCTCCACCGGACTGGGCTATGGCGACAACGCCCGCGCCGCCCTCATCACCCGCGGCATTGCCGAGCTTGCCCGGCTGGGCGTGGCCATGGGCTGCAATGTCCACACCTTTGCCGGTCTGGCCGGCATCGGTGACCTGATCGTGACCGCCACCAGTATGCACAGCCGCAACAACCGGGCCGGCATCCTCATCGGCAAGGGTGAGACCCCGGAGCAGGCCGTGAAGGAGGTGGGCATGGTGGTTGAGGGCATGAACGCCCTGCCCGCCGCGCTGGAACTTGCCGCCAAGTATCAGGTGGAAATGCCCATCGTTCAGACCGTGAACGCTGTTGTGAACAAGGGCATGAGCGCCGCCGAGGCGGTGCGCTCCCTGATGGACCGTGACCCCAAGAACGAACTGCCCCAGGACTACGAAAAGTAATATTTTTTTCATCGAGAGGGACGACCCTCTCCGTCATTGCTTCGCAATGCCACCTCTCCCGAGGGGAGAGGTTTGGTGCTGTACTTTACGGCATCAAAAAAGCTCCCCCTTTCGGGGGAGCTGGCAAAGCCGCAGGCTTTGACTGAGAGGGCTGTTCCTCTTTCGTTTTACTGCTGGGCCTCGATTGCCTTGACGATCTTGTCGGCGATGTACTTGTGGCCGGAGACGGTGGGGTGGCCGTCCAGCTCAGTCTGAGCAAAGGGGATGGAAACGTAGGTGGCACCGTAAACATCGGCCAGCTGCTTTTCGTAGTTGTTCAGCTTGCTGAAGTAGTTGCTCCAGCTGGGCAGCAGGGGCACAGGGTTGGTGGCACCGATGATCAGGATCTGGGCATCAGGGTTCAGCTCCTTGACGGCTGCCACGATCTGGCGCAGGTTGCTGCTGCTTTCAGGATAAGCGTTCTCGCAGATCTTGTTCATGCCGGAGAAGAACAGGTTCCAGACGGCATCTTTCTCGCTGCGGGTCAGGCTGAGCTTTTTCAGGCTCTCGTTCAGTGCGTCCTCGGTTTCCTTGCTGCTGCCGCGCAGGTTGCCGCTGAGCACGATGGAAGCCAGGTCCTCACTTTTCCAGTTGGTGGCCTCGCCAAAAGAGACCACGGTGGGCACAAAAGCATCATTGGAGCCCAGCTGGAGGGAGATAACATCGGCACTTTTGATGTAATCTACAAACTCGGGGTAATTATACTGGCAGCCGGAGAGGGTGTTCATCTCGGCCATGGTGCCGGTCTTGACCAGCTCCACCATATCCTTGCTCATCACGCCGGGCAGGCCAAGGTTGATGGCATGATCCCGGTCGAGGTTCAGGCTTTTGCCTACCTGACCCACATAGCAGGTCTCGGGGTAACCCTTGAAGTTGGAGGAAACGTCCACGCCCATCAAGTTATGTGCATATTGAACGGTAGTCAGGCCGATGCCGGCGCAGATGCTGTCGCCCAGGGCAACATAGGTGATGGAGTTGGGCTCCTTCTCTTCTTCGGTGCTGCTGGAGGTGAAGAAACAGTTCTCCTCCTCTGCAGCGGTCTGTTCAGTGGTCAGAGCGGGGTCTGCGCTCTCTTCCGGGGCGGCTGCAAAGGCCGGAACGCTCAGGACAGAGAACAGCATGGCGGCCGAAAGGGCCAGGCCAATCAGTTTCTTTTTCATGGTGTCGTCACGAATCCTTTCCAATGTGTATTATTCTGCTTAATAATCGCGGGGAGTGATCTCTTCTTCCAGCTTGCGATAATCAAATTTAGCGGCCAGTGTCAGGGGCATTTCGGGGATGATCTTGTACCCCACGGGCTGGACATATTCGGGCAGCTCCTCAATGCAGAGCTGGCGCAGCTCCTTGATGATCTGCTTGTGCTTGGCGGCGGGAACCGCAGGGTCAAGCACCAGATAGACAAAAGGCAGGCGGCCCTGCACATGATCCTTGTCAACGCAGCCCACCACAGAGCACTGATGCACGGCGGGATGCTGGCTGACCACATTTTCGATCATGGAGGGGAACACCTTGAAGCCATCGTGACGGATGATGAGCCGCTTGATCCGGCTGTCCAGATAGACAAAGCCGTCCTCGTCCAGATAGCCGATGTCACCGGTGTGCACCCAGATCCGGCCATCCGCATGGGTGTGCTTGATGGCGGCGGTCTCAGCAGGCTTGTTGTAGTAACCCTTCATAACGCCGGGGCCGGAGATGCACAGCTCACCCCGCTGGCCGATGGGCAGCTCTGTGTCGGTGCCCGGCTCAAAGACGGACACCAGCGTGTTGACCAGCGGCAGACCCACGCTGCCGGGCTTGTTGTTCCGGCCGGCAGCAGCGGTGGCGGCGGAGGAGACCTCGGTCATGCCGTAGCCCTTGGCGATGGGAAATTCCACGTTGTGAGCGGCCAGGAAGTCGTTGACCGTCTGTTCGGCACCCCGGGCGATGGCATCGCCGCCCGCGGCATAGTTGCGGATGAAGGAGAGATCCTTGTTCTGCAGCTTGGGGTCAACAGCCAGCTGCTGGTAGTGGGAGGGCACGCCGAACATGTGTTCGGGCTTGTACTTCCAGATCAGGCTGCCCAGCTTATTGGGGTCGAGGTTGGGGACGATGACCACCTTGATGCCCAGCGTCAGCGGCAGATGTACGCCGCAGGCAAAGCCGTAGGCAATGAAGGGGGGCATGATGTTCAGCAGGGACTGACCCTTGGAAAACAGCGTGTCGCAGGCGGAGAACTGCATGGCAATGCCGTTGAAGTTGTTATCGGTCAGCATCACGCCCTTGGGAGAGCCGGTGGTGCCGCCGGTGTGTACCACCACGCAGGCATGCTCCGGGTCATAGGGCTCCGCGGCAATGCTCTCGTCCTTCCCGGCAGCAAGGAACTGCTTCCAGTGGATGACATTGGAGTGATACTTGTTCTTGTCGAGATTCTGGACCTTGTAACCCAGCGCCAGAGGCAGCGGCAGGGAATCGGCCGGGGAGAGCACCACCACATGTTCCACATGGGTGCGCTTGGCAGCCTGATGGCAGCGCTCATACACCACATTCAGGCAGATCAGCAGGTGGGAATCCACCTCTTCAATGTACTCACGGATGCCCTCCACACTGTAACGGGGATCCACCAGGTTCAGAGTCGCGCCGATCATGTCGGCGGCATAGAACGCAAAGATGATCTCCGGGGTCATCACGCTGACCACAGTGGCGATATCGCCCTTTTTCAGGCCCGCGGCCCGCAGGGCGGCAGCTGTCTTTTTGACGTTGACGATAAAATCAGCGTAGGTGAACTTGCGGCCATAGTATTCCAGTGCGGTCTCGCCCAGCCGGTTCTTGTTCTGCCGGCAGACGAGCTCAAACGCCGTGCAGGCGGGCATGGTCTGGTCAATGTACTTCTGATCGTAGAATTTCAGCCAGGGACGTGCCTGGGAAGCGTAGATCGGGGTGTTGGATGTTGTCATAAATTGTCCTTTGTCCTTTGAGCAGTCACTGCACCCGCAGCCGGGGCAGCCAGATTCAATGGGGTCTTAAATTTCGTCCGTTTGTCAAAAACAACACAATACGTACAAGAGCTATTGTAGTAGAGCAGGGTGGAAATGTCAAGAAACAAAGGGCGAACTTTGCCAAAAAACGCAAGAGAAAGTTTACATTTCAGCCAGCCAGTCTTTGGCCTCCTGCTCGCTGCAGAGCACCCAGTGGCTGGGGCGCAGCTCCCGCCACTGGGGAGCCTCCTGCGTGTAATCGTGCATGGCGGGGTCGTAGACCAGCAGCTTTTTTTTCCGCTCCAGCCTGGGGTTGGGCATGGGGATGGCGGAGAGCAGGCTGCGGGTGTAGGGGTGGATGGCATGGGTCACCAGCTCTTCCGCATCGGCCAGCTCCACGATATCGCCCTTGTGGATGACGGCGATGCGGTCCGAAATGTACCGCATGACCGAGAGGTCGTGGGCGATGAACAGGTAGGTGATGCCGCGCTCCTTCTGCAGATGGCGCAGCAGGTTGAGCACCTGGGCGCGGATGGACATATCCAGAGCCGAGATGGGCTCGTCGGCAATGATGAACTCAGGCTCCACGATCAGGGCGCGGGCAATGCCGATGCGCTGGCGCTGGCCGCCGGAGAACTCATGCGGGAAACGGGAAGCAAATTCAGGCAGCAGGCCCACATCCAGCAGTGCCTGCCGGACCTTTTCCTCCCGCTGGGCGGCGGTCAGGTCGGGCCGGACATTCTGCAGGCCCTCGCCCACGATGTAGCTGACCTTGGCACGCTCGTTCAGGGAGGACTGCGGGTCCTGGAAGATCATCTGGATCTCCTTGATGACCTGCTGGTCCAGCTGGCGGGAGATCTTGCCGTTGATCTTCTGGCCCTTGTACAGAACCTCGCCGCCCGAGGTGGGCAGGATGCGCATGATGGCGCGGCCGATGGTGGTCTTGCCGGAGCCGGATTCGCCCACCAGACCAAAGGTCTCACCCTTGTAAATTTCAAAGTTGGCACGGTTCACGGCCTTGAAGGCTTTGCGGCCGGAGCCGTAGGTCACCTCGAGGTCCTTGACCTTAAGCAGGACCTGCCGGGGCGAGGCCTCTCCATCTTGCTGGCGCAAGACCTTTTTTTCGCTCGAACACTCCACTGGGGTATTCGCTGCTTCGCAAACGCGAATGTCACGATTTTCAGGCATCCTGCATCCCCTCCTCTTTCAACAGTTTGACGGCGGCAGGCGGTTCCACCTTGGGGGCCCGGGGGTCCAGCAGCCAGGTCTTGGCCTTGTGGGTGGGGCTGACCGTAAAGTAGGGCGGGCGCTTGACAAAGTCGATCTTCAGCGCCTGGGGGTTGCGGGGGGCAAAGGCATCGCCGTGGATCTCGGTGAACAGATTCGGGGGTGTACCCTGAATGTTGAACAGATCCTCGCCCTTGATGCCCATCTGGGGCATACTGGACAGCAGCGCCCAGGTGTAGGGGTGGCGGGGGTCGTAGTAGATCTCATCGGAGGTGCCGATCTCCACGATGTCACCTGCGTACATGACGGCCACCCGGTCGGCGATGTTGGCCACCACGCCCAGATCGTGGGTGATGAGGACGATGGTCAGGTTGTACTTGACCTGCATCTCCTTGAGCAGCTGCAGGATCTGGGCCTGAATGGTCACATCCAGTGCGGTGGTGGGCTCGTCGCAGATCAGGATCTGCGGGTTGCAGGCCACCGCAATGGCAATGACGACGCGCTGGCGCATACCGCCCGAAAACTCGTGGGGATACTGCGCAAAGCGCACCTCGGGGTCGGCAATGCCCACGTCCCGCAGGTATTCAAGGGTCTTTTCCCGGGCGGCCTTGCCCTTGAGATGCTGGTGCAGCTCCACGGCTTCCATGATCTGGTCGCCGATGGTCTTCAGGGGGTTCAGGCTGGTCATGGGGTCCTGCATGATCATGGCGATCTCATGGCCCCGGACCTTCAGCCAGTCCTTCTCCTTTTTCAGGTCGGAAAGGCGGATGGGCTTGCCGTCATCGGCACCGTAATAATCAATGGTGCCCGAGGTGATGGAGCCGTTGGCATCCAGCAGGCCCATGAAGCTCTTGGTGAACACGCTCTTGCCGGAGCCGGATTCGCCCACGATGGCAAGGACTTCGCCGTGGTAGATGTCCAGGTCGATGCCGCGGATGGCATGCAGCACCTTGCCGCGCAGGTTGAATTTGATATTGAGGTCCTTTACAGAAAGGATGAGCTGATTTTTTTCCATCTTCTGTCCCTCCTTACTGCAGGTGGTTCTTCGGGTCAGCAGCGTCCGAGAAGGCGTTGCCGATGAGGTAGAACGCAATGGTGACAAAGCTCAGGATGATGGTGGGGTAGAGCAGCTGGTACCGCAGGCCCGCCTGCATCATCACCTTGCGGCCGTCGTTGATCAGGTTGCCCAGAGAGGGCGTTTCCACAGAAAGGCCCAGGCCGATATAGGTGATGAACACCTCGCTGCCGATGGCGGCGGGGATGGTCAGGGCCATGCGCAGCATGATGACCGATACCAGATAGGGCAGCAGGTTGCGCAGCACGATGCGGCGGATGGGGGTGCCGATGCAGCGGGAAGCCACGTTGTAATCACGGTCGCGGATGATCAGAATCTGGTTGCGGATAAAGCGTGCCATGGCGATCCAGCCCGTGATGGACATGCCCAGGATCAGGGTCTGGATGCTGGGAGACGCGACATAGGAGATCAGGATCAGGATGATGGTGGAGGGGATGTTATCGCAGATGTTGTACAGCTCGGTGAAGAAGAAATCGAGCTGGCGGACATAGCCCCAGAGCACACCTACTGTGATGCCCACCACGGCCTCGATGAGAGCCACGAAGAAGGCGATGGTCAGACTGGTGCGTGCACCGGCCCAGATGCGGGCCCACAGGTCCTGGCCGATGGCATTGGAGCCCCAGATAAAGCCCTCTTCCCCGGGGGCGATATTGCGGAACTGGATGCCGGTGGTAGAGTCTACCTGGCAGAGATTGGGATCTGCCTGACCGGGCAGATAGGGCTGCAAAAAGGCAAAGCCCACCACGAACACCAGTGCAATGAGCAGAGCCACGGCGATCTTATTCTTGAAGAAAGCACGGAAGGTGCTGCCCCAATAGCTGTAATTGGAGTAGGAGGTGGCCTCGGCACGCTCCTCGCTGAACCCGGCGGGGGTGAACAGCTCGTCCTCGGACAGGTCGGCCCAAGCGGCGGGGCCGTCCTTCTGCAGCTTGTTCAGGTCGTTTTCCAGAACAGCTGCCTTGTGATCTTTCATGTGGAACAGCATTATCGGCCACCTTCTTTCTTGCCAAAGCTGATGCGGGGATCGATGAGCACCATGAGCAGATCACCCAGGATCAGGCCGATGATGCCCACGCAGGCGTACAGCAGCACGATGCCCTGCACCATGGTGTTGTCGTGGCGCTGGACGCAGGTGACCAGCAGGCCGCCCATGCCGGGGATGGAATACAGGCTCTCGATGTAGATGGAGCCGACCACAGTGTTCAGGAAGGCAGAGGGAATATACTGCACCAGCGGCACCATGGCATTGCGGAAGATGTGGCGCAGGGCGATGTTGCTCTCGCTCACGCCCTTGGCCAGCGCCAGCCGGACGTAATCCTTGTTGCTCTCGTCCACCATGTAGCGGCGCAGCCACATGGCGTAGAATGCCACGTTGCCCAGGCTCATGGAGCAGACCGGCAGCACCCAGTACCGCCAGTCGGAGACATCAAACAGCAGACCCACGCCCAGGGCGGTGGTGCCGTACATCTGAATATAAAGGTAATACACGGCGGCAGGCACAGCCTGAATGAGCACGATGATGGCGGTGCCGATCTTATCCGGCCAGCGGTTCTTGAACCGGCCCATCAGCAGGCCCATGGGAATGCCGATGACCAGGCTCAGCAGCATGGCGAACACGCCCATCTGGATGGAGATGGGCAGCTTTTTGGCCAGGATGCCGGTGACCGAGGCGTTTACCTTATAAATATGGCTCACGCCCAGGTCGCCGTGGAGGGCATTCCACCAGAAGCGGCCGATCTGCACCGGCAGCGGGTCCAGCAGGCCCATGGACTGAAGGCCCGCCTGGATCTGGGCCTCGGTCATTTTTTCGTAGTTTGCAAAGTAGCCTTCCACCGGCATCAGCCGCAGCAGGCAGAACACGAGCGTTACAATGACGAACAGCGTCAGGATGGAACGCCCGATGCGTTTTGCCAGATATTTCAGCATATCTGTGCGCACCCCTCTTTCGTTTGTGGTTCCTCCGCGGACAGTGGACCTGAACAGCGGATAGGAATAGAATACATCAAAATTGCACTTTTGGAAAGTGATTTGCCCGGATTTTGAAAAATGTTTTTGTAAAAGCAGGGTAAAGTGAACGCTTTTCTTACAAAAACAACCCTCTCCGCCGGGTTGACGGAGAGGGATAAAAGTTTTTATAAACCTCTGCGCTTCAAAATCTCATCCAGAATGGCATCGGCCACATCGGCCTTGCTCATCAGGGGCAGCTCCCGGGTGCCGTCGGGGGTGATGAAGGTGACCACGTTGGTGTCCACCCCAAAACCGGCTCCGGCGACCTTCAGGTTGTTGGCCACCACCATGTCCAGATTCTTCCGGGTTAGCTTGGCCGTGGAGTTTTCCACCATATCCCGGGTCTCCATGGAAAAACCGCAGAGGAACTGGTGGGTCTTTTTCAGGCCGATGGTGCCCAGAATGTCGGCGGTGCGCTCCACAGGGATGGAGAGGTCGCCGTCCTTTTTCTTGATCTTGTCGCTTGCCACCGTCACGGGGCGGTAGTCTGCCACGGCGGCAGCCATCACCAGCACGTCCATTTCCTCAAAGCGGCTGGTCACGGCATCGTACATATCCTGCGCCGTGGTAATGGGAACATCGGTGGTGAAGCGGACCGGCGGCAGGTCGGTGTGGCCGTGGATGAGGGTGACCTCCGCTCCCCGCATGGCGGCGGCCCGGGCGATGGCATAGCCCATCTTGCCGGTAGAGTGGTTGGTCAGGTAGCGCACGGGGTCCAGCGGCTCCTGCGTGGGCCCGGCGGTCACAGCGATGCGGACACCGGCCAGATCTTTGGGCCGGGCGATGGTGTGCAGGATGTACTCGAGGAGCACATCCTCCTTGGGCAGGCGGCCGCTGCCCACATCCTTGCAGGCCAGCACCCCGCTCTCGGAGGGGATGACCGTGAAGCCGTAGTGCTCCAGCGTTCTGAGGTTGTCCTGCGTGATGGGGTTTTCCAGCATCCCGGTGTTCATGGCCGGGCTGACCAGCTTGGGGCACCTGGCCGCAAGCACCACGGTGGTGAGCATATCATCGGCAATGCCGTGGGCCATTTTGGCAATGACGTTGGCCGTGGCCGGTGCCACCAGAACGATATCTGCCTTTTTGGCCAGCGAGATGTGGGTGACCTCGAACTTGAAATCGCGGTCGAAGGTGTCCACCATGCATTTGTGGCCGGTCAGCGTTTCAAAGACGAGAGGGGTGATGAAATGGGTGGCGTTCTCGGTCATAATGACCTCCACGTCCGCCCCCAGCTTTTTGAGTGCGCTGGCCACATTTGCCATTTTATAGGCGGCAATACCGCCGGTAACGCCCAAAAGGACGCATTTGCCCTGCAGATCCATCCAAAAAACCTCCTGTTTTGCGGGTTTGCTTCTTTAGTATAATCCAAAATCACCGCCAGCACAACAAAATCTTTCGGTTGGGTCTTGTATCCAGCGCAAAAATGCGGTAAAATAACTTGACTTAGAATAAAACCTCTCCGTCAAGGTCTGCGTCTTTGCCGCCGCTCCTGCCGGGAGAGGCAAGCCACCCGGCTCCTCTGGCAGGGGAGCCGGAGCAAAGCGCCTGAGAGGTTTTGCAGGAAAGGTAAAATATGATCTTAGCCATTGATATAGGCAACACCACCGTCGCCCTGGGCGGCATCAAGGACGGACGTGTATGCTTTGTGGCCCACATGGATACGGTGCGCACCCGTACCGCCGCGGAATACCGCATTGAAATGGAAAAGGTGTTTGCTCACCGCCGCCACCCGGAAAAGCCCATCCGGTTCGAGGGCGCGGTGCTGACCAGCGTAGTGCCCCAGATCACCGGGGCACTGGCTGAGTGCGCCCGCTATTACACCGGCAAAAAGCCGGTCATCGTTTCGCCGGAGATCCGCACAGGCCTGACCATGGGGGTGCCTGACCCCCATGCCGTGGGCAAGGACCGGCTGGTGGATGCCGCTTACGCTGCGGCGAACTTCCCGCTGCCGGTCATCACCGTGGATCTGGGCACTGCCACTACATTTAATGTTGTGGATGAGAACAGGGTATTCCGGGGCGGTGTGATCTGCCCGGGGCTTTCCACCGGCCTGCGGGCTCTGGGGGAGCGCTGTGCCCAGCTGCCGCAGGTGCGGCTGAGCTCCCCCAAAGCAGCCATTGGTGTGAACACTGAGAGCTGTATGCTTTCGGGCTCTGTGCTGGGCACGGCAGTTCTGCTGGACGGCATCACCCAGCGCATTGAGGAAGAGCTGGGCCGCCCGGCCACCCTGGTGGTCACGGGCGGGCTGGCAAAGTATGTCACGCCGCTCTGCCGCCATCCGCTGACCTACGACCCGGAGCTGCTGCTGAAGGGGCTGGCACTGCTGTACCAGATGAATGCACCTCAGCCGCACTATGCCGCCGGGGGCAGGCGGCGGAACCCGAACAACAATTTCCGCCGGGGCCGCCGCCCCCGCTCCCAGCGCCGGGAACGCCGCGAGGAGGAGAACAAAAACGGCTGACGACGAAACAGGATGGAGAGAACAATGAAACTAGGGATCCTGGGCACGGGGATGATCGTGCGGGAGTTTCTGCCCTGGCTGGCAGGGCCGGACTGCCCCTTTACGGTGCAGGCGCTCTGCAGCACCCAGCGCAGTGCGCCGGTGGCCGACGAGATGTGCGAACAGTACGGCATTCCCCAGCGCACCACGAACTATTTTGAATTATTGCAGTGGGTGGATGTGATCTATCTGGCCGTGCCCAACCTGCAGCATTACCGCTATGCCAAGGTGGCGCTGGAAGCGGGGAAGCATGTCATTGTGGAAAAGCCCATGGCCTGCACCGCTGCCCAGACCGAGGAGCTGGCAGCGCTGGCCCGCCGCAAAAAGGTGTTCCTGTTTGAGGCCATGACCACCCAGTACCTCGAAAACTACAACAAGATCCGGGAGCTGCTGCCCCGCATCGGCAGGGTGAAGCTGGTGCAGTGCAATTTCAGCCAGTATTCCAGCCGCTACGATGCCTTCTGTGCCGGGGAAACGCCGGTTTCCTTTGACCCGGAGTGTGCGGGCGGTGCCCTGATGGATCTGAATGTCTACAACATCAGCTATATTGTGGGCCTGTTTGGTGAGCCGAATCAGGTGCACTACCTGGCCAACATGGAGCGCGGTATCGACACCAGCGGTATCCTGACCATGGAGTACAACAGCTTCAAGGCGGTCAGCATGGCCGCCAAGGACTGCGGTGCGCCTGCCCGGTATGTCATTCAGGGCACAAAGGGCTATATTCTGCAGAAATCCACGGCCAACTGGTGCGGCGGCGTGACCTTCCACCCCAATCAGGGCAAGGAAGAACATTTCAACCTGAACGGCGGCAGACCCCGGCAGGCGGCGGAGTTCCGTGCCTTTGCCAAGGCCATCGAGGGCGGTGACCAGGAGCTGTGCAGCCGGATGCTGGATACCTCCGTGGCCGTCAGCCGTGTGCTGACCGTGGCCCGGCGGAGCGCCGGCATCAAATTTCCCTGTGATAAATAAGGTGGGCTTGCCCGCTTATTTATAGATTCCCTGACAGAAAAAACCAGATTTGCGCCGTATCCGACGTATAGGGCGGAACGGCAGCAGGAGGAAAACTGAATTATGAAAAACAACGATCTTCGCACTCTCACCCGACTGGCACTGCTGGTCGCCATCGAACTTGTAATGAAGGCCATCGGCCTGGGCAGTGTGCCCATGGGCCCGCTTTACATGAGCTTCCTGACCCTGCCCATTGCGGTGGGTGCCATCACCATGGGCCCCGTGGCCGGTGCTGTGCTGGGCGGCGTGTTCGGCGCGGTGAGCTTCTATGATGCCGTTACCGGTGCTTCCGCCATGACCGGCGCTCTGTTCCAGGTCAGCCCTGTCAACACCTTTATCCTCTGTGTGGGTATGCGTGTGCTGATGGGTGTTTGTGTGGGCCTGATCTTCAACGGCCTGAGCAAGCTGGACAAGAGCCGCACCTGGAGCTATATCGTCAGCGCCATGTGCGCTCCGGCCCTGAACACCCTGTTCTTCATGGGCTATATCGTGCTGGCGTTCTACAACTGCGACTATGTCCAGAACCTGGTGTCCGTTAAGGGCGCTGCCAACCCCCTGATGTTCGTTGTGCTGCTGGTTGGTGTCCAGGGCGTGGCTGAGTTCCTCGTCTCCGGCATCCTGGGCGGCATCGTGGCCCGCGCCGTGCACAAGTTCCTGAAGTAAGCCCCCGCGTTCCGCGTCAGGGAAGAGCGTATGGGTTTGTAACATTGTAGAACAAAAGACCAGAACTGAACTGCCACTTGGCAGAACAGCTCTGGTCTTTTTCTGTGCGGTGAAAAACAGAAACGCAGCCTTTACAGAGGCAGCTTGCCGCCGACCTTGTTGACGACATAGTAGGCGGCCTCTTCCTCGGGCTTGACGTAGATCTTGCAGGACTGCACGCCCACCTTGTGGGTCAGGCGGTAATCGGCCTTGGCGCGGTCCACAAGATCGGTGATGTTATACTGCTTGCCGGCAAATTCAACGTAGATCTCAGGGGAAAGCGGGGGACGGCCCTTGTGGGCGGTCTTTTCCGTTTTGGGGGCTTTCTCCGTTTTGACAGCGGACTTTGCGGTCTTGCGTGCGGGCTTTGCCTCGGCTGCGGGAGCTTCTGCAGCGGCAGGAACGACAGGCTTTTTCACTGACATGGATTCTACCTTCTTTCTCATATAGTTTTGCGTGTGGGAATAATACCGGAATGCACCGGTAGAAAAAACTTTGCATCAAACAGCAGTATATAACTATATAATAGTTTTTTGCGGCGCATTTGTAAAGAGGTTTTGTGAAAAAAGGTTCGTTTTCAGGCAGGAAATGCTTTTTTGTTTCTGGAAAAGTTACTGGACGCACAGTCCCTCGGCCCGTGTGACGATGGACAGCAGCAGTTCGGTGTCCCAGTCCTCTGCCAGCACAAATAGATCATCGCAGATCTCTTTCTGGATTTGTGCCGTCGTTTTTTGTCCGGCAAGGACGCAGACCGCAGAAAGCAGTCGAACTTTCAGGGCACAAATTTCTGCGGGAGCGCCCCACAAACGGGCAAGGTCATAATTGCTGGTGTTTCCGCAGGGCATGGCACAGGCAGCGCAGTTGGGAGCCACCCGGTGCTTCTCAGCTTCAACGATGTCAGTCATCCGGAGCAGTGCGCTCTCGGTGGCCTCGGGGTCAGCCGCCAGCCGCAGACCGGCAGCCAGTACGCGGTCAGTGTCCTCCGTTTTGGGTTCATTGACTGTGGAGCGCGCCAGCCCCACCAGCGCGCCCAGCAGAGCGTCCCGCTGATGCTGTGCATCGGTAACAGGAGCAGAAAACGTGTGATTCATAGGAACCTCCAGGCTCTTTTTTTGCTGTAAGGATACCACGGAATCCCCGGAAAGGGAAGGCGAAAAATTCTTTTTTCTGCAAAAGGGAATAGCGTCTTGATTTTGGACGGAAAATCCGCTATAATAATACCGTTCTACATACGCCGGTGTGTCGGAATGGCAGACGAGGGGGACTCAAAATCCCCTTCGTGATTTTCCGTGTCTGTGCGAGAAATTCACGAGTGTACGTTGGGTTTTGAGGGTTTGTCGGAGCGAGATTTCTTACATCCCTCCTGAACATCCCTCCAATCTCCAGAAACCGGTACTAATGTCCCAAAATTGAATATAAGCCGATGTGGCGGAATGGCAGACGCAAACGACTCAAAATCCGCTTCGTGATTTTTCTTGTCTGTACGAGAAATTCACGATTGTGCGTTGAATTTTGAAGGTTTGTCGAAGCAGGATTTCTTACATCCCTCCTGAACATCCCTCCAATCTTCAGAAACCGGTACGAATGTCTCAAAATTGAATATCAGCCGATGTGGCGGAATGGCAGACGCAAACGACTCAAAATCGTTCGGGAAACCAT
>ERZ791919.467-NODE-467-length-43919-cov-42.971776_pt1 | contig 43919 bp, 36 predicted proteins | sample MGYA00510137_ERZ791919 | MGnify/ENA primary metagenome ERZ791919 (study PRJEB30046, sample SAMN00792059) | human gut metagenome | study: EMG produced TPA metagenomics assembly of the A metagenome-wide association study of gut microbiota in type 2...
TAAAGCGACCAATAATAATTCGTTCAACAGCCAGAACAACCGAATACCGAACATTAGACCGCTGACCCACGCCGTGTGCGTACAGTCAGCGGTCTTTTTTACCCAAAATCAAGAAAGGAGCTACCACCCATGACGAAGAAGAAAACGCCGCAGGACGGCAAGCAAGGCGGCGAAAAAGTGCGGCGTATGCGGCACGGGTAGAAGCGTTCACAAAAATCTGCTATAATTTTTTGAAGAAATTTTGAAAATCGTGAAACCAAATCCGGTTTTTGTCGGGATATTACAATCGTGAGAGCCATATCCGCATTGCGAACAGTGAGGTGTCCGTTCGTTGTGCTTCGCTCGGACCCGCCATCGGCGCAGCGTGGGACTCCGGCAGCGGTCGAATAAATATCATCATTGAAAACAGCACCGTGACCGCAAAGGGCGGCAATTTGAGGACTGACGGAAACTATGTTCCCGGCATCGGGAAAAATGCGCTCGGCAGGGCTCCGGAGATTGGAATCCAGATCCTGAACAGCACGGTGGACTCCTTCCGGCTTACGGAAAAGGGGGGCACAGACTATGTCTATGACGACCTGCACACAAAGGAGCTGCCCGGTATTCCGGCGGAAAACATCTCCATCTGCGGCAGCACCGTCAACGGAAAGACCATTGCCCATAGCTTTGATGAATACGGCAAATGCAAGCTCTGCGGCAAGTATGATCTTGGATACTGCTATGAGCATGGGCTTTTGACGATGGAAGGGCTGACGGGCTGCGTCTCAGACGGCAGCGAAAAGAAGCTGACGGGGCTTTCCCATCAGACGGGCAAGAACGAAACGAAGCAGCTTACGGAGAACACGGACTACACCGCCAGCTATTCCAACAACGTCCATCCCTACACCCTTACACCGGACGACGCGGGCTTTGACAGCGAAAAAGCCCCCAAGGTGACGCTGTACGGCACGGGGAACTACTGCGGCAAGGCGGAGCATTACTTCACCATCAGCGAAAACGTTGCCGCCGCGCCCAGCATCACCACGTCCAGCCTGTCGGACGGCAAGATGGGCGCGGCGTACAGCCAGACCCTGACCGCCAACGGCACCACGCCCATCAAATGGAGCATTAGCGGCGGTGCTCTGCCAGACGGTCTGAGCCTGAACAATGGCACCGGCAAAATCAGCGGCACGCCTACCGCAGCGGGAACCGCCAGCTTCACAGTCAAGGCGGAAAACAGCGCGGGCAGCGATGCGAAGGAGCTGTCTATTACGATAACCAAAGACGCGCCTACCGAGCATACCGTCACCGTGACCACAGAGGGCGGCGGAACGGCTTCCGCCTCTCCCGCAAAGGCTGTTGCCGGTGCGGAGATCATACTGAGCGCTACGCCCGACAAGGGCTATCACTTCAAGGAGTGGGAGGTCATCAGCGGCGGCGTGACCATCAAGAACAACAAGTTCATCATGCCGAGTGCCAACGTGGAGGTCAAAGCAATTTTCGAGGAGGACGCGCCGCCCGCGCCCACCGATCCCGCAAAGCCCAACATCAGCGTAACGGGAACATATACCTATAACGGCTCTGTGCATACTGCGACCGTGAACGGTTATGATCCCGCCACAATGGACATCACAGGCAACACCGGCACGGACGCGGGCGATTACACCGTTAGCGTCACATCCAAGACCGGCAAATGGGTGGACGGCAGCACCGATGCCGTGACCGCAGCGTGGAGCATCGGCAAAGCCACGCGGGAAGCTCCTGACGGCTTGATCGGTGTCGCGCCCACCACCGTGGGCGGCAGCGACGGCAAAATCAGCGGCGTGACTGATAAGATGGAATACCGTATGGCAGGCGAAAGCAGCTATACGGCGTGCAGCGGCACGGAGATTGAAAACTTGTCCGCTGGCAATTACTTCGTCCGCTATGCTGAGGATAACAACCACTTTGCCAGCCCCGATACCGTGGTCACCGTGGGCGATGGTGCGCAGCTTGCGGATTGCACAATCACCTTCAACGCAGGCGGCGGCAGCGGCAGCATGGAGCCTGTTACCGTCAAGGCAAGGACAAATTACATCCTGCCAGAGTGCGGCTTCACCGCTCCCGCCGATCAGGAGTTCAAGGCATGGCAAATAGGCGGCACAGAGTACAAGGTGGGAGATTCCTACACCGTGCGCGGGGATACCGAAATCAAGGCGCTGTGGGAAAACAGCGTTATTACCCCCACCACCTACACCGTCACCGTCAGCAATGACGGAAAAGGCACCGGCACCGCAACTCCTTCCACCGCTGCGGCCGGTACGATGATCTCCCTGACCGCTACGCCCAACAAGGGCTATCACTTCAAGGAGTGGCAGGTCATCAGCGGCGGCGTGACCATCAAGGACGATAAGTTCACCATGCCGAGCGACAACGTGGAGGTCAAGGCAATCTTCGAGAAGGACGCACCTACTGAGTTTACCATTACCTTTGACGGAAACGGCGGTACGCCCTCTGCCCGCAGCATGACCACCACCAATCAGAAGCTGACCTCTCTGCCCAGCGCCTCCCGAAGCGGCAGTTACAGCTTCGACGGCTGGTACACCAAAAAAAACGGCGGTACAGAAATTACGACCGATACCGAGTTTCCCGCAGATACCACCGTGTATGCCCATTGGACTTACACGGGCGGCGGAGGCAGCAGCGGCTACAGCTACTACACCATCAAGGCAACCGCCGGAACTGGCGGCTCAATCTCTCCCTCCGGCAATGTCAGCGTCCGCGAGGGCAGAGATCAGACCTTCACCATCACTCCGGATAAGGGCTATGCCGTCTCCAACGCCAAGATCGACGGCAGGAGCATCGGCGCGGTGAAGTCCTACACCTTTGAAAACGTGAGGCGTGCTCACGCCATCGAGGTCAGCTTTACACGGGTGAACGAATTTATCGACGTTCCGTCGGGCAGCTATTTCTATGAGGCAGTCATGTGGGCAGTTGAAAACGGCGTTACCACTGGCGTAAGTGCGAGCCGCTTCGACCCGGACGGCATCTGCACCCGTGCGCAGGCTGTGACCTTCCTCTGGCGTGCCGCTGGCAGTCCCAAACCTGAAACCCGCACCATGCCGTTTACCGACGTCCCCGTGGGCAGCTATTATTACGACGCGGTGCTGTGGGCCGTGGAGAACGGCATCACCAAGGGCACCAGTGAAACCATGTTCAGCCCCGACGCCACCTGCTCCCGCGCGCAGATCGTGACCTTCCTGTGGCGCTCTCAGAAGTCCCCGGCAGCGGGCACGGCCAATCCCTTCACCGATGTGAAGGCAAGCGCCTACTACGCTGACGCGGTGCTGTGGGCTGTCAAGGAGGACGTCACCAAGGGCACCACCAACACCACGTTCAGCCCTGACGCCAACTGCACCCGCGCACAGATCGTCACCTTCATCTGGCGCGCCCTTGCGGAGTATCATAGTATATTGTAGACGGGCAGGCAAGTTAAGACATTCGTTCTCCTGAAATATCCGCAAGTTTATATCCATCTGCCGCTGCGCTACAATAAAGCTGTATTCCAGGTCAGAGCAGAACAAGGGCGGAGCTATTTCAGGGCGGAGGTGAAGACTTGGGGACAGGTATGCCCCCGGTTCCGCGAGCAGGACATGGAATGAAAGAATGGACTCATAAGACCGTAATTGCCGTTTGGCAGTTGCGGTCTTTTTGCGTCCGGACACAAAAATGAAAGGAGACACAGCATGACAGACACAGAAAACGTATTTGACGGCTTTGCCTTACTGGGCGATGATGAGGAGTTTGACGTAGATAAGATCTTCGGCGGCGGTTCGGATGAACCCGCACCGCCTCCTCCCGCGCCAACGTTGGCAGAAGAAGTCAAGTCTCAGCCTGAGCCGGAACAGGTTCAGACGGAGACTGCAAAATCACAGCCCGAGCCGGAACATACTCTCCCTGCAAAGACGCAGGAAGTACCGGCAGAAGAAAAACAGCCTCTGGGACTCTTTTCGGCGTTTACAAATGCAGAAAGTGACCCCATCCCAGAAGCAGCCCCGGTCAAAAGCATTGCGCCAAGACCCCAAACACAACTGTCGCTCTTTGACAAGCCGCCCGTTTTTCAGTACGGCGGTGCCAGAGAGCAGATCACGGACGCCAGCATGACCTTCGAGGCCCTGCGTATCCAGAAAGCGGATGATTTCCCTGAATTGGAGGATGCGTCTGCTGTCACTTGGCAGGTACGGTACGGAGATGTTACGAAGACCGTCCCCGCGCCCAAGACAGACACCATCACAGCCATGAAAGCGGAGATCGAGAAGGCCAAAGCGTTCCTGGACAGCCTGAAAAAAGGCAAGGTCAAGGATCCGGAGTGCGTCGTGAAGCCGCAGATCCGGATGCAGAAGAAGGGCATCGCAGACTACAAGGGCGTATTCCCGACGCTGGAGGCTGCGCGCGCGTCCAACAAGGTCATCTGCCTCATCCCCTCGCGGGACGGGCAGACGTATGAGATGCGCCGGAGCGAGCTCGGCGAGTTTATCGCGCCCAAGCACAAGATCACGGAATTTTCAGAGGTAAGAGCCGGCTTTCGACCGGCTCTTCCTCGCATTCCGCAGGAGCTGCTGCGCGCCATCATCGGCTTTTTCAGAAGTCAGATGGAATCGGGCGCGGAGTTTGAAGCCCTTGTCCGCATCTACTGGGATCGGAAGGAGCAGAAATTCATCCCGTTCGTTCCGAAGCAGCGCGTCACCAAGGACCGTGTCACGGTTCGGCTGACGGATGAAGACCTTCCGGACGATACGCGGTATCTGTACTACGCGGATATCCACTCACACAACAGCATGAAGGCGGTCTTTTCCGCCATCGACGATCAGGATGAACGCGGCACGCGGCTGTATCTCGTGATCGGTCACCTGGAGCGCTTTTTCCCGGAGATCTCCGCCCGCATTTCCTGCGGCGGCAGCTTCGTCCCCATTGAACCGAGTCTGGTGCTCGAAGGGCTGGATGGCAGCTTCCCCACGGAATGGAGCGGCAAGGTCGTCCATCAACTCCCAGAACTTCCGGAAGCTCCGTCCGCACATTTCGCGGGCGTGCGCTCGTTGCTGGGCGGATTGCTTGGAGGTGCGGGATGAAGTTTTCAGAGAACCGGCCCGTGAAGATCGTCATGCTGGGGGCCGGCGGCACCGGCGGGCATATCGCGCCGCATTTGTACCGGCTTCTGTACGCGCTGGAACGACCCGTTCGCTTTATCATCTGTGACGGCGATATCGTGGAGGAAAAGAATCTCGTTCGCCAGAATTTCACGCCGGCTGACCTCGGAGAAAACAAGGCAAAGGTGCTGGCCGAGCGGTATTCATCCGTGTTCGGGATGGAAACGGAGTATGTGCCGGAATTTATCGAGTCCGGCGAGCGGCTTTTTTCCATGCTGCAAGCGCGGACGTTCCCGACCGGGCCGTACTGGCATTCGCCAACCGTCAAAGAGCTGGTGATCCTCATCGGCGCGGTGGACAACAACAAGAGCCGAAAGCTCTGCCACGAAGTCTTTTACAAGCTGGATGATCTTATCTACATCGACAGCGGCAACGGCATGCACACCGGGCAGATCGTCTGCGGCATCCGCAGCGGCGGGCGCACGTTCTATCGTCCCGTCGGCGCGGCATTCCCGGAGGTTTTGCAGGATACAGACAAATTCCCGACGGAGCTGAGCTGCGCCGAGGCGTCTGTTTCCGCGCCGCAGAGCATCGCCGCCAACATCACAGCGGCTACCGCCGTCGTGGACATGATCTACAACATCCTGACCGTCGGAGAAACGCGTGTGCGGCAGATCACGTTTGCAACGGGTTCTGTCAATATGCGTGCCACCCTACAAAAAAACAAGGAGGAAAGCAGCATGAGAAGTTCCGTAAACGCAGCAGCCTTTTATAAAGCGATGACAGCCTTGCTGGACATTCCGGCAAAAAGTCCGGTCAAAGTCCTGCAGGAGATCAAGGTGGAATTTACAGCGGATCACTGTACGCTCTCTGCAACGGACTTTGGTACATGGCTGTCCGTGACAATCCCCGCAAGCGGCGACGACTTTGCGTTCGTGTTTTGGAACAGTGCCGGTGTCCAGAAGGTGTGCCGTTATTTTACGGGCCAACTGGAACTGGAGCTGTCCGGCCAAAGGAAATCACAGATCATAACCATGCGCTGCGGAGACAAGGGCGGCAAGTTCCCGGTTTATGAAGCTGAGGAATGCCCCACATGGCCGGAGTTTGAAGCCAAGCAAAGCTATACTGCAAACGCGGCAAACATTCTCAAATGCGTCAAGCAGGTAAAGTATGCCGTAGATCTGCGCAGCACCAGACCGGAATATCAGGGTGTTCTGTTTCAGAACAAGCATATCTGGGCGGTGGAAGGACGTCGTGCGGCCTGCTGTGATGATGGTGGACTGAGTGTTGAAAAGCCGTTTACAGTCGCTGTTCCGGCACTGGAACATCTCAAAGTGTTTGGAAATACGGATATTCAGATCGACGTAAACGAGAGATGTGTCACATTCCGAAATGAATGGATCCGATTGACGGCGCACTGCGTTCCGAATGCCACACCTCTTATTTATGAGAACATCGTTCCGCAGAAGTGGAAAGAGGAATTCTGCTTCCATCGGAAGGACTTCGTGCAGGCGCTCAAATATTTGCTGGCCTGCATCGGAAAGACAGACAAGCCTTATGTCCGGTTTGAGAATGGCTTGCTGACCTTGCGTGCGAAGGACTGCCTCTACAAAGCGGCGGTTTCCATCAGCGCAGAAAGCAGCATCGTCTTTGGCTTTGACGCCAGATACATGCTGGACGCACTCACGCAGTTTGAAAAGCAGGACCTAGTGACGATGCGGCTGACCAGCCCGCTGGGCGCGATCTTGCTCATTGCAGGCAACAGCTCCGCCATCGTCCTCCCGGTACGGCTCAAGGAAGAACAGAAAGCAGCGTAAAAAGAAAGGATTTTTGAGTATGAAAACAGTCTATATTCCCGCCGGTGCGACTTACAACTATGAAACGCTCGCCACGGACAACGTGATCGTCCACGGGCATCTGCACGTCACGAACGGTCTGAAAGCGAAGCATATTTCCGGCCGAGGTTTTATTACTGCCGGTGAGGTTTCCGCAGACATCGTGGACGTAACCGAACTGGAATGCGGCACGGTCATCTGCCGGAGACTGCTGGCGCAGCGCGTCAGCTGTGGCGAGGCCATGATCTCGGAAAGCGCCGCCGTCTCCCGTTTCTTCTCCGCTAATTTCGTTAAGGCTCCCAGCCTGACCGTGGCGGTCAGCGAGATCGGTGAGGTAGACGCTGATGAGATCGTGCATCTGACGCCGAAGCCGCGCGGCATGCTCCTGACGCTGCTTCTTTCAAAGCTTCGTACATTCTGGCTGCGCCTGACGGCAAGCCGTCCGCAGGGCAGGTTTGAGAAGCCGCGCACGGAAGCGCCGGTGGAAGAACCCTCTGACACACCGGAAGATGCTGAAACAAAGGCAAACATCGCAAAAATTGTGCAGGAGGTGCTTGCACAGCAGGCGGCGGAAAAAGCCGCCTGCGCGAACGATACGGATGATGCGGATGATTTCGAGCTTCAGCGCATGATTGGCACGTTCAAGCTGCTGCGAAGCAAAGGCTACACACTGCGCATTCTCCCTGGCACGCCGGAGGAAAATGCGCCGGTCTTTGACTTTGCGGCTGAGAGCATCCAGCCTGCGGCGTGAGGTCACAGGATGGAACAGGAATTGCAGAAGGAACCCAAATGCTCCTTTTACGCCTTGGAACAGCTTCGTCAAACGGCAGAATCCATTCTGCGCGGCAGCCAGCGTCTTCTGAAATGCCGCGCCGGTGTGGAGAAATACCGCACGGCGCAGCCGCAGCGTGCGTATACGTACTATCTGGAATTGCAGAAAACGCGGGACGCGCTTCTTGCGGCGCTCGGCGATGCACAGCGGTATCTTCTGGAATTGGAGGAATCTGCGCTTGCCCAAAAAGCCGGGCAGCTTCAAGCGGGACTGGGCCGCTTTGATCTCATGTCCAGAGCGTACAAGCCTGTGTATGAAGTGCTGACCGGCTTTGCAAAAGCCCTTCCTCAAACGGACACCGTTAACGCGGCGGTGATCGGGCGGCTGATGAATCATGTCCGCATGGGCTACTATCCGACAGACCCGGAGAATATCACGCACATCCTGCGCGGGATCGCGTTTCCGGAGGGCGTGACGACGAATCTGCTCGACCCCTGCTGCGGCTGCGGCAAGGCGCTCCGGCAGCTTGCCAACGGCAACAACTGCTACACCTACGGCATGGAGCTGGACGAACACCGCGCGGAGGAAGCGCAGGCAAGACTTCACCGCGTCGGCTTCGGCAGCTTCTTTCACAGCCAGGTCAGCCGCGAGGCGTTCCATGTGCTGTTTCTGAACCCGCCGTATTTGTCCGTTCTAACCGAGGGCGGCAGCCGGGTACGCAGCGAAAAGCAGTTTCTGGTGCAGAGCATCCGTACACTCATGCTGGGCGGCCTGCTCATCTACATCGTGCCGTACTACCGGCTGACGCCGGACATCTGTAACATTCTCGCGGAGAATTTTTCGGACCTTTCCGTTTGGAAATTCACCGACAGCGAGTTTGCCAGATTCCATCAGGCGGTCGTGCTGGGGCTTCGCAGAAAGTCCACGGAGGACGACGAAACAGCCGACCGGCTGGGGGCACAGACGCTGGTTCCGGAGAAAATTCCGTGTGTCACGGAGCTGGAGGAAAACCGCTACGCGCTGCCCGCTGTAACAAAAACCGTCGAGGTCTTTCGCGGCGAACGGTTCAATGAGAAGGAGCTGGAACGCCAGCTGACGCGCTCCGGCAGCTTTACACGGCTGCTGAACGCAAAAAGCGCGCTGGACAGCACGGAAAAGCATCCGCTTCTGCCCCTTTCCATTGGGCAGATCGGTCTCATCGGCGGCTCCGGGATGATCAACGGACTCATCGAATGCGATACCCCGCATATCATCAAGGGGCGTATTGTGAAAGTCAAAAATGTTGAACGCGAGGAACAGTTTGACCAGCGCGGAAACCATACCGGCGCAGAGGTGCATGAGGTCGTCAGCAACAAGATGATCTTCAACGTCCTGACGCCGAACGGTTTTTTGGCGTTGAGCTAGGAGGAATTATGTTAACTACAAATCTTGCAATCGTTACACCCGTCACAGAAGCGGATGACCGGGCGGCGCGCGAAGCCGTCTGGCAGCAGGTCACGGAGCGGATCGTCCCGCAGATGGGAAAGCTCTGCACGCGGTTCGAACCGTCCGGCGGCGCATGGGGACAGAAAGTGTCCAGTCCATACAGCGTCATTCTGGGCAGAAACGAACCGGCGCTGTTCCTGTACTTCTACGCATCCGCGAAGCATCAGTTGGATGAGCGCGCAAAGGCACATCTGGACGGCTTCATGGAGCATCTGGAGATCGGGAACGAGCGGACCGTCGGCGATACAAAGATGTGTACGGCCTACCTCAAGGGCGATACCGCCGAAGCGCGTTCCCACATGGAGTGGCACATTGCCAGCATGTTTGGAGAGCTGATGCCGGACTGCGGGATCTATTTCCTGCGGGAAGGCCGGTCGTATCTGAATGAGGCGGAGCACAAGAAGATCCTCTGCAATATGAAGGACTATGCCATCTGCGTGGTGAAGCTGGTATGGGAGAAAGCGGATGAAGATTGATCTTTCCAAGCTCTTAAAGGGACTGGAGGCGCTGCCGCATATGCCGGTACCCGAACCGGAGAACATTTCGCCGTATGTACTGACAAATATTCTGGCTCCACTGAGAAAAGATGATTGCATCCATTTTGCTGATCTTGATTTTGAGGCATTTACCGAAGAAGATATTGACAGCTTGTACGGTGCATTGTCTGAAGCAGAGGACCGGGAACACCGTTTGAATCACCTACGCAGCACTTTTGACCATTCCAACCCGAAAGCCGCTGCACAGCGAAAATTCTGTTGAAGGAGGCGTGAATATGGACTATGAATTTGCTTGCGGTTCGCTTCAAACAGTCAGAGCGGCTCGTATGTTCTACGAATACGGGAAACTGGATCGGCTGTTGGAACAAAATATCACCAATTCGGAGTACGATCTATATGAGATCTACTATGAACTGCTCTACGCAGCCTGCGACTATGCATCGTTCGGCTACAATGAAGAATATGAGCGGAGTCATTGGTATTTCAGCTTTCGCAGCATGATGCAATACTACCGGTTGGTTCGGGAATACGGAAGTCTTCACAGCATGAAGCTCTCGGAAAATCCATATATCATGAACGCCGAGCGAATGTTAAGTGCTGAATTATTCGAATGCAGCTGTGATGGCGGTATGGGCTGGGGCTATCAGAAGAAGATCAGCTCAGAGTGGTCGAGCGGCCTTATTGTAGAAACGGACGGTTATTTTCACTATGAACTTGACCTGCTGGAAGCGCTGCTTTCCATTGACGCATGGTACACGAAAGAAGTGCAGAAGCTGGAAAACCTGCTTAGAAAGGAACGTGCGCTTGCGAAGCGGTATGTTCCGGAATTGGAGGCGGCATGAACAAAGACGAACTGCGGATCCGGATCATTCCAGAGGACGGACAGATTCTCATCGAGACGCACACAAACGGGATCGTAAAGTGCAAAGAAGTACAGGAAGATGCGCTTCTGGACTGCATTAAAAACAGCGCCATGCGAGATTATGTCAACAGCGGACTGCTGCCGTCAGACTGTATCCATGTCAAAATCCATCCGAACGGGAACAAGGAATATTGTCTCTGGTACCCGCGCTTATACGCAGACATCAGCTACCATGAGACGGCATATCCGAACTTTCCGCTGCCAAGACTGGTCTTTGCGTTCCACGCTGACACAGAGGGCAAGATCAGCGGATGCAGGATGGGCGTTGTCGCGGACGAAAGACCGACGATGGAGACCGTAATGTACCGCTATCCGTTTTCAAACGTCGGCGGCTCCATGGGGACTATTTGCATTGGCAGAAACGCACTGCCACAATACAAAACGCCGCACGCACTTGCCAGCTTGCCGACATTCCTGCTGTCCATCCCAAATGGAGATCACAGCTTCAATGCGCTGAACAACAAGCTGGGGATGCAATACCGCGATCTTCTGGAACATCTCAAGGACAAAGACCCGTCGTATTACTATTCCGATGTGCTGATCCCCAACGGAAAGACCTTGAAAGACTTTATTGGAGGGTAACGTATGGCAAAAGACGCAAAAACCATCCGGGAAGAACTGGCCCGACCATTTGCGCCGGAGGACTTGGAATGGCGGATTCAGGTGACGACGAAGGACAAGACCAGCGGCCTTGCCATTCCGTATGTCACAAACCGCGCCATTCAGGACCGTCTGGATGAAGTCGTGGGGCCGGAGAACTGGTACAACGACTACAAGCCGTGGCACGGAAACGGAAAGAAGGACGCACAGATCTGCGGCATTTCCATCTATTTTGAGGGCAAAGGCTTTATTACAAAGTGGGACGGCGCGGAGGATTCCGACATTGAACCCATTAAGGGCGGCTTGTCGGACTCCATGAAACGCTCCGCCGTGCAATGGGGCATTGGACGTGTCCTCTACAAGATGACAAAGCCGCTCTGGGTCAAGATCGAGCAGAAGGGCAACTCCTATGTGATCTGCGATACCGAGCGGCCGAAGCTGAATGCCGCGTATCTGGAGCTGCTGGATAAGCTGCATCAGCTTCCTGCCTCACCAGGCGCAGCACAGGCACAGCTCAGCTATAAGCGCGACGGACAGGCTGGACAGCAGGCGCAGAATACCGCACCGGCGGCCACGCCGCAGACGCAGCAGCAAGCACCGCAGCAATCATCGCGGCCAACACAGCAGTCTCAGCAGCCGCTTCCGTTTACGACGCGGCAGGTCTGCCAGTACGTTGTGCTGTCGGTGAGCAATCAGCAGGATATGTCCGGCCAGCCGTTGGTCTGCGCCGTTCTGCAAAACGCAGAGGGCAAGCAGGCGAAGGTCTACGCGCAGGGCAGTCATCCCATGCTCGTGCCCGGTGCACAGCTCTATGACGCGCAGGTCACCATGCGGAAGCAGGGAAACGTCGCATTTTACACGCTGGACGGCTACCAGGTCGTGCAGCAGGCAGCGTAAGGAGGCAGAATGGAAAAGATCAAAGGCTTTCAGATCAGCAGCATGACCGTTTCGGGCTTCAAATGCTATGAAGCGCCTATGAAGATTACGTTCGGCAATCCTACCGTTGTGACCGGCGGCAACGGCCGCGGCAAATCCAGTCTGGCGGACGCCATTGCGTTTGCCGTCACAGGGCTTCCCTTTTTCGGGGAGCGCGGCATTGACCGGCTGCACAACGAGACAAACCCGGACCTGCAGATCACGATGCGCTTTACGGATGATACCGGAAAGGCGCATGAGCTGACCCGCAGCCGGCAGAAGGATCGTATGAGCATCACCTACGACGGCTACGCCATCCGGCAGACAGATCTCAATGAGATGTTTGGGGAACGCGATGTGTTTCTCTCCATTTTCAATCCCCTGTACTTCATTGAAGAACTCGGTGAGGATGGGAAGAAGCTGCTGGAGCGGTATTTGCCGCCCATTCCGCAGGCCGACGTTCTGGCGCAGCTCAATGCGCAGACGCAGCAGCGATTGTCCGGTGTGCAGCTTCCGTCTCCTGAGACGTTTCTCAAGAATCGCCGGGAGGAGATCCGGGAACTGGAACAGAACGCAGTCTATCTGAGCGGCAAGCTGGATCTGGCGCAGAAGCAGCGGCAGAGCAGCAAAGAACTCTCCAGCAGGCTGACCGCGCAGATTCAGGACTTGCAGCAGGAAATCGCGTCGCTGGAGGCGCGTCGGTTTGAAAACGTCGATTTGGAGGACTTGCAGGAGCAGCTTGTGCAGGCCAGTGAGCAGTATGAGGAGCTTTCCGGTGAAGCGCCGGAAACGCCGGATACGGCAGAACTGGACGCAAAGCTGCAGGAATTTCACGCAAAGCTGGGCGCTCGGTCGTCCGAGGTCTACCAGCCAAAATACACAGGGCCGCTGGCAGAGGGTACGGCAAAGGTGCAGGCGCTGGGGAAAAAGTATCAGCAAAATGCCGCGCTTTTGAAGCGGTTTCAGCCGGGTACAAGCTGCCCAGTCTGCCGCCGTGTGCTTTCCCAGCAGGAATATCCGGCGTTCCGTCAGGCTTTACAGGCGGAAACGGAGAAAATCGCTGCCGACGGCACGCAGCTGAAAGGTCAGATCACGGAGCTTCAGGAGCTGGAGCAGAAAAGTCAAAGTACATTTGAGCAATTCAAAGCGGATGACTTGGTCAGATATCAGTCCGAGATCGACGCGCTGAACCAGAAGCGGGAGCAGCTTCAGGAGAATGCCGCGCAGCAGAATATGCAGCGCCAGCAGACCTTGGAGCAGCTTCGCGCACGCATCCAGAACCTGACTGCAAGCATGGAATGCGGCACGCTGCGTTCTGCGGACAGTGAACGCCTTGCCGAGTGCAAAGCGTCGCTGGAAGACTGCCGGGTGCAGCTTGCTGCCGCGCAGCAGGTTCTGAGCGCTGCGCCGGAGAATTTTGACGAACGGATTCACAAAATTGAGCAGGAGATCACGGAAAAGAAAATCGTTATGAAAGATGTGATCCTCTACATGAGCAAGCGCGCGGAGATGACATTCTCGAAGCTCGCGCTGAACCGCGTGAAGATCTCGCTCTATGATGTGGTCAAGACGACCGGCGAATTAAAGGATGTGTTCCGCTTTACCTACAACGGCCGCCGCTACGACCGGCTCTCGCTCTCCGAGAAGATCCGGGCCGGCGCGGAGGTGTCGGAGCTTGTGAAGCGGCTCACAGGCCGTAATTACCCTGTATTCTTCGACAACATGGAATCTGTGGACGATCTCAGCAACATCCGTCCGACCAGCCAGATGATCCTCGCCAAATGCGTCCGTAATGCGGAGCTTTCCGTGCGGGCTGGCAGCACTGCAATGCCGAAGGCTGCGTAACCTTACTTCACAGAAAGGGGGCGCGCCGTCTGGCCTATCAGAAGCTGCCGATCCTGGAAGCCGCCAGACGGTGCGGGCTTGTCCTCAACGACCGAACGCTTCACAGCGAGGAAGTTGAGGCAAGCTGCCCCTTCTGCGGTGACCACGGGAATGGCAAACATCATCTGAGTCTGAACACTAGGACCGATCAATACCGCTGCAACCTCTGCGGTGCAAGCGGCAACAGCGTGACGCTGTATGCGCGGCTGAACAGTCTGACGAACAAAGAAGCCTATCTGGAGCTGGCTGCAAAGAGCAACGTGTATAAGCTGCCCTTACAGCCCAGCTCCCCAAACACAACGAGCCGGGAGCCGTATGCGCTGGAGCAGCGCCATGCGGCGTATTCGGAGATGCTGTCCCTTTTGACGCTCTCTGATCGGCACAGAGAAAATCTCCATGAGCGTGGACTTCCGGATGCAATCATCGAGCGGAACGGCTATAAGTCCATGCCGGAAACAGAATCTGAACGTCGGCTGCTTGCCTCCCTGCTTCGGTGCGATCATGAATTGCATGGGCTGCCCGGTTTTTACACGAAAGACGGGACATGGACGCTGGCAGGCGCGAATGGATTCCTCATTCCGGTGCGGAACAAGGACGGCTTGATCCAGGGCATGAAGATCCGGCTGGACGACGATGCGGCGCGAAAATACCGCTGGCTGTCCAGCCGGTCGAGCCGCATGGAAAACGGCACCCGCAGCTATTCGTGGATTCATGTCACCGGAGACACCACGCAGAAGCGTGCCTATCTCACCGAGGGACCGCTCAAGGGCGACATTGCAAGCTACTTTGCAGGAAACGCGCTTTTCGTGTGTCTTGGCGGCGTGAATGCCCACAAGGGGCTGCGGGAAACGCTCCAGTCACTCGGCGTCACAGAGGTCATGGAGGCGATGGACATGGATCAGTTTACGAATCCGCAGGTCCGGCAGGCAATCACCACCTTGCGCCGCGAGGTGCAGTCGATTCCGGGTATCCGGTACTATCAATGTACATGGAACCCGCGATTTAAGGGCGTGGACGATTACCTGCTGGACTGGACGAAACGAAAGACGGCTTAAAGAAAGGAATTGCGTATGACAAATATTACGAATTTTCAGGACATCCTTGGCGCAACGAACGGTGACAAGACCTCTGTACTGGGCAAGTTTCTCTATTTCTCGCTTGCCAATATTCTGGTGGAGAAGGAGGCGCTGGCGCAGCTCTGTGAGGATCTGAACATCCCGTATTCCGGCAGCAAGCGAATTTCCGTGTCGGATGCGTTCCGCTCCGCGACGGGCGATATCAAAGACCGGATCACGGTAAAGAATCCCGGTGCGCATCATATCTACGCGGTCTACTGCCGCGACAACGCGCACACCGAGGACGTCTATTCCCGTGAGCTGGTCAAGGAAACGCTCAACCAGCGAACAAATCAGTATGAAAAGCTGGCAAACATCTTCTATGACCGGCGCGATAATCGGTTTGGGCATGACAACATCGGCTTTGACGCCGACATTGATCCCCTGAACTATTGCCGCCGGGCAGAGGAACTGTTTGAGCTTTACCAGGTCTGCGCGAACCGCAGACAGATCGAGACGATCTGCCTGAGCTATCTGCGGATGCTGGAAGCCACCAAGGTCAGCTCGACCGGGCACCTCTATTTCATCCCTCGACAGCACATGGACAAAGTGGATACGTTTGAAACGTTCATTGAGCAGCTCAGCGAAATGAACCAGAATGACAATGCGCTCAGCGTCAACAGCTTCTACATCATTGACGATGCCAAGCAGCGCGACAAAATGACGGAAGAATTTTATTCCGCCGTTAAGAAGGAGATCGCGCTGTATCAGGAAAAGGCCGACTATCTCATCCAGAGCGGCAGCCGCAGCCCCAGCGTCATGGAGCGGTGGGTCAACAAGATTGCCACGCTGGAGCAGAAGAAACAGCACTATGAAGAAATTCTTCGCCGGGAGCTCGACGGCCTCGACGATGAATTTGAAACGCTGCGTCTTCTGTCGCAGGAGCTGTCCGTAAGGGCAAACGGCCTGCGATTTCGGAAAGCGGCTTGACATGGATTTTTGATGGACATACGGCAGCGTTCCCGGCTCGAATTGAGCTTGGAACGCTGCTTCTTTACTCGTAGTCTTCAATTTTCCACTCATCCAGCCAGTCTATATAGGCCATTTCTCCGTCAAAACGGAGCGGAAGCCAGACATAATCGGCGAGAGAGGTGTTATCCGGGCCGGTATTGGGGATATCTTCTTTCTGAAGCAGCAGAGCTTTCGTGTTAGGATCACTGTGGAACAGATGCGCGAAGATTCTGCGGTAGGTTTCATAGGGAAGATCCATTTTCTCCGGGAGCCAGCGGTCTGCACAGGCAATATAAAGATCCTTTTTGCCCGGAACCTTGAAAACGGACGAAACCTGCGAGTGAAACGAGGTGCGGCTTTCATCGGACGGGTGCGGATCACCCAGCACACGGTAGGGACCATGCCAACTGTCGGCAACGGCAAGCTCCGAGGGGTTGGGGAGATACCCGGTGGTGCCGGAAGTCAGAAGATAGTGCTTTCCGAGCCGCATAAAATGCGCAGGTGCTTCTCTGGTATATGGCGGGCCGAGATGCGGGAAGTGGGTGCTGTAATAACCGGTCAGACCGGTATAGTCGTCTGTCAGGTCGGCGCAGATCAGTTCGGAATGCACGCGCTCAAAGTAATAATACGCTTTTCCATCGTCCGCGACAGCAAGGTCAAAATCACCCGCGCTCATGCCAAGTGGTAAAAGCCCCTCTTGTAGTTTCGTGTAGGGTCCTAGAAGCTGATCCGCAACCAAAATCGTGCAGCGCTGCGTGCCGTCGGTGAACATGACCTTGAGCCAGCAGACGTACTTCCCCGTGCAGGCATTATGAAGGATATGCGGACGATCCACGCAGCGGCTTGGGTGCAGCGTGGAGGCAGGATCATCCGGCTCCGGTGGAATGATCAGCCCAAGATCTTCCCAGTTGTAAAGATCATCCGAAACATAGCAGCGGATGCCCCAATGCCAGATACCGTTTTCCCCAGTTGTTTTTTCTTTGTTTTCGCCGTACCAGTAATACCGGCCGTTTTCATATAAAATCGAGCCGCCATGCGCGTGAATCCGCTTTCCATTTGTATCGAGCCAGACCTGTCCAGGATGAAAACTGTTATATCGCATGCGTATTTTCCTCCTGAAAACGTGCGTCTGGTACTGCTGCATCAAAGTAATCCGGTGAGGCTTCGTCGCCGGTCACCAGGCGCCGCATCAGCGGAAAGCCGGGGTATTGCCATGTTTCTGCCGCGGCTGACAGTTTTGTCTGCAGCATCCGCGACATATATGACGGATAGTCCGGCGGCAGTGCCGCCCTGTCATGCGCGGAATAAATATTCCGGATCGGCAGCTGCTGAAGCCTTTGCAAATCGTTACAAAACAGGGAAAGGGGCGGGCAGCCGGTCAGGCCGTACAGCAGACGCCTTGCAACCGTATCGCCGGAGAACAGAATGCCGGTCTGCCGGTCGAACAGGAGGATGCTTCCCATCGTATGACCGGGAATCGCGATCACATCCAGAATCCGTCCGCCGAGATCAAATTGCATTCCATCCGGCACATCGCACAGCTGCGGACACTTTTTCGGAAGCTCTGCACCGGCCAATGCGCAAAGCGGGAAATCCCAGTCTGCCCGATTTAGCCAGAGCACGTCAAAATCCTCCATGTGATAAATATGATCGGGATGCCCATGGCTGATAACCGTCAAAAGCGGCTTTTGGGCAAGCGATTGCGCATACTGGCGAAGACCCGGTGCGGGAACAGCCAAATCGAACAGCAGCGCGCGGCTTTCCCCAACGATCAGATAGGAATTTGCAGTCGGTTTGCCAAATGCAAGATCCGTGCCGAAGCTGTCGTCGGAAATCAGGTAAGTATTTTCTGCGATTACAGCATGAAAGAGTTGTGCCATTGCCGCCTCCTTTTCACAAATCCCATTGATGGATCACGGCCCATGCGGATTCAAGCGCTTTTTGCTGTGCGTCGTTTATGGAAATACCAGAAGCGTCAAGAAGCGCACGGATGCTCCCGTGTGCAGTTGCGGAAAGAATCGGCGGAACGGAAGCAGCCTGCGGAACGATTTGAAGCAGCGGTACAAGCAGCTTTTCATTGGAAAAAACGACCTGTGCGGGTGTGTCCAGATTATAGCGCATATAATAGCAGCGCGTTGGCTCGTAGACGATCCGGTAGGTTCCGGATGAAAGCGCCATGCCGGGCATATAGGGATGCGCGGCTTCGTTGATGTGGATAACGGGCGGTGCATCCGGCAGAACCAACTCCGCTGTGCAGGAGCAGGGAATGCGCAGACTGAAGCAAAGCACGTCTGCAGTGATCTCCCAATTGCTCGTATACAGGCCAAATGGCGTGAAAAGTTTGGACCTGCAGAATTGCAGGCGGCCGTCGGGCTGCGGTGCATAACGAATTTGCTGGAAGCCCGGAGCGGCCTTGATGGGCTGCAAGCCTGCCATATGGCGATACATCCATTCCAGTATAGCACCGTTTGCGTAATGGTTAAAGGAGTTCATTTCAGGATCGGCAAGTGCTCCGTCGGGATGGATGCCATTCCAGCGTTCCCAGATCGTTGTCGCGCCGTGTTCTACCTCATAAAGCCAGCCGGGATATTCGCGTGACAGCAGCAGTGAATAGGCAAGATTGCTGCAGCCGGATTCACTCAGTGCATGACAAAGGTAGGCCGTCCCGATGAAACCTGTATTCAGATGCCCGTTTGCTTTGCGCATGATCTTGTCGTGCAGATCTGCGGCGGTTTTTTCACGGTTTGCGGCAAAGCCCAGATACAGCGCCAGAACGTCCGCCGTCTGCGTGCCGCCGGCGATGCGGCCGCCCGCTGTAACGAATTCCTTCCGGATCGCATCGCGGATCTTGTCTGCAAGCGACTCCAGCTCTGCCTGCGTTTCGGTATCGCCCAGCGCGTTTGCGGCCCTGGCTGTCAGCGTAACAGAGTACAGATAATAGCTGCTGGCAACCAGCGCTTCCGGCGTTTGACCGAATTTGACTGTTTCCGGCGTGTCAAGCGCGAGCCAGTCGCCAAGCTGAAAACCGTTGTCCCAAAGGTGATTGCCGGTATCGCAGGAGCGGATATACCGGCACCAGTCCAGCATGGCGGGATACTGCCGGCGAAGCTGAGCCAGATCACCGGTATGCAGATAAAGATTCCACGGGATGATCGCCGCGGCATCGCCCCATCCGGCAAGGCCGGTGTTCATAGTAGCGTGATCGCCTTTGCCAACAAATGTGGGAACGGTAACGGGCACATGGCCATCCGCATTTTTTACCTGTTCACAGCGCAGATCGAACATGAATTTCTCCCAAAAGGCTGCGCAGTTCCGTGAAAAGAGGGACGCACCACTGAAAATCTGTGCGTCGCCGGTCCAGCCGAGGCGTTCATCGCGCTGCGGGCAGTCTGTCGGCAGATCGACGAAGTTTCCACGCTGGCTCCATGCAATGTTTTCAATCAGCCGGTTCAAATCCGGATTGGAGGTGTGCAGCGTACCGACCTCCGGCATTTCGCTGTGAAGAACGAGCGCCGTAAATGCGTCGGGCAGAAGCTCCGTATTTGCGTCGAGCCAGACATAGCGGAAGCCGTAATAGGTGAATTCCGGCACAAGCGTCCGCGCTGTGCCGTCTGAGCGGTAGATAAACTCCTGTTTTGCGGTGCGAAGGTTTTTTGTGTAGACGTTGCCGTCAGGAGCCAGCGTTTCAAAAAATCGCAGACGAAAATCCACGGACGGAAATTGTGCGGTGTCAACACGAATAAGTCCGGCGAGGTTCTGACCAAAGTCCAGACAGAATGCGCCCGCAGGGGTATGAAACGCGCGAACGGGCTTGATTTCCTGCTGTACTGTGACCGGAGGACTGAGTCGGTCACGCAGAAGTTCCTTTGGAATCGAGAAAATCCGGAGCGCTTTTTGCTGCGGCGGCAGGCCGGCATCGATATGGACGCCGTCGTAGATCCCGTTTTGCGTATATTCCGAGGAGAAAACCCGCCAGCGTTCATCCGTGCCGTGCCGCTCCTCACTGCCGTCCGAGTGCGTCAGCACAAGCTCTGCGATCACGGCAAGCCGGTCGCCGTAGATATTTTCCCGGTTCATGAGGGAAAAGCGGCCCTTGTACCAGCCGCTTCCCAGTGTGAAGCGGAGCGTATTTTGACCCTCACGCAAATATTCGGTCACATCATGCGTGATGGCCTGCATCCATGCGTCGTAAGCGTTGCAGTATGGGGTCAGATATTCTTTCCCAACGCGCCTGCCGTTGATATGCAGCGTGTACAGACCGGCGCAGCCAACGTACAGCCGCGCGCGTTTCAAGTCGGAAACAAGGATCTGCGTTTCCACACAGAATGATGTGCAGTCATCTGCTGCACCGATCCACTGGGCATGCCATGGTTCATCCATTTTCCCGGTTTCGAACCAGCTTTCCGCTTCCGCACGTTCATTGGCGTCCGTTTCCGCATGGATCGTCAGCCGGTAGCGTGTGCGCGGCGAAAGCGCTGCTGCAAGCGGATAGGCTGGGAGTACCTGTGTCAGCTTGCCGCTGTCGTAGATTGTGACACCGTCGCAGGCGCGGGTAAGTATAAAGCGAACCGAGGTCTGCGTTTTTCCGCGTGTATGTTCAAGCGTGTAGCTGACGCTGAAAGGGCAGAATAAATCGAAGCCCATCGGCGTACGCAAGTGATTGATTTGAATGTTTGATAATTCCATGAACGTTCCTCTCTCAGCCCTTGACTGCGCCGATGGCGATGCCCTTGGCAAAGAATTTCTGGAAGAACGGGTATGCGATCAGAACGGGGAGGATCGCGACAACGGCAATCGCCAGCCGGATCGTTGCGCTTGGGATCGCGCCAAGGTCAATACCCCCGAGGTCTTTTGCGTTATTCGCCAGAAATGCAATGTTGTTATTCATTTCATTCAGAAGCTGCTGGATGCTGAACAGCTTTGCGTCCGTAACATAATAAAGCCCATTTGTCCAGTCGTTCCAGTAGCTCACTGCGGTGATCAGTCCGATGGTCGCAAGAATCGGGGTGGACATGGGCAGAACCATCTTGCGGAAAATATAGAATTGACCCGCGCCGTCCAGCTCCGCCGCGTCAAGCAGCTCCGCTGGAATGTTGGTTTTGAAGTAATTCCGGACCAGAATGACGCTGAACCCGTTAAACAGAAGATTCGGAACGATCAGGGCAAACAGCGTGTTTTTGATTTTCAGCATATTGCTGTAAATGAGATATTGTGAAACGACGCCGCCGTTAAAGAGCATGGGAATAAAGCAGAGAGCAAATGCAAGTTTGACTCCGCGTACACGGTCTTTTGTCAGCGCGTAAGCGTAGGTACTGACCAGAAACAGACTGCAGACCGTACCGAGCACAGTAACAAAGATCGTGACCCCGTAAGCACGGCCGATCTGCGCCCACTGCTGAAAGATATACTGATACGCCTCCAGACTGAGCTCTGCCGGAAAGAAGCGATAGCCTTCGCGGGTGGCATAGGCAGGGTCAGAGAAGGATGCGGAGATCAGCAGCCAGAACGGGAGAATCGCAAGCGCGGTAAGCAGCACCAAAACAATGTGACCGCCGATGCGGATATCGAGATCTTCTTTTTTCTTTAATTTCATACTGCTACCTCAGAACATTGCGTTTTCTTCGCTGATTTTGCGCACGACCCAGTTTGCGAGCAGGATGCACACGACACCGCAAAGCGACTGCAGAACGCTTGCCGCGCTGGAAAGCGCGATGTTATTATTCACCATCAGGGCGTTATAGACATAGGTGTCGATGGTCTGCGTTGCGCTGAAAAGCATACCGGAATTGCGCGGCACCTGATAGAACAGGCCAAAATCGGAGAAGAAAATTTTGCCGACACTCAGAATAAAAAGCGTAATTGCCGTGGGAACCAGATTGGGCAGCGTCACATTCTTGATCTGCTGCCACTTGCTGGCCCCATCCATGCGCGCAGCCTCATAAAGCTCCGGGCTGATTCCCACGATAGAGGCAAGATATACGACGGTGGAGAAGCCCAGTCCCTTCCACAGGTGTACAAAGGTCAAAATAAACGGCCAGTATTTCTTTTCCTGATAAAACACAATGACATTATCCTGCCCGAACAGCGGAATGAGGACTTTATTGATAAAGCCGGTGTCCACGCTCAAAAACGCATAGGCCAGATAGCTGACGACGACATAGCTCATGAGATACGGTAAAAGAATGCTGGTCTGATAAACGCGGGCCATGGCTTTGCTGCGGATCTCATTGAGCAAAATGGCAACTGTGATCGGAATGATCGTGCCGAGCACGATGAACGCAAGGTTGTAGCAGATCGTGTTCCGCAGCATCGTACCGACGCTTCCGGAAGCAAAAAGAAATTTGAAATTGTCCAGACCGTTCCACGGACTGCCGAAGATACCGAGCTTGAAGTTGAGCTTTTTGAACGCAACGACGATACCGGCCATGGGCAGATAATTGTTGATGATCAGGTACGCAAGGCCCGGTAGGAACATCAGATAGATGGGAACGGATCGCCGGAAGGTGTATTTTTCGGGCTTGATTTTGATTGCTGTTTTCATTTGCAGGCACCTCTTGCAGAAAGGGGGCTGCCGAAGCAGCCCGCTTTCCCCTTACAGATTTACTTTGCGGCTCTCCAGGCGTCGAACTGCGCCTGATTATCGGCAATGACCTCGTTGATCCCTGCCGCTTCGAGGCGGGAAATAAATTCGGGAAGAACCGTGTCAACATCGACGCTGCCGGCCTCCAGTGCGCGGCAGTATTCTGCAATCACGCTCTGGATCACGGAGATCTGCGTCGCCATGGCCGTTGCGTCGTAGGCATAGCCGACGGCCTGTGTCTGGTTCTGCATGGCAATTTCAGAATACGGTCCCAGAACCTTCTGCGACTGCGCTTCGCTCCAGACGTATTCGTAGCGGCGGTCGCCCCAAACGCCGAGCTGGTTATAATAGGTGCTGGTTGTGGCATCGACACCTTCGGGGAAGCCGATGACATTGTTTTCTGCGTCTGCAACAACGTAGTGCTCACCTTCGATGCCCATCATGAGAAGATTGGAGACTTCGTGGTTGGAGCAGACGTAATCGAGGAAGCGAATCGCCGCGTCCGGGTCGGAGCAGGTGATGGGAAGCGCCCAGAACGAGCCCGTCGAACCGGAAGAAATAATGCCGGGCTCTGTTGTGCGCAGCGCGACCATTTTGTGTCCGGCGACATCGGACAAAACGGACGGATGGCCGCTCATGAAGTAGCCTGCGATCGTGCCGCTGGCGACAAGCTCGGTAACCGTAGAGCTTGTAACAGCTGCGTCAGGATAGCTGAGGCCTTCTTCATACCACTGGCGCATGGTGCGAACATACTGCTCGTATTCAGGTGTCGCAAAAAGGTTTACGATTTCCGTGCTGTCTGTGCCGATCAGCGCGCCGGAGCAGTCGTTTGCGCCGAGCAGATCAACGGTCAGCGCGGACATGCCGGCCATAGAGCCGGTGCCCTGGGCAAGCGTGCCGTTGGGATACATTTCTGGATGTTTTTCCTTGATCGCGGCGAGAACGTCGTGAACCTCGTCCAGCGTGTAGACCTTGTCTACTTCGTGCTCAAATCCGATTTCATCCAGATAATCCTTGGCTACGACAAAGCCCGCGCTGTTGCCGAACGACTGCGGGATCGGCGTGACGCCGTATGCCTTGCCATCTGTGTAGGTGCCTGCACAGATGTCCACGGTTTTGCGGAATTCAGAGATGTAAGGCGCGTCAGCGGCGAGATAATCGTCCAGCGGCTCCAGAAGACCCTGATCGGTCCATGTCTTGACGCTCTGCAGCAGCAGCATGACCAGATCGAGGTCATCGCCACCGGCGACCTGTACGGAAAGTTGGGCAATCGCGTCATAGGCGGACATCGGCCGGAGCTCGACCTCAACGCCGATCTCCTTTGTCGTGATGGCGTTGACGGCGTCCTGTACTTCTCCCAGTGCGGGCGGTGTTACGCCAGTCGTCAGATAGGTGACGACAATGTGGGAAATATCGCCGGTCCAGCCGGTCGCTTCTTCGGCAGCGGCTTCGTCCTGAGCGGGCGTTTCTGTTGCCGGCTCCTGCTGAGCGGGAGCATCCGCAGGTTCTTCAGCAGGCGTTTGCGTTTTGGCGCAGGCCGCGAGGCTCAGAAGCATCACGCAGGCGAGCAGCCATGCAAGGAATTTTTTCATGTCAAACCCTCATTTCTATTTTTGCCGGTATTTCTGCACCGGCTGATGAAACAAGTATAACACGTATTATTTTGAACGCAAGAAAATAAGTGAGTAATCACTCAATTTCTATTATACGCACAAAAACATGCAAAATGTTTTGTTGAAAATAGATATGATAAGAATACACTGATAATTTTGATAGCAAAAGGAATGCGGAGAATAAAAAGTAAATATGCACTCACCTCCTGCACACTTGCATGTCCGGAGAAAATACGCTATAATGGACACAAACACAGACAGGAGCGGAGCAATGGCGGATACAGGCGTACAGAAAAACATAAGGATGGATGCGGCTGCAAGGCGGGAGCAGATCTTGAATATCGCGTGCGGCCTGTTTTATGAATATGGCTATGACGGCGTAACGACAAAACAGCTCGCTGAAGCGCTGGGCTGCAGCGAGGGGCTGATTTTTAAGTACTTTCCGTCAAAGGATGCGATCTATCAGGCGCTCCTGCAGGAGTGGGAGGACAGCATGACAGAACCGGTCGTGTTTGAGCGCGTAGAGGACTCCCCTATTCGTACATTGGAAAAGATCTATACAGACATGGTCATCCGCCGCGCGTGGCAGAAAAGTCCCAAAACGCGGCCGCATCTGGAGGCGGCCATTCTGACGCGTACCAGTATGAGCAAAGAGCATTTTCGGATCCTTGGTGAAAGTCCCGACGTTGTTTTTTGCAGCATCATGCCGCTTGTCCGGGAGGGACAGGATAAAGGCGAGATCAGGCAGGGCGACCCTGTCGCAATTTCCGTGATGTTTGCCAATATGGTGCTGGGCATGATCCAATCCAACCGGAATTACCCGGGCCGCTATCCGAGAATCCCGTTTGATGTTGTCCGCTCAGCGCTATTTGATCCGAAGTAAGCAAAACTGCCTCTGAATGATTTTTAAAATCGTTAGAGGCAGTTTCTTTTTGACAGAGAATAGTAGGCGCCAAGGCAGAGGGCGGCTGGCTACGCATGAGACAATAGTAACGGAACGTTGTACAAGGTTCCGTTACTATCGTTACTGGAGAATATCAAGATGACAAGCGCAGAGTTGAAGCACCGTGCGAAGCTGCAGGCGTGGGCGGCACGAATACAGGACTGCCGCAGCAGCGGCCTGTCGGTAGGGAAAGAAACACAATTGGTTTGCCATAAATTCATGACAGACAATTGCGATTGGCAGTCTCTCATTTTTATGCGTTTTGGGTAAGAACAGAGGACCGTTGATTTTTAAGCCATCTCGATAACAGGAAATTTTTTCTTTCAACGCCCGTAGATTTGAATTCCAACGTATCTCTCACCTATTGCCTATAATTGGAATGTAGCTTTCGGCTGCTTCGCGCAGATGCAACCCGAGAAGATGGCGGCAGCCTTTCCGCGTTATCTGTGATTTTCAATTTACTTACCCCATATACTTCTCTAAATTCGCCTCCACGGTTTTCATATAGGCGGCGTAAACCCGATTGTCATTCTGCAAGCCGTGGCCGGAGTGTTCCATCACAAAATAGCGATAGTCGGCGCCGCTCTCTTGTAGGGCCGCTTCCAGCCGCTTGGAGGCAAGAAAAGGCTGCACCTTGTCGCAGGCTCCATAGGCCACTACGGTTGGCACGGGATTCTCCGCCACATAATCCGCAGCAGAGATGGCGTGAACCTTTGACAGATAGGAACCGTCTGCCATTTCCTCCAGCGTGATCTCCTGTCCGCTCACAACGCTGAACAGCACTGCACCGGCAGCTCTGGATTCTTCGCTGTCCAGTCCCACACCGAAAATTCCCCAGTCCTCCGCCACGAAGCTGGACGGACCGACTGCACCAAAGGTGAACATCACCGGTACAGGCGCGTCCTTCCCGTCGCGGTAGGCATAGATCATCGCAAGTGCGTGACCTGCGGAGCCACCGGCAACGGTCATTTTATCAATGGGATAGCCCTCCTTTGCAGCGGCTTTGATCACCTCGGGGATGGCTGCTTTGATTTCCTCAGACTGGCTCAGGACGCTGGCGGTATTCGTGTCTGTGCGGAGCGTGTAGTTGATGCCTGCCGCCACATAACCCTTGGCGCAGAGCCATGCCAGCATCTCCCGGTCGCCGGACTTGTCTCCGGAGGTAAAGCCGCCTGCGTGGAGGTAGACAGCCAGACCGTAATGGGATTTTCCGCTGTCCTTCGGCAGATACAGGTCAAACTTGTTGGCGTCTCCATCGCCGTAAGGCAGATCCTCTTTCAGCGTGCCGAGCTCATCGCTCCATTTTACGCTGTATTCCTTTGCCCAACCGGGCTGAATGGCGAACTTGCTGACAGCGCCTGCACCAAAGGCCAGCAAAAATGCCAAAATACCAACTCCGACCGACACAGCCCGCACTTTCTTTCCTCTTTTTACCTTGTTCACAGAACATTCCCTCCAAACAGCGTGCCGCCCAACAGCAGGTTCATCAGCGCTCGCACCGCCAATCGTCCCAGAACGAAGCCGATCAGGAGGATTGCGGAAAGGATCAAAACTCGTTTTGTTGTCAGTGTCATAAAGTATCTCCTTGACTTTTTGATGAGACAAGTGTATCGTATAATTATTGATGAGTCAATTGTCTCAGCAAAAATGAGACAAAGCACAAGGAGATGTATCAGCCCATGAACAATCAGGAGAAGAACACCTATGTACGCAATCAGATTCTTAGAGCACTTCTGAACATGATGCAGGAGCAGCCCTTTGCCGATATTTCCATCAGTGCCTTGGTAAGCACGGCGCAGGTAGGCAGAGCTTCTTTCTACCGCAATTTTACGGACAAGGAAGATGTACTGCGGCAGGAGAATGACCGGCTGACGGCACAGTGGAAGCAGAGCTATGACACCGCGGAGCACGCCGCTCCCAATGAGCTGCTTATTTCGTTGCTGGATTTTTACAAGGAGCATTCCGACTTTTGTCTGGCGCTGTATCAAGCCGGGCTTTCGGATATCGTGCTGCAAACGCTGCTGAAGCAGTCGGAGATCACCCCGGAGATGCCCAATGCCATTGCCTACCTCAAATCCTCTATCGCCTATATGCTCTACGGATGGATCGTGGAATGGATGAAGCGAGGAATGCAGGAGAGCGGTACAGAGCTGGCGAAGATGTTTGAGGACGCGCAGGGAACCGGGATCAATCAATACAGGTCTACGCTCAATACGCCGTCAGCATAGACCGGTTCCTGCAAACAAGACAGGAGCCGCGACAGCTTGACCGCAAACAGGCGCAGCGACAGTTGCAGACCCTCCAGAGTCGGAAAGCCCAGCTTGACAAGCGGCTGCGAAACCTCTATGAAGGACTGGTAGAGGGCGACCGCTCCCGCGAGAGCTTCGCGGCGCAGAAGAAAGCTCTGACGGTGCAGGCGGAGGATATTTCTCACACGGTCCTGGAGCTGGAGCACAAAATAAGCGGCAGCGAAGACGGCAGCAATGCTGTAATCGAGCAGTTCAAGAGCTATGCCGGGATTACGGCGCTGACCAGGGAAATCTCAATCGAGCTGCTGCACTCCGTCACCATCTAACCGGACGGGCGCATGGATATCCGGCTGAACCTTGCCGATGATATTGAAGCTTTGCTGGAAACCTTGTGCCGGGAGTCCTGCGCGGCGTGAATTTATTAGTCCTTTCTGTATAGCAGCCGACGATGGCATCACGGGTACGACCATGAAGCGTCCCGGCTTTCAGAAGATGCTGACCGCTATCGAGGCCGGGTATATCTCGGCGGTGTTTGTCAAAGACCTGTCCAGGCTGGGGCGCAACTATATTGAGGTCGGCAAGCTGACCGAGGAATTTTTCCCGCTCCACGATATACGGCTGGTGGCCGTTTCCGACGGCGTGGACAGCGACGAGGGCGAGGACGATTTTACTCCGTTCAAAAATATTATGAACGAGTATTATGCGAAAGACATTTCCAAGAAGCGCCGGATCGTGAACAAGATGAAAGGAAATGCAGGCGTTCCGCTTTCTCCGCCGCCCTACGGTTACATCAAAAACCCAGACGATCCCCGCTTTTGGGTAGTAGAGCCGGAGGCCGCCGAGGTGGTGCGCCGGATCTACCGCATGGCGCTGGAGGGGTACGGGCTGGCGGAAATTGCCGCCCGCCTTGCCGCCGATGGTGTGGTCAATCCCACCTATTACTGGCGTAGCCGTGGGACAAGCCGGGGCGGGTCAAAAAGTACCGTGGAGCCTACCAAATGGGGACACACCACCGTCAAGAAGATCCTCACCTTGCAGGAATACTGCGGCGATGTCATTAACTTCAAAAGCTACTCCAAGTCCTACAAGATGAAAAAACGGATCGAAAACCCAGAGGAAAACCGGGCGATCTTCCTCAATGTCCATGAAGCCATCATTGACCGCCAGACTTGGGAAAAGGTGCAGGCGCTCCAAAAAGGGACACGCCGCAAAAAGCCCACGGTCACGCAGGAGCCCAGCGTATTCTCCGGCCTGCTGAAATGCCCGGAGTGCGGCGGCAACCTCAACTTCCACTTCAACCAGAACAACCACGACATCAAGTTTTTCAGTTGTCAAAATCATAACTCCGGCTATCGCAAGTGCAGCAAGACGCACTATATCCGGCTGGACTTCTTAGAGCAAGTCGTTTTGTACGAGGTCAAGCGGCTGGCCTGCTTTGCCAGCGAATACGAAAATGACTTTATCAAGGCCATGATCGGACGCTCAGCAAAGGTGGCGGAAAATACCGCGCTCCGCAAGCAGCGGGAGCTGGACGCTTTGACTGCCCGTGACCGGGAGCTGGATATGCTCTTTGAGCGGCTCTATGAGGACAATGTAGCGGGAAAGATCGACGATGCCCGGTTTGCCAAAATGTCCAAACGCTACGAACAGGAGCAGGGTGAGAACGCAAAGAAAATCAAGGCTCTGCGGCTGGAACTGAAAAAGGACGAGAGCAAGCGCATGGACATTGACGATTTTCTTGAAACGGTACGGCGGTACACGGATGCGGCCACCATTACAAAGCGCATGGTCGCAGAACTGATCGACCACATCGAGGTGTACCACGCTGAAAAGCAGGACGGCATTACCAACCAGCGCGTCGTTATTCACTATAACTGCATCGGCGCTTTCGATGTGCCGGATCGCCGGAAAATCCCGGAGGCCGACATTATCATGGAAACGAGAAAAGGCGTAGCACTCAGCTACGCCCCAGAACAGGTTGCGGTATAGGAGGTACGACACGATGAAAGCCTATTTCTATTGCCGCGTCGCTCACGATGATAGCTTTTCTTTGGAACGGCAGGCCGAGGAGCTTCGCCGCTATGCGGAACAAGCCGGGTACACCATCGTTGGTGCTGCCGCCGAGCATGGCTCTGGAATGACCCTTGACCGTCCGGCTCTGCAAGAGGTGATGGAGGCCGTCCTTGCCGGAAAGGTGGATGTGGTGCTGATAAGCAGCCTTGACCGTATAGGGCGGGACTGGGGCATGACAAAGCAGTACATCGATCTGCTGACCGAGCATAAGGTCAAGCTGCTGTGCCTGCGGGAACGGGTGAGCAGCGACATCTCCGGCGTTTCACCATTCTCTACATAAAAAAGCAGAGTGTCCATTACAGGATACTCAGATCCTATAAGGACACTCTGCATGGTCGGAGTGTCGGGATTCGAACCCGAGGCCTCTTGGTCCCGAAGGTTGGTCGGATATTTTTAGCGGACATGTCGGGGCATTTCTGCGCCTTTCTGCTCGGAAAATTTCACAGCGGTATCCTTTCCGATACGGATAAATCCGCCTGATTTTTCCGCGTTTGGGTCACGGTTTGGGTCAGACCAGAAAACCAGCGGCGCAGATTCTGCGCCGCCGTAAACAAAGAATAAAGGAAAATCAGATCGCGTACACAAACGACACCGAGATATCCTGCTCATAGTCACCGAAGTGTTTCCCAAATAGATTGAAGCCGCCGACGTATTCTGCGTTGGCTTTATTTTCAATTCTGAGGGAAATCGGCTTCGAGGAATGGAAGACAAAGTCGCGAACGGTGACGGCAGAGGAGAGCTTGCCGTTGATGGTGCAGCCCTGTTCGTTGATCTCCAGTGTGACCAGCTCGCCAAACTGCGTACTGCCGCTGGGCCACCACGCGGGATTCAGCCGTCCGCGGCGGCTGCCGTAGTCGGCGGGGGAGCGCCATGTGCCGCAGTCGTGACCGTCCAGCGAGATGGAGATGTCGGAGATCCAGTCCTCTTTATAATTAAATGTCTCGGAACAGGCTTCAAACGTGATCAGGATCCGCTTGATATGAACCGGCTCGTCAAACTGCCACGGAATTTTGTACAGCACAAATCCACCGCACGTCCACAGAATCTGTGCGTTTACATGCTCCGGCAGGAAGAACGCGTCCGGACGGTCGTCGTGGCCGATCATCCCGCTTTCGCTTGCAATGCCGCACGTCGGCATGACCTCGCAATCGCTGTAGCAACCGATGGGGATGGAAAGACTGTACACCTTATCCACGTCCGGGTCGTCCGCCGTCAGGGTGATGTTGATGTTGTCGTATTTCCGGCTGCAAATTTTCATAGAGCCGCGGCTGCCCTTTTGCATCTTGGTGTTGATCAGGCCCGCCGTTTCCAGAGAGCGGATATACACCGCTGCGCTGGAGGTGGGGATTTGCAGCTTTTCCGCAATCTCTGCCACGTTAAAGCTGTTGTGGTACAGCAGCTTTAAAATCTGAATTCGTGCGGGCGAGGACAGCGCCGAGCCAAGCGCGCACAAACGCTCTTCATTTTCAAGGTCAAGCTCCAGAATCTTTGCCATGGTACGCCCTCCTTTTTTCTTCCAGTGTAACAGCTTTTTTGGAGGTTGTCCAGTATATATCTAAAATTTCTGTTTTAATTTTCTCGATAGAAATATACTTTTTGTTCAAATGCGCCAATGAACAGAGAGAAACACAGAATTTTATGGATGTATTGACAACAAAACGCTCGCCGTATTATACTGATTTCAGAGCAAAGAACAAGTTTTACGTTTCTATAAAACTTGTTCTATACAAAAATAAAAATGATGGAGGAATTGCAATGAAAAAGTATCTTGCGCTGCTTCTGGCAGTTCTGATGGTGCTGACGGCACTTGCCGGATGCAGCAGCCAGCAGGCGGAGACTACCACCCCGGACGCACCCGCCGCAGCCACGGGCAACACGCCGGAGACCGAAACCCCGGATACACAGCCGGACGAGACGACCACCTCGGGCGAAAAAACAAAAATCAGCTTTATGGGCTGGGGCACGGACGCCGAAATCGCGACATACACCGCGATGATTGACCAGTTTGAGGCAGCGTATCCCGACGTTGAGGTCGAATATATCGTCGTTGCCGACAATGAATTTGACACGAAGCTCCAGACCATGATCGGCTCCGGTCAGGCGCCGGACGTGTTCTATTGCAGCATCGACAAGATGATGAAGTATGCCGCGACCGGCAATCTTCTGAGTCTGACCGACTATGTCAACAACAACGAGATTTTCGACCCGAACAACGTCTGGGATTGCCTCAATGATCTCTATCGCTATGACGGCGAGAATCAGGGCAGCGGCGACATCTATGCACTGCCGAAGGACGTCAGCGCGTTCCCGATCTTCTATAATGTAGACCTCTTTAAGGCTGCCGGCGTGGAAGCGCCGACCGCTGAGAATCCCTGGGACTGGAACGATTTTGTCGAAGCTGCGAAGAAGCTCACCACCGGCGAGGGCGAGGACAAGATCTATGGCACCGGCGCATATTCGCTGGAATCCGCCGTCTGGTCGAACGGCGCGGAGTGGGTCGATCCTGAAACGCTGACCAAGGTGGAGATCACCGACCCGAAGTTCACCGAAGCCCTTCAATTCTGTGCAGACCTGTCTCTGGTACACGGCGTTGCACCGAGCCAGGAAGAGAGCAGCGCCCTGAGCGATTATGACCGCTTCAAGCAGGGCAAGCTCGCCATGGTTGGTGCTGGTACCTGGAGCCTTGCCGATTTCCAGAACAACTGCGACTTTGATTGGGACGTCATGCCGTGGCCGGTCAGCCCGAACACCGGCAACACTGCGATCTGGTTCGGCAGCGCGGGCCTTGCCGTCTCTGCTGCGACTAAGCACGCGGAAGCCGCCTGCAACCTTGCCGCTTACCTTGCGTTCAATGAGGATACACAGCGCACAGCTTATCAGATGGGGCAGGCCATCCCGACGCTCAAGGACATGGCCTATGGTGAGTACATGGAGTGCGATGACAAGCCCGCCAGCAAACAGGTGTTCTTCGATATGCTGGAGCACACGGCACGTCTTGCGACCCAGTCGAGAACGTTCAATCAGGACTGGTTTGCGGAGTTCAACTCCAACACCGCAGCCGTATTCAAGGGCGAAATGACGGCTGAGGAATACTGCAATTCGATCAACGACACGGTCCAGAGCCTTTTGGACGAGTGCAACGAGCTGAAGGCCGAATACGCCGGATAATTTACGCAAGCAACGCGGTCGGCAGGCGAAATCCTGCCGACCGCACTGGCATTTCATTTATCGCACCGATGGGAGGACTGACATGAAACATCATTCCAGCAGGCTGGGACGCAAAGAGGGCATCGCAGGTCTGCTCCTCGTCACGCCGCAGATCATTTACTTTCTGGTCTTCTTTCTTCTGCCGCTTGGCATCTGCGTCTATGCGGGCTTTACCAACTGGAACATCCTATCCCCGCTGCGAAAATTCGTTGGCCTGCGGAATTTTGACAAGCTGTTCTCCGACCCGAAGTTCTGGACGGCCTGCAAGAATACGCTTTATTACCTCATTCCGATTCCGTTCTATCTGACGTTTGCGCTGGCGTTCGCGTACAGCTGCCACAAAAGGATTCTGGGCGAAAAAGTATTCCGTGTGCTCTACTATCTTCCGTTCATCTCCTCCATCGTCGCGCTGACGCTGATTTGGAAGTGGCTGTTTAACGCGAAATACGGCCTTGTCAATCTGTTCTTAGGGCTGTTTGGTATCGCCGGGCCGGACTGGCTGGGCGATCCAGTGTGGACGCGCCGGATGATCGTCATCATGATCAGCTGGAAAATGATCGGCATTATCTCCATCTACTATATCGCAGCGCTGAAAAACGTTCCGTCCACCTATTATGAGGCGGCAAAGATCGACGGCGCCAGCTCTTGGCAGCAGTTTAAGCGAATCACGCTCCCATTGCTTACGCCTACGACGTTTTATCTGATTGTCACCGGTATGATCGGCTCGCTCCAGACATTTTTGGAGGTCAACTTGTTTGCGCCGGACGGCGGACGCGGCTATGGCGTCGGCTCGATTGTGTTTTATATCTGGCAAAAGGCGTTCGACAGCAGCCAGATGGGATATGCCTGCGCGTGCGCCACGGTATTTGGCGTTGCGATGATTATTCTGACTGCTGTTCAGTTCACTGTGTCCCGCAAATGGGTCTATGAGGGGGAATGAGACAATGGAAAAACGAAAAACCTCTCCCAAGCGTGTCATCGCATTTGTCATGCTGGTCATTGGCGCGTGCACCATGGTGCTGCCATTTTTATGGATGCTGTCTACGTCGCTGAAAGACGCAAATCTGGTCTATGCTATCCCACCGCAGTGGATCCCGGATCCGGTGGACTGGGAAAATTACCGCGACATCTGGTCGGCGGCAAATCTGCTGAGCGGCATCAAAAACAGCTTGATCGTGACGGTTTTGGTGCTGCTATTCAGTACACTTTCATCCTCCATGGCGGCGTTTGCCTTTGCAAAGCTGAAATTCCCGGCAAAGCGCTTGATCTTTCTGATGCTGCTGTCTACGATGATGGTTCCGGCTGCGGTTCTATTTGTGCCGCAATATATCGTGTACACAAAGCTGCACTGGATCGATACGCTGCTGCCGCTCATCATTCCCGCGTCGCTGTGCAATATCAGCAATACGTTTTTCCTCCGGCAGTTCATGACCGGACTGCCGAGCGCCTATCTGGACGCGGCAAAAATTGACGGATGCAGCTACTTCGGTGCCTATTGGCGCATTTTCCTGCCGCTCTGCAAACCAGCGATCATCACGAATGCCATCATGCTGTTTATGGCGACGTGGAACGATTACATGAACCCGATGATCTTTATCCACAGCGACAAACGCCAGACCATTCAGGTGGCGATTGCCATGATGAGCTCGCACTATGAGCAGCAGACGGATATCCCGCTGGTTATGGCGGCGTCGCTGATTGCGCTGCTGCCGGTGCTGATTTTGTTCATCACCTGCCAGAAATACTTTGTAGACTCCGTTGCCATTACCGGCGTGAAAGGATAACGCATGACAACGTATCAAAATCCCATTCAGAAGCACGGAGATTTTGCCGATCCGTTTGTGCTTCGTTTCAATGGACGCTATTACTTATATTGTACCAACCCCGGTGTGCGCTGCTGGCAGTCGGACGATCTGTTGCGTTGGACGATGATGGGTGAGGTCGTACCAGAGGATGAGTTTCCGGGACTGGTGCCTTTTGCGCCAGAAGTCGTGTACGAAAACGGCTGGTTTTATATGTATACCTCGCCGCATGGCCTTGGACACTACGTTCTGCGCAGCGATTCACCGCTCGGCCCGTTTCGGAAGATCACGCCGAATATCGGCCATGCCATCGATTTTTCCATTTTCATTGACGACGACGGCGCGTGGTACGCCTATTGGGCGGACGACCGCGGGATCCTTGGCTGCCGTATGGTGTCGCCCACGGAATTTGGTACACCGCAGTACATCGGTGCGTATCTGCATGGCTGGACGGAAGGCCCGTTCGTCGTCAAGCGCGACGGGATGTACCATCTGACCTACACTGGAAACCACTTTCTCTCCAAAGGATACCGCATCCACGGCACGTCGGCGGCGCATCCGCTGGGGCCGTTCACGGACTATGACCACAATCCGCTTGCTGTCCGGACGGAGGGCGCAGTGGTCGGCCTTGGCCACAGCAGCACGGTCGGCGGCCCCGATTTGATGAGCGACTGGACGTTCTACCACAATCTGAACCCAGACAAGACGCGAGATCTTGACCTTGACCGCGTTCTGTTCCACGGGAGCGACAGCTTCCTGCTTGGGCCGACCACCGCGCCGATGCCGGCGCCCAAGCGCCCGGATTATCAGGATCTCTTTACCGCCGAAGCAGGCGAAGAATGGCGGATGGAAACAGGCAGCTGGCGTGTGGAAAATGAATTCCGTGTGAGCAATGGCGCGATTCGTACCGCCTGCGTGCATCTGCTGCCGGAGCACGGCGCGGCGGAGCTGCACGTTGCTGCCGCATCGGAAGAAACCGAAGCATATGGAATCTTCATCACTGGGCAGACGCTCTCGATTTGCCGAAAGGCAAACCAAATTCGGCTGCTGGACGCGGATGGAGCGACGCGCTGGAAGATGGCGCTGCCCGAAGGCTTCCGCCATGACGCGCTGCACTGCCTGACCCTCCGCTGGGACAAAAACAGTACCGTGCATCTGGACCATCTGCTGCTGCACGGCTTGACGCTTTCGCTGCCGGAGACGCACATCGGCTATTTCGCCGGCGGTGCGGCGCGCTTCGGAAGTGTCACGATCTCTGGCGTTACAGACCTGCTCTGCGTCCCAACGCAGACGCTTGTCCCGGCGCTCTCGGTGTTTTCGCTTGCCGTACCCACCGATGGCGCATACCTGTGTACGCTTTACGGACAAAGCGACATACCGGTACGGCTGCGCGTCGACGGCGAAGAAGCTTTGCCGCAGTGTGAAACCGACAACATCGCAACCTTCCGCCTGACACTTTCCACCGGACTGCATGACGTGCAGATTTCCTGCATGGAGAACTGCCGCATCCGCTTCGACCCGTTGGACACCATACAGGAAGAGACACTGACCGCGTCCATGGAGCGCTGGGACAAGCAGACCGGGAAAATTCGCTTCTCGGATGCAGAAATCCATGCGCACCTCTGCCCACGCGAATGCGGCGACGGCTGGGAAGCCGGAATCCTGCTTCGCGCGCAGAATCTTGCGGACGGCGGCGAGGGCAACGACAAGCAGCTCGGCACAAACTTCTTCGTCGGCTACCGCGTTGCAGTTTGCAATGAACAGGTGCGCCTTTATAAGCACAGCTATGACGAGGTGCTGCTTGCGTCCGCACCCCTTCCGGTCCAGCCGGAATACGACCTGACTGTGCGCTGCATTGCAGACACTATCACCGTTTCCTCTGGCGGCACGGAGCTGCTGTCCTATGTGGACACGAATCCAATTATGACCGGCTGTGCCGGACTGCATTGCCGAAACTGTAATATCAAGCTATCCACAATATCAGTCAGAAACCACTTGTAATGCAATGGAAGATAGGAGGACATTTATGAAAAGAACATATAAGCATATTGTTGCAGTAGTGTTATCTCTCATCCTCATCGCATCGTTCTTTGTTCTTCCAGCCGCAGCTATGGATGCAGCTGGAACCGGTTTCTTTGGAAACGTAATAGATGACAAGTGCTTTTATGAACGAGCTGTCAAGCTCCCAAATGGCGATCTTTTGGCAACTTGGTGCCGCGAATTTCCAATCAAAACAAATTGGTCCGGGATGAAAAGTTATATCTTTTTCAAAAGCAGTGATAACGGATCTTCGTGGTTACCATATAGTTCGTTAGACCCGAGCAATTACGATGGATTATCTCGCGATAAAACAGGAATGCCCGGATTGTATGTACTCCCGCAGGCCGTTGGGGAGTATCCGGCCGGTACAATTTTGTTTGCTGTATCTGATTGGGATAAAAATGCGCAGTATTGTATTCATATTTGGCGCAGCACAGATAACGGCGCAACTTGGCAGCGGCATGGTGATTTGGCTGCGCGTGGGACAGACGGCGCAACCGTCTGGGAACCGGAATTTATCATTAGCAGTGACGGCAAACTGGTGTGCTACTATTCCGATGAACGTCAGCCGGGATATGATCAGTGCTTGGCGCTTGAAACGTCAAATGATGGTGGACGCACATGGGGGAATTATACAACGATTGTTGGCACTTGCGATCCAACATGGGTTCGCGGTGTTGATCCGTCCATGTGGCGGCCGGGAATGCCGCGCGTAGCAAAGCTGCCGAATGGGACTTACTTCTTGTCCTATGAGAACATTGCAGTTAAGAACAACGGCATTATTACTTGCCGGACGTCATCCGACGGAATTCATTGGGGCGGCAAGGCAGACTTGGGAACCTCGGTTATAACAAGCGATGGTTTTTCTGCCTATCAATGCCCGATGATTGCCTGCATTGACGATGGGAGCGCAAATGGACGTATCATTCTCCGTGGAATGAACGATAATTGTTCACCAAGTCAATGCTTTACTTCCACGGATGCGGGCCAGACATGGTCATTGATTGATGCGCCCTTGACGGCTATTCGGAATGAAGATTACGGAAGTTCTTGGAGTGGTACATTCATTGCCGACGGGAATCGGTTGTTTGAGCTGAATAACGCTTATCTTGGAAAATACAACGAGATTCGCTGCGGTGTTGGATATGTGTACGGCTCGCAACTGATTGTGTCAAATGCAGACTATCGCCTTGTAAATGAAGCAACTGGCTATTGCATTGACGATGCCGCTGGCTCCATGGAGTGGGGAAATGAATTGATTTTATGGCGTGCGAATGGCCTTGGCACGCAGCAGTGGCATACGGATAATGTGACCGGCGAATATTTCAATCTGGTTTGCAATTACAGTGGTCTTGCACTTGATAACCCATCAGGATCTACGGCCGCAGGAACGCGTATGGTGCAATGGGATGTAAACCGTGCGCCGGCGCAGCAGTGGCGATTTGTTCCTTGCGAAAATGGCGCATTCCGGATTCAAAATGCATATAGCGGATTGTATCTTGACACCGAAAATCAATCCACAGCAGAACATGCAAATCTGGTACAATCCGCTTGGAACACCAGTGCGACGCAAAAATGGCGCGTAGAGCGAGTATACGAAGTTGCACGGCTTCGCTCCAGCAATATCTCGGATTGTCATGTGTATCATGATGCGTCGAACAAACTTTTAATTGCCAACAAATCTACGACGATGCTTCTATCTGCGTCACAGTGGAAAGTCGTACCGGGACTGGCTGACACAGGGATTTCTTTGATGTCAGTCGATCAACCGGGGTATTATTTAAGGCACTTCGAGGGGAAAATCATTCTTTCAAAGGATGATGGCAGCAATCTTTTCAAGCAGGACGCTACTTGGATTCAGCATCGTGCTTTGGACGGCTCGAATGGCGTTTCGTTCGAATCCGTCAATTTCCCCGGACAATATATTCGTCATTACGATAGTTACTTGAGAATTTCGCCAATTTCCACCACAATAGAAAAAGGCGATGCCTCGTTTGTGATGACAATGCAATAAAAGGAAGGCAATCCATGAATCAAATTCCAAGACCTGAATACCCACGGCCGGATTTTCAGCGGGAAAAGTGGCTCCCGCTGAACGGCGAATGGGATTTTTCCTTTGACGAACCAATTTTTGACCAGAAAATTCTAGTTCCATTTGCGTGTGAAACGAAACTTTCCGGCATTCACGACACCAGCTTTCACAATGCTGTCTGGTATCGCCGCAGCTTTTCACTGCCGGAGCCGATGCATGACAGACAGATATTGCTGCACTTCGGCGCGGTAGACTACACTTGCCGCCTGTGGGTGAACGACCAGTTTATTCGGGAACACACCGGTGGACAGTGCGGCTTCTCTGCCGATATTACCGACGCGCTGAACGCCTCCGGTGAGAATGTCATTGTTCTGGAGGCGCGGGATGATCCCGCCGATCTGGAAATGCCGCGCGGCAAGCAGTATTGGAAGCCGGAGTCCGAGAGTATTTTCTACACACGCACGACCGGCATTTGGCAGAGCGTCTGGCTGGAAGCTGTTTCGCCGATGCACCTGTGCTCCTGCCGGATCACGCCGCTGTTTGACGAGCGCAGCGTCCGCTTTTCGTATGCGCTCAGTGCCGCGCCGCAGCACGTGACACTGACGGCGGAGATCACGTTCCGAGGGAAAACGGCGGGCGCAGTCAGTGTGACGCCCACGTCTGCGCGCGGCGCGTTTGACTGGCAGATCGACCAGTCGGCGCTATCGGCGTGGAACTATCAGGAGGACCTCGTCTGGACACCGGAGCAGCCGAACCTGTTCGATGTGACCTTCCGCATCCTTGAACATGGGTGTGAGGTGGATGCCGTACAGTCCTACTTCGGAATGCGCAAGGTATCCATACAAAACGGGCAATTTCTGTTGAACAACCGTCCCTATTATCAGAAGCTGGTGCTCGATCAAGGCTACTGGCCAGAATCGCTGCTGACCGCACCATCGGACGAAGCGTTCATTCGGGATATTGAGCTGACAAAAGCGATGGGATTCAACGGCGTTCGCAAGCACCAAAAGGTGGAGGATCCGCGCTATCTCTATCATGCTGACCGCATGGGCCTGCTTGTCTGGGGCGAGATCGGCGCCGCCTATCTCTACTCTGAGCAGTATGCCGACCGCATCTACCGCGAATGGCTGGACGTGCTTCGGCGCGACTATAACCACCCCTGCATCGTCGTCTGGACGCCGCTGAACGAATCGTGGGGTGTCCAAGAAATTGAGACCGATCCGCGCCAGCAGGCGCACAGCGAGGCAATGGTCGCAATCACAAAATCTATGGACACCACGCGTCTAGTGGTTGATAACGACGGTTGGGAGCACACAAACGGCGATTTGCTGACCATTCACGACTATTCGCCGAGCGGTGAGATGCTGCGCGCACACCTTGGCAGCATGGACGCAATTCTCGCGCTGCGCCCTGCACAACGCGCACTGTTTGTAGGCAGGCATGCGTATGCCGGACAGCCGATTTTGCTGTCGGAATTTGGCGGCGTGAAGTTTGTGCCGGGCACAGAAGCACAGCACTCGTGGGGTTACTGCGAGGCAGATTCCTGCGCCGCATTCGCAGGAAAGCTCCGGGAGCTGTTTGATGCGGTGCGCGCCTGTCCGTTGGTGGATGGATACTGCTACACGCAGCTGACAGACGTGGAGACGGAGCAAAACGGCCTGCTCACTTATGACCGCACACCGAAGCTGCCGCTTGAAACCATTTGCGCAATTCTGAACGGGAGGACGAATGAACATGAAAACCTGTAAGCTGCTGTTTCAGGGTGACAGCATTACGGATGCCGACCGCGTCCGCGAAAATCCGCTGGATCTTGGTACTGGCTATCCCTATTACGCCGCCCAGCTTCTGCGCGCGCAGCACCCGGATGTTGATTTCACGTTCTGGAACCGCGGCATCGGCTGCGACGAAACGCAGCATCTGCTCGCAAGAATCGAACCGGATCTGATCGCACTGCAGCCGGACGTGGTGTCGCTGCTGATTGGCATCAATGACACATGGCACCACGCGGACGCACGGGACTGGATGCCGCTGTCCGTATTTGAAGCACGCTATCGTGCCGCGTATCGGGGACATCAAGCTGACAGCGCTCACGACGCTGCAAATTCAAAAGTTTTACAACGAAACGAAGGCGCATGGGCGAGTGCAGCGGTACGAAAACATGGACGATTTGAGTCTCAGCAACAAGACGATTCGCGGGCTGCATACGATGCTGCGGCAGTGCTTGGAGCAGGCGGTGACGGAGCGGCTGATTCCGTACAATCCCGCAAACGGCTGCCGCCTGCCGAAGAAGGAAAAGAAGAAAATGCAGATTATCCCGCCGGAGAAGATTCGGGATTACCTGAAAGCGGCGGAGGAATGGGGCGTCCTGCCGATGTTCTATCTGGAACTCAGCACGGGCTTGCGGCGAGGGGAACTGGTGGCGCTGCTGTGGAGCGACCTGAACTTGCAGACGAAGACGCTGACTGTATCAAAATCTGTGTCGCGCGGCAAGGGAGAACTGGTCGTGACAGAACCGAAAACGGAAAACTCCGTACGCGAAATCTACCTCAGCGATGAAACGATCCGGCTGCTGGTGGAGGAGCGGAAGAAGCATCCGTTCAGCCCCTACATGTTTCCGTCGCCCAAGACAGGCGGAATGTACGGCCCGGACTGCGTCGGGCGGATTCACAAGAAGCTGTTAGAGAAGGCTGGTATTGAAGAACACGTCAGATTTCATGACCTCAGACACACATTCTCGACGCTGGCAATCCAAAGCGGAATCGACCCGAAAACAGTCGCGGAGATCCTCGGTCACGCTTCCGCGGAGTTTTCACTGGATGTCTACACTCATGTGACAGCAGGGATGAAAAAAGAAGCCGCACAGAAAATCAGCGGCTTCATGGCAAGTGTCGGATGAAAAAAGAACAGAAAAGCGCACACCGCCTGCCGGAATTGCTCCGGCAGGCGGCGATTTTTCACTTCTGGTGCTTTCCGCTCCAAAATCCTGTTTGGGTCGGGTTTGGGTCAAACGGAAAAGTCACAGAATTCTCCATCGGAAAAAGTTCGGAATATACAGAAAAATCCGGTTGAAATCAGAAGATTTCAGCCGGATTTGGTCGGAGTGTCGGGATTCGAACCCGAGGCCTCTTGGTCCCGAACCAAGCGCGATACCAAACTTCGCCACACCCCGTCAGCCCGATTATTATAGTAAGGAACTCCTGCTTTGTCAAGAGGAAATTCTGAGCTTTTGCAAATTGAATGAAAAATCCTGCCGTGACTCCTGGCTTTACACATGGGAGATGTTGTGATATACTCGACATATACCGCAAATCAGGAGGCGAGTATATGCCAAGACCGCAAAAACGTCGAAAGATCTGTAAGGAGCCTGCCTTTGCGCAGTTTTCTCCGGACAGCGCGCCGAAGGCGGATGCCGTCGTGCTGACGGTGGATGAATTTGAGGTCGTTCGTCTGGTCGATCTGGAAAAGCTGACCCACGAGATGTGCGCCGAACGGATGGAGATATCCCGGACGACCGTGACGGAAATTTACGAAAGCGCCCGGGAGAAGATCGCGGACTGCCTGGTCAACGGCAAGCGGCTGGTGATCTCCGGCGGCAACTACCGGCTCTGCGAGGGAAAGACCTGCGGCTGCGGCTGTGGGTGTGCCGACTGCCGGTGCAGCTGCTGCCGTACAGAAAAATAAACGTCAGGAGGAAACCGTATGAACGAGCGTACCCAGCAGGCATACCTGTCCATACTCCAGGAGGAGCTGATCCTTGCGACCGGCTGTACGGAGCCGATCGCCATTGCCTATGCGGCGGCAGAGCTGCGCGAGCTTTTGGGCTGCCGCCCGGAGCGCGTCCGGGCGGAGGTCAGCGGAAACATTCTGAAGAACGTGAAAAGCGCCGTCGTGCCGAATACCGGCGGACTGAAGGGCATCGAGTCGGCCATTGCCGCCGGAATTGCCGCCGGAGCGGCGGGTAGGGGATTGCAGGTGATGGCGGAGGTGTCGGAGGAGCACACGGAAGAAATTCTGGAATATCTCCGCAAAACGCCGATCGAGGTCTGCTGCGCGGAGACGCCTTGCATTCTGGACATCCGCCTTTCCGGCTGGGCGGGCGAAAACAGCGCCTGCGTTCGGATCGCCAATAACCACACGAATCTTGTGTATAAGGCAAGAAACGAAGAAGTTTTGCTCGATCTGCCGGTCTCCGCGTCTGCGGAGGAACGGTTGACGGATAAATCCTGCCTGAATGTCGAGGACATCGTGCGCTTTGCCGATACGGTCGATCCGGCGCTGCTGGAGCCGGTACTGGAGCGGCAGATCCAGTATAATTCCGCCATCGCCGAGGAGGGCATCCGCGGCGGCTGGGGCGCCGAGATCGGCAGGATCCTGCTCGAGGGCGCCAACGGCGATATCCAGACGGAGGCGAAGGCCTATGCGGCGGCTGGCTCTGATGCCAGAATGAGCGGCTGCGAGATGCCGGTCGTGATCCTGTCCGGCTCCGGAAATCAGGGAATCACGGCCTCGCTGCCGGTGATCCGCTACGCCAAGCGCCTCGGTGCGAGCCGGGAACTGCTTTTGCGGGCGCTGGCGCTGTCCGACCTCATCACCATTCATCAGAAAACGGGCATCGGACGGCTCTCGGCCTATTGCGGCGCGATCTCCGCAGGCGTCGGTGCTGGCGCAGGCATCTGCTATTTGCAGGGCGGCGGCTATACGGCGGTCGCGCATACGGTGGTCAACGCGGTGGCGGTGCTGTCTGGAACGATCTGCGACGGCGCGAAGCCGTCCTGCGCGGCGAAGATTGCCGCTGCGGTGGACGCCGGAATCATGGGCTACCGGATGTATCTCCATGACCGGGAGTTCCGGCGCGGAGAGGGAATCGTCTCCGATTCGGTGGACAAGACAATCCGGAACGTCGGAATTCTTGCACAGCAGGGAATGCTTCAGACGGATCGGACCATTCTGGAGATCATGCAGCAAAAATAAGATACTGCTCAGGGAGCGCCGCAGCGAGCGGCGCTCCCTTTTTGCGCGTTTCACACCTGTGGGAGGCTTTGCATACAGTGGCGTGAGGGCTGTGCGCTGACACGGCCCGATCTTGAGGTGGAGGCAATTATGGCAGATCTCAACTCCTGTAATTCTTCTTATGATAACTGCGGGATCCCGCGTTATGAATACTGCTGTCCGAACGGCTGCTGCTTTTCGCAGACGCCGCAGCCGCCCGGCTGTCCTATCTTCCCGCCGACCTGCGGCGGGGGCGGTGTGACCGGCCCGACCGGCCCGACTGGCCCCATTGGCGTGACCGGCCCGACCG
>ERZ791919.478-NODE-478-length-43281-cov-10.374080_pt1 | contig 43281 bp, 29 predicted proteins | sample MGYA00510137_ERZ791919 | MGnify/ENA primary metagenome ERZ791919 (study PRJEB30046, sample SAMN00792059) | human gut metagenome | study: EMG produced TPA metagenomics assembly of the A metagenome-wide association study of gut microbiota in type 2...
TCGGGGCGATAACCCCGAACAGTTCGCAGATTTCCCGCTCGGTCATGGCGGTTGCGCCTATATCGCTCGGCAGGGAGATATTGCCCTGCCCGTCCATCGTGATAATGTTCCTTTCTTCTTTCATCGGGATTCTGTTTTTAATTAGATGGCTCGGCAGATATTCTTCTCCATATCCTCTAACTTGTGCGACAAGGTTTCCATGTCTTGGCTTATCTTCTGGGCGGTGATTTTGGCGTAAATTTGGGTGGTTTTTATGTTCGTGTGTCCCAAAAGGCGGCTCACCGTTTCGATGGGTACGCCGTGCGACAAAAGCACGGTCGTGGCGTTCGTGTGTCTTGCAACATGGTAGGTCAAACGCACCTTGAAACCGCATTGTCTGCCTATATCTTTGAGTATTTTGTTACAACTGCCGTTGCTCGGAACGGGGAAAACATGACCGTCCCGAGCCAGTCCCTTGTATTTCTCTATGATACGCTTGGGAACGTCCAAAAGACGGATGTTCGATTCGGTGTTGGTCTTCTTTCTTCGGGTGATTATCCACAGGTTGCCGTCGAAGAATGTTTGCAGGCGGTCGGCGGTGAGGTTCTTCACGTCCGAATACGCCAAACCCGTGAAAACAGAAAAGACGAACAAGTCCCGTACAAGCTCGTGGGTGGCGTTCTTCATCGGTGCGTCCATGAGCGTCTGTATCTCCGTTTGGGTGAGGTAGCCCCTGTCCACGCTTTCGGGAGAGTTGATATATCCGGCAAAGGGATTAAAGGGCAAACGCCCGTCGTTTCTCGCTATCGAAACGATGTGTTTCAACACAATCATGTAGCCCCACACGGTATTGGTGCGGCATTTCTTCTCCGTGCGCAGAAAATACTCGAAGTCGTTGATGAACGTGAGGTTGAGTTCCTTTAACGGAATATCCTCACGCTTGTAGGTATGGGGCAGAAACTCCCGAATATGGTTGCAGACCGTCCGATAACGGGTAAATGTACCCTGCGCCCTGCTGTGCCCGACTTTCTTCTCGAATTCGGCGTTGTGCTGCTCGAACAGCTTCAGCAAAGTTTCCTGCTTGACGCCGATACCGAGATAGGCGTCTTTGAGTTTGGCGGCGGTAACATAACCGTCCGTCTGCATTAACTCTTGATAGCGGCGGTTTACCTCCACACGGATTTTATCTACCGCAAGGTTGATTCTCTGCGCTTCGACGCTCTTGCCCGAAGCACGGTTGTTCTTCACGTCCCACAGCCGTGGGGGAACGTCCATCTTGCAACTGAACTGTTTAATCTCGCCGTCCACCGTGATACGGCACATTAAAGGCAGGTTGCCGTTCGGCTTCTCGCTGCCTTTCTTCACGTAAAATAATACCTTGAATGTACTACGCATAACTCACTCCTTTTTTTGGTTACAAAATTAGTTATTAGTGAGTTACCGACAGCTATGTAAATCTACGCAAAACGCAGAAACAGAACCTTTTAGCAAGAAATCTGCACCCGTTACGGGAGTAACGAGGTGGTAACTGAACTTCTGCACCGTTTGGCTTCGAAGTGGTATTTCGTTGGCTCTGCCCCATAGAAAAACAAAGCGTAACGAACGCTCTATCAGCTAATTCGCTACGCTTTGCCCAAATTTACTTTTTCGTTATGTGTTTATTTTAATTTTGTTAGAGTAAATGTTGTATATTGGTATAATAGACCGGATGGTTTTATCGTTTCGCATTTTATAAAAATTAATAGGTGTCAAAATCAAGAGTCTGTCTAAATTTTACTTGAGTCAGTTTTGAGAGATTCTTTCGAGGATATTTTATCGTTTTTATGGGCTATCTGACGAGAAAAAACGGGGAAAAAGACCGGAAGAAAGTCCAAAAATGACCTGATAATATTTTTTGTTAGAAAATTTAGATAGGCTCTAAGATGAACACTTTGAAAAGTTATTAGATTGTGACTGGTAAACGTAAAAAGCCGTATCAATTCTATTTTTCAAGTAGTGATACGGCTTTTTTATCATCGGTGAACGATGTCAAATTTCAAATCAAAAGTTCATTTTCTCTAAAATTGAGTTTTGACTCCCTCTTTAAAAAACTATGTTCTTTCTTTTTTTAGAACATCCATCCTAAAGTAAGTTGAAATACACTGTTCTTGTTTTTTTCATGATCGATGGCTTTGGTTGCACTGATCAGATATCTGAATCCTGCAGTGAGTCCCATTTCCGTCTCATAAGCCAATCCAACACCGATTGCAAAATCGAAGATTTTTGTTTCGTCTTTTACATTCACACTTATATCTCCTTCTTCACTAGAAGCTTTTGTGCGGAATCCGAACTGTGGTCCGAGTTCGAGATTTAAACCTTTCCACATGTAGGCTTTTGCCATGATCGGGATATTAAAATAATTCATTTTCAGTGTATAATCATTTTTTTTAGTCCCTTGCATGGAAAATAGTATTTCGGGTTGAACCCCTAAGTAATCATTTATTCGCATATTTGCGAACGCTCCGACTACTATGCCCGGTTTTATCCTCATGTTTGAGTTTGTCATGTTCGTCAGATTTAATCCGATTTTGGGGCCGAATCCAATATCCATTTGCCCGAAAGAAAAGGCTGTTGCCATAAGCATCATGACAGATGCAAGAATAAGTTTTCTCATATTCAGAATTTTTATCCTTCCGGTTCCGGTTATGAAGGAAATATAACTGGAGAAGCATAGGAACCCCGATTTTGCAATCGTATGCTCTCATTATTATTTAGTAATTACAGATTGCGCTGTTTTACTATAACAATCGGAGATATGGGAGTTGTTCACTCTTGAGAGGATTTCTTTTTCTGAATAGTTCTAAAGATTTCTTTTTGGAGAAAAATTTTTATTCGTTGCGCTCTTCATCGCTTTCCGTAATTTCCTTGAGCGTAAGTTGTAAGGGTGAAATGAACGGTTGTTTGCGGTACGCACAGTTCGTCACTTGACAATGTTTGCAATAAGATTTAGCACAGGAATCTGAATGTACCGAGAATGAAATTTTATCGGTAAACCCTTTACATATAGTCTTTTCCAGATTTCTGCAAGCCGAGTGACCCTCTTCTATATTATAGTACCAAGGAAGAGTAAGATCGCAGTCTATATAATAATAACTGCCGTATTTTACCATTTTCAGGTTGTGGATGTCTATCCAGTCGGGTTGCCTGTTTTTTGATATTATATCGGCGATTATGCCGAGAATTTCTTTATCGGCTTTGTCCATGAGATTGGCAACCGTTTTTTTAAGTATGGAGATTCCCGTGAAAATAATAATAGTTCCGAAAATTAATGCCAAGGCACTGTCTATCCATCTTATTCGGGTAATATACATCAGAATTAATCCGATGACTAAGCCTATACTCGAATAAGTGTCGGATTGCAGATGTTTTCCTCCGGCAACCAAAGCGATAGAATCATATTTTTTTCCGGTGCGGATACTATAATATCCCAATAAATAGTTGATAATTCCGGCACCGGCGATTATGTAAATACCGATATCCAGTTTTTCGATTACAGAGGGAATGAACAGTCGCTTGATGCCTTCAAAAACAATTAATGCCCCGGCGAGAATAATGAGGAGACCTTCTATAGAAGCTGAAATAAGTTCTATTTTCCCATGACCGAAAGGGTGACCTTCATCTTTAGGTTTTGCTGCAAGATGAAGGCTGTATAAACCGATGAATCCGGCAGCCACGTTTACAATACTTTCCATCGCATCGGTCAGAATCCCGACCGAATTAGTCATGAAAAATGCGATGAACTTTCCGATCATCAGAATGACGGAACAAGATACGATTACGGTTTGTACTTTTTGTTTGAGGCGGCCTTCGTCCATATATCAATTTACAAGATTTATTTCTATCGGGTTATCGATGTAGAGAGTTTCGTAATCGATAAATTCTTCAAAATAGTCGGCGCTGCGAAAACCTTCATTATCTTTTTCTTTAGCACCGTATACATAAAAAGTCAATTTGTTTTCTGCATTCGGTTTCAATTCTGCATACCACAGATTAAGACCTTTATAAGCGGTATAGCCACGTCGGGTATAATATTTATCAGGAATAATGATCGCCATTCCCGTATAGTGTGATTTTTTTTCTAAAGTATGCGCCATTAGAGCAACATAACCGTATTCGTAAGCTCGGAAAGTGGTATCTCGATTCAGAACATTATCTTTTATGCCTGTGAGTAGGAGTGTGTTCGGAGGCATATTTATTAATGCTATTTCCTTTTCATAACCTTTATGTCCTGCCCAGATTGTTACCATCTCTGCTATACGGCCGGCAGATACTTTACTTTCTTTTCGGTCTATTCCGTAAATTCTTCTTACCGGACCTTCGCTTATCAATAAATAGTTCGGTTTACCTATAGGGTAGGTTGCCTTGTTCGAATAGACTGCTATTTCACCTAATCCGATAGAGTCAGCTTCTTGCAGAATAGAGTCTCCTGAAGCGGTAAATTGTTTAAATGACTCTTTACCTGCAGACGTTTGTATAGAATCTTTAAAAGTCGGATATTTTTCCGAAGTTACCCATGTAAGTGTTGCAGTACGGTTTTCATTCGGAGAAAAATTGCAGATAAATGCGAGTTCGTCCCATTGCCCGTCTTGATCTATGTCATCAAGCTGAGAGACGATTAGTTTTCCGTTGTTATCGTAAAGGACAGGCAGTAATGTAGAGTCCTGATTATTTAATTGACTACGTTCGATAACAATACCTGCATTATTCCGGTAACGGTCTGTGGGATTGGTCATTTCGATAACCAGACTCTCGCTTTTCTTTTGTTGATGACATCCGGCAAATATGAAGGCCGTCATCGAAACGATTAACATGAAAGTTTTCATGATGTTTTCAGTTTTAATGGGTAAAATTCTAAAAACAAATTGGGAGGAGAGTCGGTAGAAAGAAAGACTGTATGAAATTCTCCATACAATCTTTCTCTTTTTATAAGTTAGCTTCGATTTTTGCTTTCAGATCGGCTTTAGAAGATGCACCTACTTGTTTATCGACAAGTTTGCCTTCTTTGAAAAATAAAAGAGTAGGAATGCTGCGGATGCTATATTCTTCACTCAACTCATTGTCGTTATCGACATTATATTTCCCTATAATCGCCTTGTCTTCGAATTCGGCGGCCAGTTCTTCAACGGCTGGGGCGATACTGCGACATGGACCGCACCATTCCGCCCAAAAATCAATTACTACGAGCTTGTCCGAAGCAAGAAGCTCTTTGTAGTTTGCATCTGTAATTTGTAATGCCATGATTTTGAAGTATTAAAATTTTAATTTATAATGGTTTTCAAAAGTCTAACAAAGTTATAAAAAAACAATAAACCAATCCTATTTGTTCAATGAATTATAAATATGTTTTTAAGCCGATGCCTCTGTTCCGTATAGAACCAGTTCGTCTTCTGCCTCTTCGGTATTGCGTTGCATCTCTTTTCGGGAAATTCCGTTTATCTTGAATGATAATCCGTTGTTATCTTCGATAAATCGTATTAGGTCTTTTGTTACGTTCACCTTGTGTGATCGGGCGAAAAGCTTTACTTGATATTTTTCTTCAGGATCATAGATTTCGAAGAAAAGTTCGGTATTCGATTCTTTATCGGGTTTGAGCAAGTCTGTCAGCGGCTCTATTATACCGTTGTTGATCTGGTCGATCGGAATTACTACAGTAAGACTTTCCAATAATTTATTTTTTACGTCTTGCAATAACTCTATCGAGACGATCCGTATGTCCAGAACGCTTTCATTGAATTTTCGGGGTTGACATTTTGCTTTGATAAGCAGATACATGCCGTTATATCCGAATTTCCGGAAATCGACGAAATCTTTTCCGAAAAGAGGTATCTCGGCAGATCCTGAATAATCCTCGATTTTTAGAATTCCGAATGGTTTACCGGTTTTTGTCATTCCTTCTCTGAAACCTGTTACGATACCGCCCATGACAATATCTTTATTGATTAAGGCTTGACGGTCTTCCAGTTCGCTCATTCGGGTATTGCATCCATATTCGAGAGTCAAAGCATAGTCGTCCAGAGGATGTGCAGACAGGTAAATTCCTACTAAATCCCGTTCCTTTTCCAGTCGTTCCAAATCAGACCAGCTTTCGGCAGCGGGAATTTCGGGCTTGGCTACTTCTATAGCATCGCTTCCTCCGAACAGAGAGTTAATTTGAGCCGCTTTATCTACTTGATATTTGTTACCGTAGCGAACAAGGGTTTCGAGGAAAACTTCACCTTTACTGTTTTGAGCGAAATATTGTTCTCTTTTTATTTCCGGAAAACTGTCGAATCCTCCGGATAAGGCAAGACTTTCTATATTCTTCTTGTTACAAGCATTCAAATTGACCCGTTGCACAAAATCAAAAATACTGGTGAACGGACCATTTTTCTCTCTTTCTTCCATAATGCTGCGGACAGCACTTTCTCCTACACCTTTTACAGCTCCCAATCCGAAGCGGATATTGCCGTCTTTGTTAACGTTGAATTTCAAATTACTTTCGTTTACATCCGGACCGAGCACTTTAATACCCATAGCTTTACATTCATCCATGAGTTTGGTGATTTCCGTAATATTCGAGATATTGCGGCTCATCACGGCTGCCATATATTCCGAAGGGTAGTTGGCCTTCAGGTAAGCTGTCTGGTAAGCCACCCAAGAGTAGCATGTCGCATGAGACTTGTTGAATGCGTACGATGCGAATTTTTCCCAGTCAGCCCAGATTTTTTCCAAAGTTTTGGGATCGTGCCCGTTTTTTTGTCCGTTATTTATAAACAGCGGTTTTAAAGCATCCAGTTTATCCTTTAATTTTTTTCCCATCGCTTTACGCAAAGCATCGGACTGTCCACGCGTAAAGTTAGCCAATAACCGTGAGAGAAGCATCACCTGTTCTTGATACACTGTAATTCCGTAAGTATCTTTCAGGTACTTTTCCATAATCGGAATATCGTATACGATCGGCTCTCTTCCGTGTTTCCGGTCGATAAACTGCGGAATATAATCCATAGGTCCTGGTCGATAGAGAGCATTCATGGCGATGAGGTCTTCAAAGGTCGTCGGTTGCAGTTCGCGCAAATATTTTTGCATTCCGGCCGATTCAAACTGGAATGTTCCCACGGTTTTCCCTTCGCTGTACAATTTATAGGTCGCATCGTCGTTTATCGATATTTTGTCGATATCGATATCGATGCCTCGGTGAGATTTTATATTCGCTACGGCTTCTTTGATAATCGATAGTGTTTTCAATCCCAGGAAGTCCATTTTTATCAATCCCGTATCTTCGATTACCGAACCTTCATATTGAGTGACCAGCATTTTTTCACCGGTCTCTTTATCATCGGCAGTACTTACCGGAACCCAATCGGTAATATCATCTCGACAAATGATCGTCCCGCAAGCATGGACACCCGTACCCCGAACGTTTCCCTCAAGCATACGAGCGTATTTCATCGTGTCGTGTATCAATATATTTTCCGATTCGCAGGCTTGTTGCAATTCGGGAACTGCGGCAATACAATTTTTTAGATTGATTTTAGGAGATTTACCGTCTATTTCAGGCAATCTGTCGGGAATCAGTTTTGTGAGACGGTCTGATTCGGAAAGAGGCAATTTCTCTACTCTGGCAACATCTTTGATAGCCATTTTGGTTGCCATAGTACCGTAGGTAATAATATGAGCTACCTTTTCGTGTCCGTATTTTTCGGTTACCCAACGAAGTACTTCTCCTCGTCCGTCGTCATCGAAGTCGATGTCTATATCCGGTAAAGAAATACGGTCGGGATTCAAAAAACGCTCGAACAGCAAGTCATATTGTATCGGGTCTATTTGGGTAATCCCGAGACAGTAGGCAACTGCCGATCCGGCAGCCGATCCTCGTCCTGGACCTACCGATACCCCCATGTTGCGTGCTGCGGCGATAAAATCCTGTACGATCAAGAAGTATCCCGGGAAACCCATTGTTTTCATGATATGGAGCTCGAAGATCAGCCGTTCCTTTACATCCGGGCTTAATGGATCTCCATAACGAGTTTTTGCCCCGTCGAAAGCTAATTTCTTTAAATAGTCTGCTTCCAGTTTGATACGGTATAGTTTGTCATATCCTCCTAAAGTATTTATTTTAGCTTCTGCAGCGACCTGGTCCATGACAACATTCCCGTTTTCATCCTGAGTAAATTCATCGAACAGATCTTTTTCCGTGAACTTTTTCCGATACTCTTCTTCTGTCCCGAATTCTTCAGGAATAGCGAATGTCGGCATGATAGGAGCATGATCGATCGAATAGAACTCCACCTTATCCAGTATTTCATTGGTATTGATAAGGGCTTCAGGAACATCGGCGAAGAGAGCGTTCATCTCTTCGGTTGTTTTCATCCATTCCTGTTTCGAATAATACATGCGGTTGGGGTCATCAAGGTCTTTTCCCGTACTCAGGCAGATCAGCCGGTCGTGAGCCTCTGCATGCTCTTCATCAACAAAATGCACGTCATTGGTACAGATTACCTTGATATTATATTTTTGAGCATATTCCAGAATTTTGGCATTAGCTTGCACTTGCAAAGGATATGCTTCGTGATTGGCATTCGGTACGGTAGCTTTGTGCCGTTGTAATTCCAGATAGTAATCCTCACCGAACAGGTTTTTGTACCATCGTACCGCTTCTTCTGCCTCGTCGAGCAAACCTTTGTTTATTTTTTTCGGGACTTCACCACCTAAACAGGCAGATGCGACGATCAGCCCTTCATGATATTTTTCCAATTCGACACGGTCGGTTCTTGGACGCATATAGAAACCCTCGGTCCAAGCTTTTGATACCAATTTAATCAGGTTTTTGTACCCTTTCAGATTTTTTGCAAGAACGATCAAGTGGTATCCGCTTTGATCGGGTTTACCGTTTTTGTCTTGTAAGCGGTTTCTTGCCACATACATTTCGCAACCGATAATCGGTTTGAAGAGTTTTTTTTCTTTCTCTTCCAACTCGGCCTTACAGCGTGAGAGTTCGGCATCCCGGTCTTCACATTCTATTTTTCCGTTTTCGATGTCCGATATTCTTTTTTTCAGGTCTTTTATCTCGCTTTTGACACCTCCATTTTTTTTATTTACATAATTATAAAATTCTTTGATACCGAACATATTGCCGTGATCGGTAATGGCAATACCCCGCATGCCGTCACGCATAGCTTTATCGACCAAAGCCTGTATACTCGCTTGTCCGTCAAGAATAGAATATTGAGAATGGACGTGTAAATGTATAAATGGATGCATGATAAATATAATGACTGTTACTTTGTATGGGGATAAAGTTACGAAGCTTATTCGAAGCAAGAAAATAGATTTGGTGAAAATTTTTATAAGAGTTATTTATGAGGATTTAATTAGTTGATGACTAATGCTTTATTAGAGTGTTTTTTCTTGATGAAAGAATGATTTGTGGATGTCGCTTTTTAATATAAAATTCGGTCAAAAATTTCTTGTATGAGAAGATTTACCAACCACCATAAATGTCACCTTCTTTTATATAATTATTAACAGGTTCGTATTTAGTCATTGATATTGTATAATGACTCGGATATATATTTACAAAAATGTATGGATATTTTAAAATAAAAGATCGATATCGGGTTTTTGCTGGTTCAAAAAAAAGAGAGTCGAATTCAGCCTCTCGTAGTATTTCCAGGCTGTCATTAAGAATATTAATTTCTGTAATATCGTCAGAAGCTAATATGTAAATGGCTTTTTTGTTACGGGGGTCAAATACGAATTCTAATTCGGTCGATTGATTGGTTTCATACTTTATATAGTCAACGGTATCTGAAGGTAGAACGCTATCTTTTGCAAATACGACATAAAATTGAGCACCTGGAACTTTAGAGGTGGTTATCCCGATATCTGTTCCCGGAACTTTAAAAAAGAAGTTGCTGGGTTCGTTGTTATATTTCTGTTTTTTTTCAGAGCAGGAATATATCAAACCGATAGCGATAAGCGATAGGATATAAATAATCTTTTTCATAACTATTTAGTTAAACGTTTATATAAAGTAGGAATACTTCTGGTATATCTGTCGAGAATAGAAAAAGGAGCTATTAAAAGATCTCTTATTCCGAGTTGGTATCCGAAATATTGCGCATTTTGAGAAGATGGCAATTCGATAGAAGGTCTATTATCTTGAATAGATTGCAGCTTATCGAATTCTTTTCGCACCAAAGACCAAGGGATAGCATGTATTCCGGCCACATAACCCGCTGCAATATTACCGATATCTTTTGCAGAGGTATATATTGTTTGTCCGTTTTTCGTACTGCCTATAGGCATACCTCTATAAAAGTCTTCATTTTTTTGATAAAGTGTATTTAAAGTTCCATTTGTAGCTTTAAAGTCATATTTCTGACCTTTTTTTGCGTTGTCCATATAATAACCGATTTCAGGATCATCTTTGACTAAATTGTTCAAAAACACTTTTCCGCTGTTATCTTTAGGATCGATGATACTACCTGCGGCCCAAGCGCCACTACCATTGTTTGCGTAACTGTCATAAAAAGAAGTGATAGAGGTAGTCATCCCGATACTTTTTTTGATAATTTCCCCGTTTTTACCTGCAGACAAAGCATAAATATTTAGATCGTTGTCTTTCAGACTTCCTCCAAGTATCGTATATGTTCCGTTTTTATTGGCAATTACCCAGGTACTTCTCCTGTGGGATCAAGCGCATTAATGAAATTATTAGCGCAATAGGCGTAAGGGCTTATGTGATAATATTCTTCACAAAGCGGATCGGGCTGGTTGAAACGGTTTATCGGCGCGAACAAAGTACGAGCCCCGAAGAAGTACTCGTCCAGCCCGTTGTCATAAACGATCTCCTTGCCTGTCAGTCCGTAATTGAAAGGCGACCTTCTCTTTTCCCGCATAATCCCCGAAGGATAATAAATGTTAGAATATTTGTTCGACAAGCTGTTCCAGTAGTGCCAAATTGACCCGAGATGATCCTTACTGGTATAATAATAAGAAAAAGACATCTTCCTACCTGTGCTGACCTCTATATTCCCTTCAGGTGTATTTATATACTTTTGCTGCTTCCCCTGATACCAGTATTCATCGTTCCATTCGGACATATAGGAGATATACGGGTCGGTATTCTTGACCACGGAGTCGATAGGAACGGCCGTACTTATCGAATAAGCCCCGGTAGCGTTCCGAATCTTTCTTCCGTCGGCCATGTCGATATGTTGAATGTTTTTATAATTAATCAATTTATTCTTTTTTAGGTTTATATTAATTATCTCTTGTTTTAATGCAGTCTCAATTTTATTTTTTCCTTTTTAGAACCTTTGTCCATTTACAAATTGAACAAAGGGTAATTTCTTCATGCTATCTATATAAAATGAAAACGTTTCATTCAGTACTAATATTAGATAGGAGAGTTTTTATATTTCCCATCTGAATTAAGATTAGTTGTTTAGAGAACCTGATTATGATTTATATTCGTTTTGCTATAGATTATACATAAATACATTACGATCCGGACCAAGCCTCAACAAATGCTTATAATTTTCCCCAGAACATTCCAATTGTTTGATCCCGATATGAAATTCTTTTTTTGTAGGCAAAATTTTGAAAAATTTACTAGACGGCATTTCCGTAGGAACAAAAAATATTTTGTTATTTATAATTGTATAATAAGCAATAGAATTCTTAAAACTAAAATCAAACTCTTTGATATATACATAGAATCCAATTTCATTAGAGAATTCTGACATAAAAAAATCGAGGACATAAAATCTATCTTTATCAAAGTATCCTGTGTCTAAGCGTGAATAAGACCATATATACTTTTTTACTTGTTGATCGGTAAAATCAACTTGTTGGAGCGAAAAAGTATAGGTTGGCTCGTGTTTTCCCTTTACGCAACCGCCGGCCAGAGTGGCTATTATGATATAAATAATTAAATGTTTCATGATAAGTATTACTTTATAGTATAAGGGTTTCTTCGTAGGTCTTTTTAAAGGATGAAACAATCATTGGCAATTATTTCGTATTCTCCATTTTGTTTCTTTTGTATTAAAAAATCCAAGTGGCGGTCACCGTGTCCTGATAGATCATATTTTTTAAATTTGAAAACTTTTTTTTGTGTTAAAACGTTAAATAAGTTTTCTGGAATTTCATTACTGATCAAGAACGTTATATCATCAATGATGATATAATAATATATTTCCTTATAATCTTTAAAACCAAATAGATACTCCTTTATAAAGAAGAAAGGATTTATACCTAAGAGATATTCTTTACTGTTGGAAAGGCTTGATTGAAAAAAATTCAAAACATAAAGTTCTCCATAGGTAAAGCAGTTTATTTTTTCTTTAATCATGCATTTTAGTGCTTTTTCAAATTTAACATCTCTAAAATCGACTAGATTTGCTTCTATTGATAGACAAGGTTCATCATATATATTTTTCCCGATACAGTCAATAGATATGATAAACGTCATAATACAAAGGAATAGAATTCTCATGATCTCTTATTTTTAAAGGTGTAACAATTATTTCTCTTGCAAAAGCTCTGCTGGTACAGAGTTTTTATTATAATCAGTATATTCTTGATTTTTAGGAATAAAATTTTGAAAAAAGGAATTTTTCTTCCTAACATTTGATGGTTATGAGAAATGATTTTGGCATTTTCTACATCATTTGAAGATGGATTTTTGTTTTGAAAATGATTATGAATATGACCTCTAATGGTATACCCATATTTATATTGCTTATTATATAAAAATATTATGCCTTTTTCTGTATCGTTCATATGAGAAGTTGAAATAATGTTTAGTCCATTAGTTTCATTTTTTCCTAGTAATAACTGACTCCATTCAACAGAAGTGTTTGTCGCAAAAAATTCGAAAAGCTGTTTCCCATTACTGTCTCCTTTGACATTGTAATAATCAAAAGATAAATTTTTTTCTTTGTCAAAATATTGAGATTTAAAACTTTCCACCGTACCATATTTAAAGATTAATTCTTTGTCTTTAATTCTAATACCTTTTTTATCCACCATATAAAAAGCGTCATGTTCTGTCGTTTCAATATGATTTACAACTCTCCCTTTATTGTTAATTTCCCAAATGTCCATTCCTGTGGGATCAAGCGCATTAATGAAATTATTAGCGCAATAGGCGTAAGGGCTTATGTGATAATATTCTTCACAAAGCGGATCGGGCTGGTTGAAACGGTTTATCGGCGCGAACAAAGTACGAGCCCCGAAGAAGTACTCGTCCAGCCCGTTGTCATAAACGATCTCCTTGCCTGTCAGTCCGTAATTGAAAGGCGACCTTCTCTTTTCCCGCATAATCCCCGAAGGATAATAAATGTTAGAATATTTGTTCGACAAGCTGTTCCAGTAGTGCCAAATTGACCCGAGATGATCCTTACTGGTATAATAATAAGAAAAAGACATCTTCCTACCTGTGCTGACCTCTATATTCCCTTCAGGTGTATTTATATACTTTTGCTGCTTCCCCTGATACCAGTATTCATCGTTCCATTCGGACATATAGGAGATATACGGGTCGGTATTCTTGACCACGGAGTCGATAGGAACGGCCGTGCTTATCGAATAAGCCCCGGTAGCGTTTCGAATCTTTCTTCCGTCGGCCATATAATAGAAAACCGATAAGCTTTTGTCAGAAAAGGCGACGGTTTGGGGGAGATTCAGCAGATTATAGGTCGTCAAGGAGATTCTGTTGTCCTCATTTTTGATCAAGTTTCCGTTCGGATCATACTCATACTCGACATCCTTTCCTACCAGATTGGGATATACCATATCATTATATCCGCCGGAATAAGGCGAACCTTCCCCTCTGATGATCCTGTTGCCGTCATAAAACAACTGCACTCGGTTAATATAATCGGGTTGAGGATTTTGCGTACTTCTGACGATAGAAGTGATATTCCCCATTTTATCGTAAGTAAAAGCCTCGGCCGCAGCGGTTTTAACCCCGTCTCGAGTATATTGTTGAGAAGCGGTAAGTCTGTTCAGCCCGTCATAAGACAGTCTGAAGTGTGCGCTGTCGTGAGCCGAATAATAGACATCGGCGATATTCCCGTTATAAAGAGGCTCGACACCCTCCGGAAGATCTTCGTTATAATATATTTTCTCGTTCATATTTTCTTATGGTATTACTTTCTAATGTAATGTTGCATACAGCAGAGACCTGTCAATGACAATTTTTTGAATGTGTAATTAAAATAAAATTCTGTTGTTTCAGTTTTCATATAAGATGGTTGGGAGACATACGGGATTTTCTTTTCTTTGTTAGAAACATCTCCCAAATATTGAGGAATATCTCCATACCATATAAAAATATAGTCCTTGTATTTGAAATATCCTTTTAAAGCTACTCTTTCGTAGTATTCGAATTGGGGACACAAACTAAAAATTAAAGAAAAATATACATCTCTTTTTTGGCTGATAATATTAAAGGTTTTGAAGACTTTCCTTTTGATTTCTGGACAAAAAGATTTGAATATCAAAGAATCTATACCACATAAAAACAGGCTGTCTTTAATAATCAGTTCCGGTATATTTTTATAAATTTTTTCAACTTTAGGAATAGAAGCTTGAGATTGACAGGTTACTATTCCGAAAAAAAGGAAGAAAGTATATAATCCAATAAAGCGCATTAGTTTCATGATTTATGATTCAATAAGTTAATATTTAGCTATTTGTCAATAGCAACACATTCCAGTTAGTTCTAATTTGCCGCGAGTATAAATGAACATAAAAGAAGCATAGTCAGATACTATTGGAGGCGTTCCTTTCAGATACCAAAATTTTTTTTTCTTATTTGATGTAGTATATAGAAATTGAGGAATATCACCAAACCAGATAAAAGTATAATCTTTATATTTGAAATAGCCTTTTAGATGGTTGTGTCCAGAATATTCGAAATAAGATGCTAGACAAAAAGATAGATAGATAGAATCTTTTTTCTCATAACTGTCAATAATGAAAAATTTAAGTTCTTTTTCTTTGATTTCAGGGCATATTGATTTGAATATCAAAGAATCTATACCACATAAAAACAGACTGTCTTTAATAATCAGTTCCGGTACATTTTTATAAATTTTTTCAACTTTAGGAATAGAAGCTTGAGATTGACAGGTTACTATTCCGAAAAAAAAGAAAAAAATGAATAACTCAATAAAGCGTTTTAGTTTCATAATTTAAAAATTAATATATCGTTTGCTAGGCACATGAAATATTTGGTATTGAGGAATAGGTAATTTATATTGTTGTAAAACTCTATTAACTTCGTCTTTAAAACCTATATCATTTGGACTTGCATATTTTGATATAGGATGACTATGTATTATCGACCTAATTGTGTAATTGTAATATAAGCGCCCAGACATTAGATATGATCCTCCAGGTTCTTTCCCTTTTATATGTCCTGTTGTAATGAAATTAAGTCCTTTATCTCCTGGTATCCCAGTTTGAGCAAGCCCTATCTCAACTTGAGAAGAACTTCCAGTAACATTGAAGCTTAAAAATTCGAATAAAGATTTTCCATTTGTATCTCCTCTTATTTTATATTCATCATAAGTATCTTTCTTATTTTGTTTCTGATTATAATAAGATATTGAGTTTTGTGATTCGATAGTTCCATAGTTGAAGATAATATTATTGTACTGTTTATTTCCTTCTTTATCGATAGTGAAAGTCCTTTGGTATTCTCCGTTTTCATTTAATGCTACCATAAAAAAAGCATCTTGTGTTCGATCTTTAATGCGGTTTATTATTCTCCCTTCATTGTTAATTTCCCAAATGTCCATTCCTGTGGGATCAAGCGCATTAATGAAATTATTAGCGCAATAGGCGTAAGGGCTTATGTGATAATATTCTTCACAAAGCGGATCGGGCTGGTTGAAACGGTTTATCGGCGCGAACAAAGTACGAGCCCCGAAGAAGTACTCGTCCAGCCCGTTGTCATAAACGATCTCCTTGCCTGTCAGTCCGTAATTGAAAGGCGACCTTCTCTTTTCCCGCATAATCCCCGAAGGATAATAAATGTTAGAATATTTGTTCGACAAGCTGTTCCAGTAGTGCCAAATTGACCCGAGATGATCCTTACTGGTATAATAATAAGAAAAAGACATCTTCCTACCTGTGCTGACCTCTATATTCCCTTCAGGTGTATTTATATACTTTTGCTGCTTCCCCTGATACCAATACATATAATTGTTTTATTCTTTTTACATTTTTAATAAAGCTGTTCTCCTATACATATATTCGAAAAATATAAATAACAGTATGCTCAATATACATAATTTATCGGTACGATAATGTTTAACTGAGTTTTGTGTAAAAAATAGGATTATTCATTTTTACAAGGCTATAAGTTTGTTTTGATTAATTTCCCGGGGTAATCTCCGTTATAAGAATATGATATATCGTTTATTTTCTTTGATAATGTCATGATATCTACTAATGTAATATCCATTCTTGGTTCATATATATATTTAGTCAATTCATATTTTTTAAAATTTATGTTTTTAGGATCAGTTATAGAATCGTACGATTGAAAATATAAGTCATACATGTTGTTGGGAAAATAGATATAAGAAAACTTTTTTTTCCCGACTGTCGGGTATATAAGCTTATCAAATAAAATCAATTCATATGACGAATTTATTGTAGATAATAGGATAATAGGAACAGTATTATCGATATAGCCGATGATTTTTAAATACGAAGGTATTATTAAATCTTTTATGAATCGGTTCGAATCTATTGCTGAAGTATAAAATTCCAAGGTTGAGTCATTGTGGCTCAAAATGAAAGAAAGAATCCTGGGATCGTTTTTCTTTAAATTAAAACTGTTCCGGATTGTATCAAACAATGAAAAAAGAGCTGTATCTGAGATTTTGAATTCTTGAATAAGAATATTAGTTGATTTAATTCCCTGATCTTTACAGCGGTTATTTTGAGAATTAAAACAAGAAAATACGAGAGGTAGGAATAATAATAGTATTGATAAAAAAGGTTTTAAATATTTCATGGTAGCTTTGGATTTGTTGTTATATTAAATGTGTCTTTTACAAAAGAAAAATTGGGATTGTAAAACTCAATCTTCCCATTTATGATTTTATACTTATAATAATAAGGATCGTAAAGAGACGGTATTGGTACCCATGTTTTTTTTTCTGACAAGAGATTTGGGTTTTCTTTAGAACTGCTTTTATCTAAATATAAATTGTCTAGTAAATAAATATAGTCGAATTTTCGTCGTTTATTTGTTGGGGCTATCAATTTATGTAGAATAGGTTGTAGTTCAAATAAATTTCTGATATCAGAAAATAATAAAACGAAAAAGTCCTTATTATCAACGTATCCAACTATTCTAAAATTTTGTATTGAAATCTTGTACTCGGAAATTTCTCTATAAGTAATTGACCCGATATTAAATCCATATACCGAGTCGGTGAATTGTCTAAATATTAAAACTAAAACCTCTTCTTCAGGAGAAGCTACGATATTATTTTTTAGGATATATGCTGAGTCGTGCATACTTTTTAGTAACTCATATAATTGATTTTCAATTATGTTGAATTCTTGCAGAACAAAACCTTCTGGCTTTTTATCTCTTTTATGAGAGCAAGATAAGATCAGTAATAGCATTGTTAAGATTATAAAGAGTTTTTTCATTTTTTTCTCCTTTCTATTTCGTAAATGCCTTTAAGATTATAGTAAATATATATACGATATGGAGCATAATACATTCTATATTGGATATCTTGATATGGATAATTTTTTTTCATATATTTAATGAAGTTTTTATCATTGCTATCTACATCTCCAGGGGTATATCCAGATGGTTTTTCTCCTACACGATGGCTATGGGTGATTTCTAATATATCATTTTTTTGTGTTAACAAATTAGTTACTAAATAAGGTAAACTCGTTTCTTCCATTAATGAATGAGATGTGGTTATCCAATTGCTTTCGTTTGATTTTTGTAAAGATCTTATGTGTCCCCATTCGACATTTGAGTTTTCGGATAAAAAGGCATGTATATCTTCTGATAGAGTATAATCTTGAACTTTGAAGTAATGCCCTTTAACGTTACCTTTAGAGTCATAAATATGGGAGATTTCTCCTATACTTCCTCCAGGAATTGATAATATTTCCCCATTTGCTGCTATTAGACGGTCTGTTTTATCTTTAAGTCCGAATAAAGTTTTTAGAGTTTCTATAAATGGATGATTTTTAACAATACCTCCGTTGGAATTTACTTTATAATCAGCTCTCCCATCCGGATCAACTGCATTAATGAAATTATTAGCGCAATAGGCGTATGGACTTATATGATAATATTCTTCACAAAGCGGATCGGGCTGGTTGAAACGGTTTATCGGTGCGAACAATGTACGAGCCTCGAAGAAGTACTCGTCCAGCCCGTTGTCATAAACGATCTCCTTGCCTGTCAGTCCGTAATTGAAAGGCGACCTTCTCTTTTCCCGCATAATCCCCGAAGGATAATAAATGTTAGAATATTTGTTCGACAAGCTGTTCCAGTAGTGCCAAATTGACCCGAGATGATCCTTACTGGTATAATAATAAGAAAAAGACATCTTCCTACCTGTGCTGACCTCTATATTCCCTTCAGGTGTATTTATATACTTTTGCTGCTTCCCCTGATACCAGTATTCATCGTTCCATTCGGACATATAGGAGATATACGGGTCGGTATTCTTGACCACGGAGTCGATAGGAACGGCCGTGCTTATCGAATAAGCCCCGGTAGCGTTTCGAATCTTTCTTCCGTCGGCCATATAATAGAAAACCGATAAGCTTTTGTCAGAAAAGGCGACGGTTTGGGGGAGATTCAGCAGATTATAGGTCGTCAAGGAGATTCTGTTGTCCTCATTTTTGATCAAGTTTCCGTTCGGATCATACTCATACTCGACATCCTTTCCTACCAGATTGGGATATACCATATCATTATATCCGCCGGAATAAGGCGAACCTTCCCCTCTGATGATCCTGTTGCCGTCATAAAACAACTGCACTCGGTTAATATAATCGGGTTGAGGATTTTGCGTACTTCTGACGATAGAAGTGATATTCCCCATTTTATCGTAAGTAAAAGCCTCGGCCGCAGCGGTTTTAACCCCGTCTCGAGTATATTGTTGAGAAGCGGTAAGTCTGTTCAGCCCGTCATAAGACAGTCTGAAGTGTGCGCTGTCGTGAGCCGAATAATAGACATCGGCGATATTCCCGTTATAAAGAGGCTCGACACCCTCCGGAAGATCTTCGTTATAATATATCTTCTCGTTCATAAAAGGCTCGTCGATTTCTGTCAACCATCCCCTGATATTATAATCGTATTTACATTCAAACTTGCCGTCGTGCAGCACTTTCCCGACCAACCTTCCGGCTTCGTCATATCGATATTCGGCAATCTTGATTCTTTCGTTCTTGTCAAAAGTCTGATATAACCGGGTTACCCGTCCGGCATGGTCATATTCATAATCATAGACGATCGTATGGTCATAAGTCGCCTCCGGTTCAAGTATAGCCTTAGCGGGATATATGGAGTAATGCTCTTTCCGCACGGATATAGGCTGCCCGATGAAGTCGTACTTGGTAAAGCTGTAATTGTGGAATCCGGAAACAGAGCAGGCATTGGTCTGAATAACCCTTCCCCGATTATCATAATAATGGGTCACATGCTCTTTCAGTTCGGGATTATTTAAAAGAGCGATGATCTGTCCGGTCAGTTTACCGGAGGGCCGCTCGATACGTTTACCGAAATCAGGCTTATCGACATAAGTCAAGAACGAATCCGACAACGCTTCAAAAGCATAGCTGTCATAATAGCTGACGATCAAGGGAGTCCGGGATTCATTAAAAGCGGCTGTATTGGTATATCCGAAATTCCCGTCCTGTCCTAAACCGATAAAACGTTCGCAACAAACCGTATCCCGGAATATCACCTCCCAATCTTCCCTACCGGTCGATGAGGGCAGTACTCCCCAGATCACTTCCCGCCCCAGTCCGTCATATTGATAATATTGCCATACCCCGTCTTTTCGGTTGTTCCCGTTTTGTTTCAGAATAAGGCGGTCGGAACGATCATAAACGAAATGCACGGGATCGCAGCCGGGAAACTTTTTCTCGATCACCCTGTCACGACCGTCATAACGATACACGTACCCGTATTTTTTTATTACCTCGGAACTGTTACACCCCCAGCTCGCCGTAGCCGTCAATTCATCGGCGGCCAGAGGCGGCAAAACGATCCGTTTACGCCCCCGGTCATCGTACACGATATACGTATCGTGCGGTTCAGTCCCGTTCATCCTTCGTGTCAGGAGCAATTTCCCTTCGAAATCGGTAAAAGTATATACGACTTTCCCATCCTCGTCCGTTGTCCGGGCTACCGACAGTTCACCGGCAGCATACAAACCGCTTCGGATGAGTCTGACATCCTCTCCGTTATCTTCCGCCCGGAACTCAGCACAAGACAGCTCTCCGGAATCTGCATTGATGAGATATTCAGTCTTGACCGATTTCCCGTTTTCTATCCAAGCCGCTCCGGGTCCGTAAGTCTCACGGATACGATTCAAAGAGGAGTTTCCGTAGACACATCCGGAATAATAGTATGCATCCCCGTAATAATTTCGATTTCCGTCAGGCAGCGGCAACGATTCACCGACGGGCCTGTCGAGAATATCATAACCGAAGGTGAAGTGCAGGTCTTTCCCTTGCGGAGAAGCGCCTACCTGCACGGTTTCCGTATGCTTTCCGAAATTATCGTAGTACAATACTTTTTCTCTGAAGCTGTTGCCGTCATCGGTGGTCATGATCCGGTTTTTTACGTAGTGTCTGTTTTTATTCTGCCCTTCTGCCGTACAAACAACCCCCGAGCAGCAGGTAAGGATAAATATAAAGAAATAATTTCGATTTTTCATGATTTTCCGAACATTTTAGATTTATATATATCAGTCAACGTTTGTCATATCTATCTGTCAGAATTTCGGAGTGTTATATTCATTGGTGGATAATGTCTTGGGTACTCCGTTTTCTAAAATATAGGAACGGACGACACGTCCGAATGTATCGTACTCGAAATAAGTCGTCATTCCGTCGGGTTCGGTGATCGAGGTTGCTCCGACCAAAATGCGGTGCGTATAAGTATATACCTGCGCTTCGGGAAGTTTCTGCCTGAGAGAGTTGATCGTCTCCATTTCGGTATCGGGAGATGTCATATTTCCGAGCTGTTCTACCCAAGCCTTGTCTTTCCCTAATGCCGAAAGCAATGCATCATAAGTGACATTGACGATTTTTGCTATGGGATATTGGTTGCAATATGACCAAAGGTAGCAGGTATAGGTACGTCCGTCGGTCGTTACGGAGCTTACGTTCCCATAGCTGTCATAAGTATAGCAAAGGCGGTCTTCGTATGCTTGCAGTTTGTCATTCCAAGTGCTGGCGATCAACGGTTTTTGTCCGGAATAAGAACAGGCAGTCATGGTAGAGTCGTTATTGTATATACGCTTGTACCCATATAACGGAGAACTGACAGCATCGTTTGAATATCTAAACCGTTCTATAACCTCTTTTCCGTCACCTGTAGTCGTTTTCATGGCAAGAGGATTCAGGTGAGCGGTAGCATGGAATTGGGTATTCAGTTCCGGACTATCATCGAAGTATTCTTCGGGAAATTCTGTATTCGGTCGGTATATGTACTCTTGGGTAATCGTATTTGCAGCTTCTCCCGTATCGGAGTAACGTGTGATTTTTTCCCGTTTCAGGCGGGTTGTTCCTACTGTCTTTCCCCATCCGCACTCTTTGTACTGTTCTTGATACTTAGATTGGTATTCTTCCAAATTGCATACCCGGGTCTTATAGGGACGTGATATGGCAACATAATAATACTCTTTATCTTTCGGACCTTGGTATCCCGAATATTCATATTCGTGCCTTTCCGCTATTTTGTCATTTTCGAATATCTCCTTTTTTATAAGACGACCGCCATAGTAATACATGTCGTTTCCATTATCCGGATCGAAAGGACGACTGATGTCTTGTCTGACCTGAGACTTGGGATCGAACGGGTCGTTGCGACCTCCGCCGAATATGTTCCAATAAGGCGTATCGAAAGTGTATTCTGTCCTTATTTCTGTCGAAGAGGAGGAGATTCGTTCTGTTACATACGGGTACAATACCGAGCTTCCGTTTCCGAACGTGATATTCGATACGGGAGCGAAAGCCCATGTCCGCAACCGGCACTCTTCTTGAGTTCCGGTTGTAGGATTTATTTTCAACAGGCGTTGCTCTACGCAATAGTCGCGTTCCGAAAGGCCGATTTTAGGAATGCCCCAGCCGTCTCCGGAGTGTTCAGTGGAGCGGGTAGATCGTGAATATGGATTTTTGGGATAAGATCTGTAGGTAAAAAAACGTGTTCTCGACGATCCTCCACTCATATTGCTTTCGGTTATTTTTTGTATGCGTAGTCCTCCTGTATAGAAAATCGTATCGGATTTTCTGCCGTCCATATACCGCTCTATGCTTTTCCCGTGTCGGTTTACTTCGTAATCGAAGGTCGTGAATACGCCTTCGGGAGAGAGAATCTGGGTGAGGATTCCCGCTTTCATGTAGTATTCCCTGCATTCTCGGGCATTACTGCCGAATGTAAAATAATGCTCTCCTTTGTGATCTTTATAGGTGTATCTTCTTCCGTAAGGAGCGTAAATCTCCCGATCATACCCTTGTGTTTTTTGCCTGCCGTTATAATATCCCCAATGGTCCATGGCATAACTGGCTTCGTCCGGGACGTTTTCGGGCTTGAAGTAGGTGAATCGGTAATATTTTTTCTTCGTTTCTCCGGCATCTGTAATAGCGATAGAATCGAGTTTCGTTTTATATGGGCTCGAATTGTACGGGGATACGTAAAACTTTATGCGTTTGATCACCTGTCCGGTTTTGCTTTTCACGATCATCTCTCCAAGATTACCTTGACTATCCATATTGAAAGTGACAGAGCCGTGATCGAAGTTTATCGTTTTGATTTTTCGTTCTTTTATATAATCTGCATGATACGGACTTTGAACCCTATAAGGCTGATCTCCTACATAACTTGAGCCTATGCTCACCGTACCGTCACTGTTGATCGTCCCGTATGATGTTTGGCTTCCTCGTTTTATGATAAGCCGATAGCTGTATTTGTCATCTTCCATGACAACGTAGTTGGATGGATATTCGCCGGATAATATGGGTTTGGCCATAAACCCCGAGTAACTGAATGTTATGGCAGCTTTGGTAGAGCCGGAAGACATTCTTTTACATAGCCACCGCGTGTTATAATCTCCGGTTTTTTCGGTGAGGTTGTCATCTTCTCCTCCGAATGAGTATGATATGCCGTCTTGGTCGGACATTAAAAATCCGTTTTCTTCAAAGAAGAAAATTCCGCTGTTGATTCGTACCGGTTCATAAGGGCAGATAAGAAATTTCGGGTATATAGAACGGTTGGAGGTCCGACTGTCATAAATCACCGGGATATAAAATGATCCGCGCTGTTTCGCTAACTTGAAGAAAAAACGGTCGGGTTCGCTGTCGATCTCTTTGTTCTCTATCCGTTTGAAAAATTTTACTTTCTCGTTTTCTTTCATTTTATCGAAAGAGTTTTTTTCCGTAAGGTATTTGCCTGTACGAAAACCTCCATTCGGGGCATCGTCGGGTATTCCGTTTATTTCCCGCATTATCGACGGTTCGGCGTTTAATGTCCATCCGCTTCCTACCCATCCGCTCAATTCCCGCACCTTGAGTCCGCTCGAGTGATAAGATAAGGTTATGGGCAGTTCTATGTCGCCTGCCTTTATGGTATATAGCGGGATGGTTATATCGACCAGTCCGGTACAGTAATCGACCGGATAGCTGACATATTTTCGTACGGCTTCCGCTTCGGGCGAAACCGGAACTATTTGCGGCTGTTTGATAATTATCGGGTTGTCTGCATTTCCTTTATCAGGGAAGAATATGCATAAAGCGACCGTTAACAAGCAATGTGCGGGTGATGTGTATTCTTTTCATGGGATAAGTAATTTTATTCAGACCATATTTTTTCTCCTGCCGGTTGTCCGTCGATGATAAATCTTATTACATAGCGTTCGAAGATAGAACCGTTTATCTTTATTTCCTTGCGGTAATAACCTGCCTGCTGTGTCTCTTTGGGATACATTTTCAATAACTGTCCTTGGGCATTGCACAGAGCTATTTCCACATCTGCGCTTTCGGTCAGAGTATATTCCAGAATCAGATCTCCTTTGGCTTTATTGCCGGATAGTTTATATTCGTTTATTTTCGATTTGGGTATGACACTTTCGTTTTCAGAACTGTCTTTTGCGGCAAGTTTCTCTGCTTCTATTTTTTCACGGCGCGACAGGTTTTCCATATCTTCGGGCAATGTGTAATACTGTTCATCGGGGGGATAGTAAAATGCCGTGCGGAAATGGGGTTCTTCTTTTCCGTTCCGTATCAATTTGTTTTCTATTGTTTCAAAAACAGGATAACGGTATCCTGCGGCATACCAACGGTAGGTGTCGGTGAGTATGACGAGCGTATCGTTGGCTATTCGGTAATCTATGCTGTCGGGGTGGGAGCGTAGCTTTGCCGTGACCGAATCTTCAGACATATAGCTGCATTCGGGAATCTTTATTTCGGAAACAGATTTGCGCAGGGTGTGTACCCTCAGTATGTTTTCTAATGTATCTTCGCCTATTATCAACATGCCTTCGGCATCGGCTTCTACAATGCTCTTTCCCGATACGGTGAGGTCGAGATTATGTTGATATTCACCGACATTGTAAAAATAACTTTCGAAACGGTCTCCGAAACGGAACGGATATTTCACCGATAATTCCGGTAAATATGATTTTTGTATCATCGTGCGGTTTTCCATTCCCGTAATTAACAGGGAGTCTCCTTGCATTTGGTATCTGTAAAAAGTTAAATGCTCATGTCCCGTCAGTAAACTGTCGTTACCGCTGTATCTTAGTTCATATCGCTCTTTTTCTGTCGTGAGATGATCGAAATACCAGATTTTTTTATCTCCTTTTTCTCCGGGATCGAAATAGGAAATGCGCTCTTTTATGATTTTGTCTCCCGGCCTGGGAGCATTTTCCGATTTGTACAAGGTATTTTGTGCCTTTAGAGAAAGGCATCCTAAAATACTTGCTAACAGAATGACCGAATCTTTCATATATTCAGATTTGATAAAGGTTGCGTTTTATGGTAATGGTTCTCGAAAATTTCTATTAAAAAAGTATTTATACGATTTTATAGGCTTGTATAATCTTTGTGCGTCTATTTGGTTATTATAATTTGTATGAAATTTTATTATGATATAAATTATTTTATCTAATATATTATGGTTAATTTTTTATTTCTGCACCTAAATTAACTAAATATTTTTATATATCAAAATTTTTATTGTAAAAAATGTGTTTGAGTGTATTTTTTTGATTGTATAGAGGGGTAAAATAGTTAATGATAAATTTTTTATAAAATCCAGAGCTTGTTTAATTGAACATGTAAACAAGCTCTGAACTTAAATTTTCTAATAAAATTTAAACAGGCTCTTATTTATTCAATCCTTTTGCACTTTGTACAAGACGGACAAATTCGGCACGGTATCCTTCCGGATCGAAAGAAAGACCTTTATTGGCAGTCTCGATGACTTTGTCATAAGTAGCTTCGCCTTTGAAATCCGAGTCTTTGAGTAGTTGAGCGAACATGGCGACTGCCGAAGCGAATCGGAAATCCGGTGATACATTGTCTTTATCCGTATCCGTTACGCTCTTTTCTATTTTTTTACTCTTCTCTTCTTCCGGAGTTTTGTACCGGAGTTTCACGGTCAGTAGTTCCGAAGAGTTGCTTGTTTGTGCGTTTATATTCGTTTCGGTCTGGTATTTCAACGGATCGATACTTCCCGGAATATTACCTGATATTCCGGTGGGGATAATTTCATAAAGGGCTGTGATCGTGTGTCCTGCACCCATTTCTCCGGCATCCTTAGTATCATCGTTAAAGTCCTCGTTATTCAATATCCGAGTCTCATATCCGACGAGACGGTATGACTGTACCTTTGCCGGATTAAATTCTACTTGCAGTTTTACATCTTTGGCGACAGCATACATCGTACTGCCGAATTCGTTTACCAAGACTTTGTTCGCCTCTTGAATATTGTCGATATAAGCGTGATTGCCATTCCCTTTTTGAGCCAGTATCTGCATCTTGCTGTCTTTATAATTTCCCATTCCATAACCTAAAACAGTCAGGAAGATTCCGCTTTTTCGTTTCGATTCGATCAGGTTCTCCAATTCTGTTTCGCTGGATGCGCCGACGTTAAAATCTCCGTCGGTGCAGAGTATGATCCGGTTGTTTCCTTGTGCGATAAAGTTTTTCTGAGCAATACGATAAGCTTCTTTTATGCCTGCACCTCCGGCGGTTGATCCTCCCGCAGTGAGAGTTTCGAGAGCATCTTTGATTTTTTGTTTTTCATTTCCCGGAGTAGAAGGTAGGGCGACCCGCGCATCTCCGCAATAGGTGACGATGGCTACCCGGTCTTTTTCACGCAGGTTGTTCACCAGTAGCCGCAGAGAGGATTTTACGAGTTCGAGACGTGTCGGTCCGAACATAGAACCCGATACATCGATCAGAAATACGAAATTCGATGCCGGGAGGTTTTGGTTTTCGATTTCCCGGGCTTTTAATCCGATTTGTACCAGACGATGAGTTTTATTCCACGGGCAGATACCGACTTCCGTTGTGATTCGTACCGGATCATTTCCGGTTGGTTTCGGGTAATTATAATTGAAGTAATTGATCATCTCTTCGATGCGTACGGCATCTTTCGGAGGCATTTCACCTTGGTTGATAAATCTTCTTATATTGCTGTACGAAGCAGCATCCACATCGATAGAGAATGTCGATAGGGGATCTTTGACGGGAGATTTGAATCGGTTTTCGGCATTATGGCTGTACTCTTCCCGGTTTGCATATCGATCGTAGATAAGCGCCGGCATACCGAGACTTCTGACCGCCATTTGTTTACTACTGATTGCCCGGTTACTTACTTCATCCGACGTTATGACACATTCTTCCATCAACAAATTGTTGTCAGGATATAGTTTGACATCGATTATTTTTCGGTTGGCTTTTACTTTCTGGGTTTTATATCCGATATAAGAAAAACGGATGATGTCACCTTGTATCGCTTCGATCGAATATTTTCCGTGTTCGTTTGTTACTGTTCCTTTCCGGCTTTTTTCTATCGAAACATTTGCTCCGATAAGTGGCTGATCATTTTCATCGGTTACTGTTCCCGTTACGGTCAAGGATTGAGCGGATAGTCCGGAAATCCAGATAACGCACAAGATTGTGCTAAATATCGACTTAATTTTAAGGGTTTTCATAATGTACAATTTTAAAAGTTAGATAATACGTTATTTTTGTTGTTTGCTATATAGATGTTTCGGCTTGCCATAATTCCATAAACGGGATGAAAAAAATTTTTTCTTTTGTCGTTTTGAACTGTAACCCTTATCTTTACCGAAAAATCAAATCGACGTTTTTTAAACCGCACATATCGTCTTTGCCCGATGAAGAGTTGCTTGCTCGGTATAATAGAACGGGTGATACGAAATATTTCGGCGAACTGTATAACCGTTATATTCCGTTATTGTACGGAGTCTGTTTGAAATATCTGGGAAATGCCGAGAAGGCAGAAGATGCCGTAATGCAGCTTTTTGAGGAGTTGACCGAAAAAATAGGACGGTATGAGATTACCCTATTTCGTACATGGTTATATAGCGTGGTAAAAAATCATTGTTTTCAACTCTTACGGAAAGAAGAACGGGAAATTCCGGTGAATTTTGATGCCGATTTTATGGAATCGGCGGATATCGTGCATCTATTAAGTGACGATGAGGAGGATTCTCGTTTGCCGGCGTTGCAGAAATGTATGAGGCAGTTACCTCCGCAGCAGCGAGAATGCATCGAATTGTTCTTTATGCAAGAACAGTCGTATGCCGATATTGCAAGTCGGACAGGTTATTCTTTGAACCATGTAAAGAGTTATATCCAGAATGGGAAAAGAAACTTGAAAATTTGTATCTTAAAACAGGGTGACGAATGAATTTGAAGCAATACATACGAGGCCGGAGAAGGGGCAAGGCTGCCCGGGATTTGGAGAAGGAAGCGTTGAACGACCCTTTTCTGAATGATGCGATCGACGGATATGATGCCGTACCGGGCGACCATTCTCGTCATTTGGAGAATTTGCATCGTAAAGTTTCCCGTTCGTCATTAGAGAGGGCTGATTTTCGTCGTTTAGCAGGTCTGGTTGCCGGGCTTTTGATTCTGTTTGCGGTCAATTTTTTTTTTTACCGAAAAGAAAAAGTCGAAATGACGGCAATGGATACTACTGCCGGACAAGCGGAGGCTGTGTGGGCGGATACGGGAAAAAGTGTCGAGACTAAAATCGTTCCGCCCCTGATCGCTGAGGCAAAAGAGAAAGAGACCGAACAAATACTTCGTAGTGATGATGAAATAAAAAAGGCTCATAATGCCCCTGTTATCCGACAGAAAGATAGAGAGTGTGTGGTCGAAGAGTCTTTGGCGATGAGTACAGATGTCGTTTCGGAAGATGAGGTGAGACTTGCCGATGCACCGAAAGACGAGATAAAAGTCATGGCTATGAGCAAACGTGCTGTTGCTGCAGCACGACCGCTTGCTACTGCTGCTCATGAAGCGACCGGGATTGTTACCGATGAGTCGGGTAACCCTTTGGCAGGAGTTGCCGTACAGATAAAAAACTCAAAAGCAGGGGTTGTTACCGGATCGGATGGCAGATTTTCGATACCGGTCTCAGGAAAAGATTCTTTACAATTTTCATTCGTAGGATTTGAAACTGCTTCAATCTGCGCCGATCCGAATTCTCCTATGTCGGTTGTCCTATCGGAAAATCCGATGGCTTTAAGCGAATCGGTGATAGTAAAATCCAGCGGTTTAGAGCCGATCGTGGGGTGGAAAGAGTTCCGTAAATATCTGAAACGGGAGATGCGGCTTCCGGCAGATACTTGCCGAAATATTTCGGGTAAAGTATCTTTGGCTTTCGAAATAGACAAACAAGGTCGTCCGGTAAATATCGAAGTTAGAAAATCTTTATGTCCTTCATTAGATCGAGAAGCGGTCCGATTATTGAAAAGCGGTCCTATATGGCAGGGTAGCGCTAAGGTCGGACAAGTCGATATCCGGTTTAAATGATGATCGGGGAAATTAATTCCGGTCTTGGATTAAAAAAATCAGAGTTTCTCTACGCTGAATGCCGTTATTTGTGCCCGGTTTTCTAATAACCGTATTCCGAAATATCCTTTTTCATACGGTTCTTTATCTTCCAGTCGGAAAAGTTCTTCACCGTTTACCGAAAATTGTGAGACACCGTCCTGCACCGTGATAACGACATTATACCAGTTGTTCGGCTTCAACAGGTGTTTTTCGTCTGTATATTCTTGTAACAACGGTTTTACTCGGTTATCGTCCTCTGTACCATAGAATTTCCCGTGATATTTCCGGAAACGGGTTGTCGTATTGTCATTCCCTCCGTATCCTACATAATAAAGATTTAGAGAGTTATAATTTTTGAATATACCGTGCCGTTCTTCCGACCGGAAGAAAAGCGAATCGGGGTGCAAAGGATCGGATGCAGCCCAAAAACAGTTCATGTCGGCGAGTCGGTCGCTTTCTCGTCCGTCCATGCGTAGAGATATGGAGTAGGATATTTTGTAGTTACCCGAAAGTTCCCGGTTATACCACATGGTGAGACCTTTGGGAGAAACGATCTCTAACGTATCGTGCCGGAATGTAAAGCTTGCCGAGTCCGATTCATCTTCGATGACCCAGTCGGAAAGAGGAAATCTTTCGTGGTTTTCTCTGTTCTCGTTATTATCCGTCTTCTGTTTTTTCGGTTGACAAGCCGGTAAGATTAATAAACATAATAGAAGAAGAGATAGGCTTGAGGCAAGTCTGTGTTTCATAAATATCCGTGTTTAAGAAATAACATGATAACCTTCCCGAATCAGCTCCTGCCGGATTTTTTCGATGTGTTCGTGATTGCGGGTTTCCATAACGACTTGCAAATAGCAGCCTGTTATGTCTTTGCTGCCCGCCCGTTCGTGATGGACCGAAATAACATTAGCTCCCATTCTGGCAATAATTCCGGTTACTCCGACCAATTGACCGGGACGGTCTGCCAGCTCTACCGTAAGTGTATAAGATCTTCCGGTTTTGAGAAGCCCTCGGTTGATGACACGGGAAAGAATCGTTACGTCGATGTTTCCGCCGGATACAAGGCAGATCACCTTTTTCCCTTTGACCGGAACTTTATTGAACATGGCGGCTGCCACCGATACAGCACCAGCTCCTTCGGCTATTAGTTTCTGCTGTTCGATAAGCGTCAATATTGCCGTAGAGATTTCATCATCGGTTACGGTAACGATCCCATCGACATATTTGTTGCAGATGTCATAGGTATGAATACCCGGTTCTTTTACGGCGATACCGTCGGCAATTGTCGATACCGAGTTGAGACGTTCTATTTTCTGATTAGTTATAGAATTGAGCATACTGGGAGCTCCGCTTGCCTGTACACCGTAAACTTTAACGTTGGGCTTCAGCGATTTTATGGCAAAAGCAACACCGGAAATCAGTCCTCCGCCACCGACAGGGACGATCACTACATCTACATCGGGGAGTTCTTCTAATAATTCGAGTCCGATAGTTCCTTGTCCGGCAATAACATTCTCGTCATCGAACGGATGAACAAACGTATAACCTTTTTCCTCTTTCAGTTGTAATGCTTTTTGATAAGCATCGTCATAAACTCCTTCGACGAGACACACTTCTGCCCCGTATTTTTTTGTAGCTTCTACTTTGGAAATAGGAGCTCCGGCCGGAAGACAGATCAAAGATTTTATTCCGTTTTTAGTAGCCCCTAAAGCTACACCTTGAGCATGATTCCCGGCAGAACAGGCGATAACGCCGTGAGCTTTTTCTTCATCGGTAAGTTGGGATATTTTGTAATAAGCACCTCTTACTTTGAAAGAACCGGTCAGTTGCAGATTCTCCGGTTTCAGATATATTTGACTGTCCGGATTGATTTGCGGAGCATATATAAGATCTGTATGACGGATAACCTCTTTCAGTACGTAAGAAGCCTGATAAATCTTATCTAATGTAAGCATAGCGGTTCGGTTATTTTTTCTGACGCAATATTACGAAAAACTATTCGATAAAGCGTATCGACCGATGAATATTTTTATTCGGATCAAGGCGCCTGCCTGAATTTTGTTTCGGGCCGGATTTGAGAGAAATCCGTACAGATAGTCGGTTTTTCTCTCAAGGGAGAAACAACATCGATATAAACCTGAAGAAAACGCAAAAGTGACCTGATGATGTTTTTTGCATCGGAAGATTCAGGCAGGTTATCGGGCAAATTCTCCCTTGTTAATGAATGCAATGTAAGTAGGGTCGTATTGTAAAAATGATTATTCTTCTAAAAGCTTTTTAGCATCTACAAATTGGGCAATACCTTTAGCAACCTGTTTTGCCTCTTTCATTGCCAGAACGACGGTTTGCGGAGTATGTACGACATCACCGCCTGCAAATACTCCTTTTCGGGTAGTCATTCCGTAAGGGCGTTCTTTGGTAATGACATATCCTGTGTCATCGACCTCTATACCGGAAGTCGTGGAAACGATCCTATTTGCCGGACGAGAGCCTATTGCCAACAAAATCCGGTCTATCGGCATAAAATTTTCACCTTCCGGAGTTTTGACTCTGATCTTTTCCAGTTTACCGTTAGAACCGATAAATTCGGTAACTGTGGTCTCCCATAAAAATTCGACGCCTTCTTCGATTGCCTCGTTATATTCTGTTTGTAGTGCACTCATTTGGTCCATTGTTCTTCTGAACAATACATATACTTTTCCTGCACCCATACGCAGAGCTGTTCGGGCGGCATCCATAGCTACGTTTCCTCCTCCGATGACACCGACTATATCGCCTTGTTTTACCGGAACTTCTTCTCTTCCTATGCTTCCGGTGTTGCACAAACTCGCCATGCGGAGAAAGTAGGAAGACTGTGTGACTCCTCTTAGTGTATATCCCGGAGTGTCGAGAGATTTGGGCAATGCTGTTCCCGAACCGATAAATACGGCATCAAAGCCTTGTTCGAACATGTCATCTACCGTAATGGCTTGACCTACCATACATTGCGTAATAAACGTTACTCCTAAGGCCTCGATTTTTTTTACTTCCTTGCGCACTACATCTTTAGGCAGCCTGTACTCAGGAATTCCGTACATCAATACACCTCCGGCTTCTTGTTCTCCCTCAAAAATCATGACATTGAATCCTTCTCTTGCCAGGTCTCCTGCTACGGTCAGACCGGCCGGACCTGATCCGATAACGGCAACTTTTCCTCTCGTTTTTTGGGGTATTTTGTCTCGTATTAAACCCATATTTCCGTCAAAGTCTGCTGCAAATCGCTCTAACTTTCCTACTTGTATCGGACGTTTTTTGGCATTTAAAACACAATGACCGACACACTGTTTTTCGTGTGGACATACTCGTCCGCATATTGCCGGAAGATTACTTTTTTCATTGATGATGTGCATCGCTGCACCGATGTTTCCCATAGATAACTGATGAATAAATCCCGGTATGTTGTTTTCGATGGGACAGCCTTTAATACATAAGGGGTTTTTGCAATTGAGGCATCGTTTAGCTTCTTCTATGGCTTCTTTTATGGTAAAACCTTCGTCTAATTCTCCGAATTTGAGATCTTTTGTTTCCATTTAAATAAATATTGTAATCTTGACTTTGCAAAAATAGTATATAATTGTAATATGCACATTGCAAAATTATTTTTTAACAATTTATTTGAATAGCTTCTTTAAAAGTGTTTTTAGTTTTTACGAGGAGGATAGCAGGTTATCTGACGAGTGAAAACGGGAAAAAAGATCGGAAGAAAGCGCAAAGATGACCTGATGGTATTTTTTTTATTGGAAAACTTAGACAGGCTCTCAATAGCAGATTCTGTCGTATTGAAGTTTTCCCTTTTAAAAAGGAGGAGATATTAGATTCTTGATAGTTATGAAAGCAGAGAGGTATATAATAGAAAAGGCGTCATTTGACGCCTTTTCTATTATATTAAGATAAACACGATGTTATTATTTTACTATTACTATTGTCGCTTTAGTCCCGGTACGGATAATATAAGTGTTCGGTTCTAATGAGAATGTTGCGCTTCCGGATACCTCTTTTTGAGCAACTTTACCTCCATTTAAGAGATAAATATCGACAGTACCTGTATAGCCTTGAACAAATACATTTCCGTTTATACTATATATCTTTAAGTTTTCGATTGTTCCGTTATTTTCGATTCCCTGTTCATAAACATCAGGAGTTACGATTGTCGCAACCGGATTGTTACCTTTTAAAGCGATGTACATTTCCGATGGAGCAACGGTTGCTGTTGACGGTTCTGATACTATATTGAACACTTGGGCTGTTTGATCGAACAGGTAATAGGTATCGGCAGTGATGAGATCTGTCAATTTTTGAGTAGCCAAAGTATTGTTCGGACAGATATTATAGCCTTCTGTAATCGTTAATTCACCACCTTTTATTGAACTGCCAGCTATGGAGATCAATTCTAATGCTGTAGCTTCATTATATGTTTTGAGCTTCATAATGCAGGCATTATTTACCGCACTTAAAGATTGAGGTTTATATTCACCGTTTTCGTTCGTATAAGTGTACCAGTCTGCTTCTGCAGGTACGGTTGTATTGTCTGTTATGGCATTTACAGTAGGAATGAATGGCAATCCGATTACATTCCATGCGTTTCCGTCGATTTGTTTAACATAACTTATCGTTCCTGAAACAGTCGCATTTCCGTTTATTTCCGAGCCGTTGGATAATTCCAAATTTCCGTCTATAGCTTGATTTACAGTAATCGCTTTTATCGGTTTTGAAATATCTGCATTTGCCAGTTTGTAAATATTTGCCTTATCTCCGTCGGTTACATTTAAATATATCCAGTTTCCGTCCATAGAGATGTTTACTTTTAATGAAGGATCGGCTGTATAAGTAAGGATATCGGTAGAAGTAATGTCCAAAGATTTGTAATTGAATACGTTAGGATCGAAAGTGATGGCATTCGCTTCACCTGATATAGCTAATTCATTTAGGCGTAATCCTTCTTCTATCTTTTTGCCTTTAAAGGTTACAGGGATTTTTCCAAGACCGGTAGCATCTACATCGATTGTTGCGGTTGTAGTACCGTCTGCTTGAATTGTTCCTGAAACAGATACACTTGCTTGAATTGAGCCTCCCATCAGGCTTAATGTAACCGGTTCTTTGCTGTTAATATCGTAGTTAGAGCCGTTTTCAGTCACTGAAATCTTATCTACGGTAATGTCTCCCAATGTTAATCCGATAAATGAGAAATTCTTTAATGTAAGTTGCAACTCATTTATTTCAGATTTTTCAATGGTTATTTGATCCGGAACGGTTAGAACAGGAGGTTCAGCTCCCATTACTGACAGATCTATGTCGATAGAACCGTTATATATTCCGGCAAATTTTTCTACTTGAAGATCTTTAGCAAAAGTGAGTGTATATACATGCTTATTTTCAGGATTGATAGAAATATCGTTTCCTGATACTGTAATTGTTATGGTGTTCCCATTTGTCGATTGGGTTATCGATGCCCCTTTACCGTCCGATACGGCTTCTATTTGGTCCTCGGTAGGAACGACTCCATCACCTGTTATCGTATAGTTATAGGTATCTTTATCAAATCCGTCAACCGCTACGCCTCCGATTTTCAATGATTCTAATTTTGAATTGTAGATAAATTCGATGTCATCGATATATACTACATCTTCTTTACTTCCTCCACCCGCAGTTTTATTTGTAGTGAAAGTTAGTAATAAAAATGAGGGTGTAGCATTTTGAGTATATTCAAAATTAACGGTCTTTTGTACCCATTGTTCATTGGTCGTTGTATAGTTCAATTCTGCAGATCCAATTTTGTGGCTGAGAATAGTCTCGTCTTTTGTCGGATCTTGATAACGAAAATTGTCATGCAGGATTGCTGCCATCCGGGCTTCTTCGGTCGAACTTGCCATTTTCGACTTTACCCAAAATGAGATGGAATCGGGGAGACCGGTAAATTTTTGTTGGTACTCTTCATTTTCAAGATCAGTAAAATTGTAATTCCCCGTTTCGTCAGTCGGAGTCATGCTACCGGCATTCATTCTGCCGGTGGTAAGTGTTCCATTTCCTATGACATTACCTATAGGGTTTGTTGCGGAAATTTTTGCGCAACTGCCTGATCCTGTACGGGTGTCGGTACTTTGAGAAACAGAGGCTTTTGTCATACTTTGTAGATCTCCGGCAGCAGTCCCGAAAGAATGCCAATATTGGGGGGCATTTTCTGTCGATTTGCCGAGAAAGCCTCCCCAAGTTGTTTCTTTCCATGTTCCCTCAAATCCGGGATTCGGCAATTGGTATTGCGCTTGAACATTTATACAACCTGCAATTATACATGCGATTGCAAGCATCATTTTTCGAGTAAACTTATTCATAATTAATGTAATTAAGATTTGATGCAAAGATAGGTCAATAAATACGGAGCATGGTTTTGAATACATTTTTTAACTGAATAAAATGTTTATAAACAAGTGATTTTGAAAGGAGTAAATTATTATGTAAATAGAGATAAATATCTGTCATTATAGGGGTTTCGAAAAAGTGATTCCGTTTTTGATGTAAAGAAGAAGATATATTTGAAATCACAAATTTTTTTAATATTCGGGTTGGCGAATAAAATATTGAAACTCAATAAGATGAATAAAAGAACATTTGAAATTAAAAATAGACCAAAACAAACAAAATGTAATATTTTCGTATCTTTTCTTTTGGGAGGAGAGAAGAAAAACTTTCAGAAAAAATAGTACAAATTGTAATCTCTACTTTGCAAAAAATCAATTTTTTCTTATCTTTGCCCCGTCTTACAGAACAATAGCGTGGAAGCATTCTTTAGAACACATAAATATCTGGTAGAGCATGTAAACTCTCCTGTAAAGAGAGAACTGATGCGGGAGATCGATTGGAGTCACCGGCTTATAGGTATCAAAGGCAGTCGGGGAGTCGGAAAGACTACGTTTTTGCTGCAATATGCTAAGGAAAATTTCGGAACCGATCGTTCTTGCCTTTATATCAATCTGAACCATCTTTATTTTACCGAACGGACATTAGTCGATTTTGCCGATGAATTCAGAATAAAGGGCGGAAAAACTTTATTGATCGATCAGGTATTTAAATATCCCGGCTGGTCAGAAGAGTTGAGATATTGTTATGACCACTTTCCGGAGTTGAAGATTGTTTTTTCCGGTTCTTCTGTGATGCGGTTAAAAGAGGAAAATCCTTTGCTTTCGGGTGTCGCGGATTCTTATAATCTGAGGGGATTTTCTTTTAGGGAATATTTAAACCTGATGGCGGGGACGGATTTTCCTTCGGTGAAGTTGGACGAGTTGTTATGCAATCATACGGTTATTGCATCGGAAATATGTAATAAAGTGAAACCTTTGGCATATTTTCAAGACTATCTGCATCATGGTTTTTATCCTTTTTTTCTGGAGAAGCGTAATTTCTCGGAAAATTTGATTAAGACGATGAATATGATGATGGAGGTGGATATCCTTTTCATCAAACAGATAGAACTTACTTATCTACCGAAAGTGCGTAAGCTTTTATATTTGTTAGCCGTAAATGCACCTTCTGCTCCGAATGTGAGTCAGTTGAGCAAAGAGATACAGACATCGAGGGCTACAGTCGTGAACTATATCAAATATCTGAAAGATGCCCGACTTATCAATATGTTGTATCCTGTTGATGAGGAATTTCCCAAAAAGCCGGCAATGGTATATATGCACAATACGAATCTGATGTACCCGATTCGTCCGGCTCAAGTAGAAGAGCAAGCGGTTCGGGAGACATTCTTTTATAATACCTTGCATAAGGATAACCGGTTGAATAAAGGAGAAAAGAATACGCATTTCCTTGTTAATCAGAAGTATAATTTTAAGATAGAGAGCGAAAACATACGGGGAAGAATAAATCCCGATATTTATTATACGATAGATCGTACCGAAATCGGCAGGGAGAATAAAATTCCGCTGTGGTTGTTCGGATTTTTATATTAATTTCAGTAATATTGTAATTGCATTTTTAAATTCTCAAATATATATTTAGAATATGACCAAACAAAAGAAAATGTTGACCTGTGATGGTAATCAAGCGGCTGCACATATCTCTTATATGTTCAGTGAAGTGGCTGCTATTTATCCTATCACACCCTCTTCAACCATGGCAGAATACGTGGATGAATGGGCTGCTGCCGGAAGAAAGAACATCTTCGGCGAAACCGTATTAGTTCAAGAAATGCAATCGGAAGCCGGTGCTGCGGGTGCTGTACACGGTTCTTTACAGGCCGGAGCTTTGACTACGACCTATACTGCATCTCAGGGATTATTGTTGATGATCCCGAATATGTACAAAATTGCCGGAGAATTTCTCCCTTGTGTATTTCATGTTTCTGCCCGTACGTTGGCATCTCATGCACTTTGTATCTTCGGAGATCATCAAGATGTGATGTCGACCCGTCAGACCGGATTCGCCATGTTGGCAGAAGGTTCGGTTCAAGAGGTTATGGATCTTGCCGGAGTCGCTCACTTATCGACTATTAAAGCTCGTGTGCCTTTCGTCAACTTCTTTGACGGATTCCGTACTTCTCATGAGATACAGAAAATAGAAATGTTGGAAAATGAAGATTTAGCTCCGCTAATCGATCAGGAAGCTCTTCAAGAATTCCGTAACCGTGCCTTGAACCCCGAAAATCCGGTGGCTCGCGGTATGGCTGAAAACCCGGATACTTTCTTCCAACATCGGGAGTCATGTAATAACTATTACGAAGCTGTTCCGGCTATCGTAGAGGAATACATGAATGAAATTTCGAAAATTACCGGACGTAAATACGGTCTGTTCGATTATTACGGAGCTGAAGATGCCGACCGTGTGATTATCGCTATGGGATCTGTAACGGAAGCTGCCCGTGAAGCTATCGATTATCTGACAGCCAAAGGTGAAAAAGTAGGTTTGGTTTCGGTACACTTGTATCGTCCGTTCTCTGCAAAACATTTCTTGGCCGCTGTTCCTAAAACAGCAAAACGTATTGCCGTTCTGGATCGTACAAAAGAACCTGGTGCTACTGGAGAACCTTTATATCTGGATGTTAAAGATGTGTTCTACGGACAAGAAAATGCTCCTGAAATCGTAGGCGGACGCTATGGTTTGGGTTCTAAAGATACTACTCCGTCTCAGATACTGGCCGTATTTGAGAATCTTGCTTTGCCGATGCCGAAAAATAACTTTACTATCGGTATCGTTGATGATGTAACCTTTACATCTTTACCTCAAAAAGAAGAAATCGCCATGGGTGGCGAAGGTATGTTTGAAGCTAAGTTTTACGGATTGGGTGCTGACGGAACAGTTGGTGCTAACAAGAACTCCGTAAAAATTATCGGTGACAATACCGATAAGCATTGTCAGGCATACTTCTCTTATGACTCTAAGAAGTCGGGAGGTTTCACTTGTTCTCACCTTCGTTTCGGTGACAGCCCCATTCGTTCTACTTATTTGGTAAATACTCCGAATTTTGTCGCTTGTCATGTACAGGCCTATTTGCGTATGTATGATGTGACTCGCGGTCTTCGTGAGAACGGAACTTTCTTGTTGAATACGATCTGGAACGAGGAAGAATTGGCAAAGCATTTGCCGAATAAAGTAAAACGCTATTTCGCACAGAAAAACATAAGTGTTTATTATATCAATGCGACTCAGATAGCTCAGGAAATCGGTTTGGGTAACCGTACCAATACGATCCTGCAATCTGCTTTCTTCCGTATTACCGGTGTAATTCCTGTCGATCTGGCTATCGAGCAGATGAAGAAGTTCATCGTAAAATCTTACGGTAAAAAAGGTGAAGATGTCGTAAACAAAAACTATGCTGCCGTTGACCGTGGCGGTGAATATAAACAACTCACCGTAGATCCTGCATGGGCGAATCTGCCGGATGATGAAGTGCTGCCGAACAATGATCCGGCGTTCATCAACGAAGTTGTTCGTCCTATCAATGCACAAGATGGCGATCTGCTTCCTGTATCAGCATTTAAAGGTCTTGAAGACGGTACTTGGCATCAGGGGACAGCTAAATACGAGAAACGTGGTGTCGCAGCTTTTGTTCCGGTATGGACAGCTGAAAACTGTATACAGTGCAACAAATGTGCTTATGTTTGTCCTCACGCTTCTATCCGCCCGTTCGTTCTTGATGCGGCAGAACAATCAGGTGCGAATTTCCCGATGCTTAAAGCGGTGGGAAAAGCTTTTGACGGCATGACATTCCGCATGCAGGTAGATGTTCTCGACTGTTTGGGTTGTGGTAACTGTGTTGACGTATGTCCGGGTAATAAGAATGGTAAAGCTTTGGCTATGACCGATCTTGAATCTCAATTGCCTCAAGCTGCCAACTGGGAATATTGCATTAATAACGTGAAGAGCAAACAGCATCTTGTAGATATCAAGGCTAATGTGAAGAACTCACAGTTCGCTACTCCTCTCTTCGAATTCTCCGGTGCATGTTCGGGTTGCGGTGAAACTCCGTACGTGAAATTGATTTCTCAATTGTTCGGTGATCGTGAGATGGTTGCTAATGCAACAGGATGTTCTTCGATCTATTCAGGTTCTATCCCTTCGACTCCTTATACGACAAACGAAAAAGGTCACGGTCCGGCATGGGCGAACTCTTTGTTCGAGGATTTCTGTGAATTCGGTTTCGGTATGTATCTTGCCGTTGACAAAATGCGTGAACGTATCGTTAAGTTGATGAATCAGGCTATCGAAGGCGGTTGTTCCGAAGAAATGAAGACTTTGTTTACCGAATGGATCGCCGATAAGGAAAATACCGAACGTTCTATCGAACTGGAAGCTAAGATCACACCGATGGTAAAAGCTGCGGCCGATAAGTGTGAAATTTGTAAGGAGATCGCTTCATTGAGCAAATATCTCATCAAGAAATCTCAATGGATTATCGGTGGTGACGGTGCTTCTTATGATATCGGTTTCGGTGGGCTCGACCATGTTCTTGCATCCGGTAAGAATGTAAATATCCTCGTATTGGATACAGAAGTTTATTCGAATACGGGTGGTCAAGCTTCTAAAGCGACTCCGGTAGGAGCGATTGCTAAATTTGCTGCTGCCGGTAAACGTGTACGCAAGAAAGATCTCGGTTTGATCGCTTCTACTTACGGTTATGTATATTGCGCACAAATCGCTATGGGTGCTGATCAGGCTCAGACTCTGAAAGCTATTCGCGAAGCTGAAGCTTACGACGGACCTTCTATTATTATCGCTTATGCTCCGTGTATCAACCACGGCTTGAAGAAAGGTATGGGTAAAGCTCAGGCCGAAGAAGCTGCTGCTGTTGAATGCGGATACTGGCATTTGTGGCGTTATAATCCTATGCTCGAGGCAGAAGGCAAAAATCCGTTCACACTGGACAGCAAAGAACCGCAATGGGATAAGTTCCAAGACTTCCTGAAGGGAGAAGTTCGTTACGCTTCTGTAATGAAACAATATCCGAACGAAGCTGCCGAATTATTCCAGGCTGCTCAGGATAATGCAAAATGGAGATATAATAACTACAAACGTCTTGCAAAACAACAGTGGGGTGTTGAAGTAGAAGATTGATTTTCATCTATGTTATATTGAAAAAGGGAGAGCATTATGTTCTCCCTTTTTATTTTCGGTAATAAATTTATTTGAGTTTTTTATAAGAACGATAGCGGGCAATCTGAAAAATGAAAATGAGAAGCAGACCGGAAGAAAATACAGAAATGACCTGATGATATTTTCTTATCGAAAATTTTGAATAAGCTCTTGGTAGAAGACTATGTCGTTTAGAATATCTTGAACCTTTTTATTTTGGACGAGAGGCAGAAGATCCGAAATAATCTTTGGATAAAATAAGATTTGATATGTCCCAAGCTTTTATTTGATCAGGTATAAGAGGAGAGTCGCTATTTCCGTATATCGATTTTTTGTCCCAGTGTACGGCACTGGATACGGGATATTGTAAAATACTGTGTCCCATTCCTCTCCATGAATAATTGTTCAAGCCCATGACATCGAGTAAAGTCGGGTATATGTCGATTTGTCCCATAATATTTTTATAATTTAGAGAAAGTGGAGCATTTAGAATAATCATCGCGGTTTCTCTATCAGATAATTCTCTTTTTTTTCTGCCGTCTAAAACGTTTTTTCCTAATTCATCATGATCGGAGACGATGACGATGGTTGAACTTTTATATAAATTGTTCTTTTTCAGAGAATCGATAAAAGATCCGATCGCCTGATCTGTGTAATGGAATGCTTCCATGCAGTTTCTTACCGTAGGAGTGAATTGCTTGGACTCGGATATCCGGGTTCTGTTTATGGGAGTGTCATAAGGCATGTGTGTCGAGGCGGTTACGATCTGACAGAAGAAGGGCTCGGGCAAATTTTTTATGATCCTAAAACTTTGTTGCATCAGAGATTTATCGCTGATACTGCCACGTATCATATCGTCTTTTTCCAGACATCTTTTGTCATAGAGCGTGTCGAATGAGAAGGCTTTAGACATTTCTTTTTGATTCCAAAAGCTTCCGGCATCGCTGATGATATTGGCGCTATAATAGCCATAAGGTTTTAGGGCATCGGCTAATGACGGAAAATGCTTTGTTTTGCAGGTTGTTGCCGCTGCTCCTGATTGCAGAGGTAGAATTCCCGTATTGATCATAAGATGCCCGTCGCTTGATCTGCCGTCTTTTACTTGGGGAAGAATATGCAAAGCCGAAATAACAGAATCTTCTTTTATAAAACGGTTTAGGTTGGGAGTTATTTCGATTCCGTCTATGGTCCTGTTTAATAGCCATGAATTGAGAGACTCGACGATAATGATGATCAGATTTTTTCGGGGATGATCGAGAATCGTATTGTGTATTTGTTTTTTTTCTTTTGACAAAATGAACCGGTCGATATAGTTTTTTTCTTCTGGTGTTATTTTTTTTGAAGTTGTTGTCGCTTTAGTTAAAGTATAAACAAAGTAAGGAACAAGTCCGTTTGCTTCGACATAGAATGACGGTCCGAAAGATGCAGTCCATCTTATCCAAGGAGACGGTCGGTTCGGATCTTTTATTATCGCTGCTTTTAATGGTGTTGCAAGATACCCGAAAGAACAAATTATGAATATCATTGCCCCGTAAGCGATACGTTTTGGGAGAGGTTCGTATGCTTCGGTATTGTTTTTATAAAATCCTAAGTACAAAAATAATAGTAGTATGGTGGGCAGAATGACCCATATATCTGCCGGATGAATAGATCCGATAATGCTTTTTATCAGCAACTCGGAAACATTGTCGAATAAAAAATAGGATGAAAAGGGCATCAGAGTCTGATATGTCCTGAAATACCATATTTGAGATAAACAAAATATATCCAAGAGAAATAATAAAATGAAAATTATCCATTTCCGTTTGTTCATGAGAAAAAAAGGAAGCATGAGCATGCACGCATCGAACAGGCTTCTGAATTTTCTGATTATTAATGTAAATGCAGATGTTTCGTTTTGCATTATGTTGTATTGCAATATCTCTATGGATATTGCAGCACAAATTGCGGTCAGAAAATAAAATAACAAAAGTCTAAAATTTATATTTTTAAAAAGATTAATGCTCATATAGGTTTGTAAATCAGTAAAGTATAAATATATTTATATACTATAGTAATATACAATATTTGATTATGTCCTAAAATATGTTTTAAGTGGGATTAAAATAGATATAACTATTCTATGAATGTTGGTTTTGTCTTTTAATTGTCTGTGCCATATATTGACAACTTATACCAGCCTAAAGTGGTGAAAAATCAACATTGTTTTGGGCTTCAAAATTAATATAAAATGGGAATAGACACAATATTCTGTATAAGAAATACTTGTGAATATATAATAAAAACAGGAGGGTGACCCAAAAGTCAATAACGACTGAACGGGTCACCCTTTTTCATTATCTT
>ERZ791919.496-NODE-496-length-42337-cov-46.620146_pt1 | contig 42337 bp, 23 predicted proteins | sample MGYA00510137_ERZ791919 | MGnify/ENA primary metagenome ERZ791919 (study PRJEB30046, sample SAMN00792059) | human gut metagenome | study: EMG produced TPA metagenomics assembly of the A metagenome-wide association study of gut microbiota in type 2...
CAAGAGCCGTCGCTGCATCTTTTGCACAGCTGCATTAAGCCGATAAGCACATTTTCTTTTTTGCGGCATCGATGGAGTCCTTTACCGCAAGGCATATCGCCGCATTGGAACGAGGTGAGCGGCGGCCGACGCTCAATACAATGGAAAAGCTGCTGCGGACGCTGGGCGCACCGACCGAGTGGCTCGTCTATCCGGAGTTTGAAGAACAAAATGCCCGCTTGCGCGAGATATCCCATTTGGCTGCTACATTTTCGGATGAGCAGCAGGGATTCCTGCTCGGTATGATGCGCCTGATGCGGAAACAGAAATATGAGGGTTAAAAATAGCGGTGTTCGCCGGAACACCGCTATTTCTTTGTGTCTAGGTATTGAATAATCGTTCGAGTGATACTCTCAGCGAACTCTCTATCTGAAGTATTCTCACCAGCGTTCACGCATTTTTCCGGGTCCGTAAAGAGCGAATCGACCGATACCGAAAAAGTATTTGCTATCTTATAACAAATCGAAACGCTTGCTTTTGCAGCGCCTGTCTCAATTTGTGAGATATACTTCTGATTGCAGCCAATATATGCAGCAAGTTCGGACTGTGTCAACCCACGCTGTTTCCTCAGCCGATAGACATTTGCGCCCAGATATTGATACAGTTTTTGCTCGTTCAATTGCTACTCTTTCCCCGCATTTATTATAACATGGCATGGCTCAAAATGACACAAGCCGACTATCATATTTTTAGGTGCAGCTCTCATATCTACATTTGCTAATAACTCCGATGGGCGCTATGGGCAACCGCGAATTATCTTCGAACGTTCAGAAAATCCTTTGCTTCATACGGCGATTTGTCGTATCCCCCCCGAACAAAGGTGTATGTTCCCGCTGCAACATTGTGCTGTTCACCACCAAGCCGAATCTCGGCACTGACCGGCGTAGTAAGAACATATGTCACTGTGGGGCCGTTCCATTTCCAGCATGAACACACTTTTCCGTGCGGCGTATTTACTACTACTTCAAATCGCTGCAGTCGCCGGTTTGGAATGGGTGAGAACAGCACGGTTTCATACCCCGGCTTCCCCGGCCGGATGCCGCCTGCCGCGGCGTACAGCCAGTCGGCGACCGCGCCGTAGGCGTGATGATTAAACGAGTTCATATCTGTGCTCCAGAACGAGCCGTCCGCCTTTCGGCTGTCCCAATGCTCCCAGACGGTCGTTGCGCCCATTTTGACAGAGAACAGCCATGATGGGGCTTTCGTCTGCAAAAGAAGGTCATAGGCCGTCTGTGCATAGCCGTTTTCACTCAGCGCGTGTAACAAATACGGTGTTCCGACAAAGCCGGTCGTCAGTCGATTCCCGTTGCTCCGAACCAGCTCTGCAAGCTGCGCGGCAACGCGGTCAGGAGCCGCCGCAAGACCAAAATGCAGCGCCAATGCACATTCGGTCTGCGTTCGGCAGTCCGGGAATGCGTTCTGGTGTGCGGCACGGATCGTTTCAAACAGCCGATGATATGCAGCGCCGTCCATATCCAGCGCGTCCATTGCCTGTGCCAGAAGCTGTGCGGAATACGCATAGAATGCCGTTGCGATAAATTCCTTGCGGGAAGCGCCGGTATAATTGCCCTCTCCGGCGTCGAGCGCCAGCCAGTCGCCGTAATGGTGACCGGTGCTCCAGATGCAGCTGTCCCCGGCAGCCCTGCATACATATTCGACCCATTTCTGCATCATGGGAAGATGTTCACGCAGGAGTTCCTTGTCACCATAAGCCTGATAGAGCTGCCACGGGCAGATCACCGCCGCGTCCGCCCACGCCGAGCCGCCGCAGAACAGCGCGGGATCTTTCGTAAACAGACCGACATTCGGGACAAAATGGGAAACCGCGCCGTCCCCGCGCTGCTCCGCTGCCATATCGCGCAGCCATTTTGAAAAAAATCGCTTCCCATCAAACGTGCAGGTGATCGCACGGATGGAGACCTGCGCGTCGCCTGTCCATCCAAGCCGCTCGTCGCGCTGCGGGCAGTCAGTCGGTACGTCCAGCAGGTTGTCCTTTTCACCCCAGACAATGTTCTGATACAGCTGGTTCAAAAGCGGATCGGACGTGCGAATCCAGCCGGTTCTTTGCAGATCGGAATAGACGCAGACCGCCGTGAAATTCTCTGCCTGCCAACCCTCCGGTGCTTCGTCCACACGCAGATAGCGGAAACCGTAAAACGTGTGGTGTGCGCGGCCGGTCTGGATTCCGCCACGGCAGATATACTCGATTCTGGATTTTGCACTGCGGTAGTTTTCCGTATAGAAATTTCCGTCTGCGTCGAGCACCTCTGCGCAGGAGAGCAGAACGCGCTCACCCGCACGGGCCTGCACGGTAAATTCCGCGTAACCCGTGATCTCCTGTCCAAAATCGAGCACCATTTCGCCCTTCGGCGTATGCAGAACCGCGACCGGCTTGAGTCGTTCATGCTCTGTAACGATCTCGCCCTCCTGCGGGATCAGCATCTGCTTGCCGCAGCTATCCGTCCGGCAGAAGCGCCAGTTTTCCGGTGTGACGCGCGCATCATACGTTTCGCCGTCGTAAATATCGCTGAACCGGATCGGGCTTTCGGCCCATTGCCAGCTTTCATCGGTCGCGTACTCCCGCGTGCCGTCCGCGTCGGTCAGATGCAGTGCTGCCAGCAGACGCGGGCCGTCCGCAATCGCCTGATAAACACCGGCAGAAATCCGTCCGGCGAACCAGCCCTTTCCGAGCGTAACGGTCAGTTCATTTTCCTCGCGCAGCAGCGCCGTCAGATCATAGGTCTGTACCTGCAGGCGCGTCGGATAGCTTGTCCAGCCGGGAGCCAGAAAGAAATTTCCGATCCGCTGCCCGTTCAGAAACACTTCGTAGACGCCGAATGCGGTGATTTCCAGCTTCGCTGCTGCACCGGGGCGCGCGGTAAAATGCTTTCGGAAAACAGGGCATATTTCGCCGATATTCTCCGATGGATATATCCAGCTTGCGTGCTCTAAAATTTGACTCATATTTTTCACCAAAGCATCGTCATATAGACAATATTTGCTGTCGCGATCTGTCCCCAATGCGTGGCGACCGGCTCTGCGCAGCGCTTTCCGTGATCGAAGAAATCAAGCTGCGCTGCTTCCAGTTCTTCCAACCGGTCGAGCCGTCCGGCGCAGTAATCCTCCAACCGCGCACGGCAGGTCTTTACTCTCTGCATCAGACCGCCGAGCCGGATGTCCTGCACGTCAAAGCCATGCGGCTTGTTTTCCTGCATCCACTGTGCCTGATAGGCATCATGAAAGCGTTCCAGACGCACAAGTGTCTCGTCAAGCTCCGTGAGCATGGCGCGAAGCGCTGTTTTATCTCCTGTGCGGTATGCCTCGTGGATTCGGACACCGAGTTCTGCCTTGATCTCCAGCACCCGGCACAGCGCGCCGAGCGTCCGGAACAGATAGCCCCACTCCGGCAGCGTTTGCAGTGCTTCCAGCTTTTCGGCGCAAGCGCCGAACTGTGCCCCTTCGCTGGGCAAAACAGTTTTGTCCATCATGCCCATAAACGGATCATTATACAGCAGGAATTTATCCAGATTCCGAACGTTGTCGTCAAGGCCGTTGCGCGTTCCGGGCAGATCCAGCTGCATGAAATCGTCGAAGGCTGCACCGAAGCGCTGCGCAAAATGCGCCTTGATCGTTTCGTCATCGGTTTCGCCCTTCGCAAGCTCCGAAGCATAGAACAGCGACGGCAGGAGCGTAAACGGGGAGCATTCCCCGCCGTCGTCACCCCACATGGTCAGAAATACGTCCTGCACGCCATGCTCCCGGCAGCTTGCAAGCGCTGCTTTTGTGATCTTCATGCTGTAGCCGTTGTGCGGGGCATAGCCTGTCCACTTCCACAGGCCGCCTGCGAACCATGTGCCGGGCTTCAGCTTCTGATGTGCCTCGATCATGCCGTCATAGTGCGCTTCATCCGCCGAATAATAATCCCAGTAGATAAGTTCCACGTTTGCCGGGATCTTTTCGCGCACAGATTCGTCGATCTGAGCGTTTTGGGCATAATACTGTCCGCCGGTCGCCAGCTTAAAGAACATATCCGACCAGATCAGGAAGCGGAAGCCATATGTTTCGCCGATTTCACATACGCGCTGCAAATGCGCAAGCAACGCCTGTGAGCGGTTGCAGTCGCCGTGCTGGTTGTAATACCGGCCGCGCGCGAACATCTCCGCCTCGTCCATACCGAGATGGATCGTCCGGCAGGAGAGCGACGCGGCAAGGCTCCGGAACATATGGTCAATGAGCGTATACACCCGCTCGTCGCCCGCCAGCAGAATATCATCCGTGTCAAAATGCGGCCAGTATTCCGGCCAGCGCTTGATGGCGTACAGATGCGCCAGCGTCTGGATGCAGGGCATGATCGTCATTCCCTGTTTTTTGGCGTAGGCATCCAGTTCGCGCAGCTCCGCCTGTGAATAACGTCCGCGCATATAGCCAAAATACGGCTCGTCCGGTACCTCATAGGTGTCTTCTGTGTATAAAAGCAGGGTGTTGTATCCGAGGCTTGCCGTGAGATCGACCCACTTTTTGAGCGTGTGCAGATTCGGCACAGCGTTTCTCGAACAGTCGAGCATGGTTCCAAACGTGCGGAACGGTGTGGAATTATCCATAATGATGGCTCCTTTTCAGATATATCTATCATTTCAGCAGTTTTTTGCTGATTGTCTGCAAATTTGGGTGCTGCGCCCTGCAAACAGCAGGGCGCAGCTGATTATATGGGGATTACTTGATGTAAGCCTTGCAGAACAGCATCAGAACCTGCGCGATCTGCGCGCGGCTTGCGGGCGCGCATGGGGTCAGGGTATTGCCGGAAAGGAAGTTCATTCCGACTGCCCACTGCATGGCGGGCTTTGCGTATGCGCTGACAGCGCTGCCGTCCGTGAACGAATCGAGCGAAGCGGACTTCGAGACGTTATACCCCTTATTTTCCGCATAGCGATACAGAATGGTAATCAACTGTTCCAGACTGAGCGTGGCGTTCGGTGCAAATTTTCCGTTTCCGACGCCGTTGACAACACCGGTTTCCGCTGCCCAATCAACAGCTGTGCGGTACCAGTCCGCCGTCAGATCTGTAAAGTTGCTTTTCAGTGCGGCAGGCTCCTTTTCCATGCGCCAGAGGATCGTGACCATCATTGCGCGCGTCATTGCCGCGTCGGGAGAGAACGTAGATGCGCTGGTTCCGTTCATCAGGCCCTTTTCCGTGACATAGCGCACAGCTTCATAATAACTGCTCGAATCAGTGACATCCTGGTAGGGATTCTTCCAGACACTCTGTCCGCCGGACGGCAGTATAGGAAGAATCGGCTTCGGTTCAGGATCGGGGTCGGGATCGGGCTTGGGGCTGGTATCGATGTTCGAGAACGGCAGAAGCGTCATGTCGTGCGTCATCGGATACATGCCGAAGAAGCCGTCATTTGTGATAGAATCGTCTGCATCAATTACGTCGAAGACCTTGTTGCCGTCAATATACAGGAACAGACGCACGCCGGTTGGCACATCGATCGCGCCGGTCTTGATGCTATGACGGATATCAGATGTATAGAATTTGTTTTCCACATCGCCGTAAACCGGGTCATAGCCCTCAATCGTACCGATCAGCATCGTGCGGTTTCCGTTTACCCATTTCTGAAGCTCAATGGCATCCTGCTTGAAGACAATGTGGTACATCGTGCCCAGCATATCATAGGGGTTCTGCATCCGCAGAGCATACCCCGTCCAGTCGTTGCCGTCCAGAACAGACTGCACATCAAATTCCAGAATGGCATCGTTGGCAATGCGGTCGCCAATATAGGCGCTGAAACTCTTGGCCGGCGTAAAGAGCGCACCGCCGTTTTCAGCCTCGGCAGGCTCCTGTGTCCAGTCGCTGCGTGCGGCGATGGCCGCGTCCAGCGTCGTTTCCGTACCGACCAGCGGGCCATCCGCCGTTACATCGCAGGTGACGGTGACCGTCCACGCGATGGTATCTGTGCCATCAGTAAACGTATAGACAACGGGAGATGTGAAGTTTTGGCGGCTGCCGGAGGCCTTGTCGCAGGTGAAGCCGGGAGCCATCGTGAAATTACCGGCAAGCGATGTGCGGTCAGTGCTTTCCGGCATGAGAATATTTGCGGTATGCGCCAGCTTGTCATATTGCGTGTTGCCGATCTGACTAGGAATTGTAAATGTAAGCAGGCCGGCTGGTTTTTCAAAGTAGTATGCCTCGCCGTCCGGATACTGCATCAATGTCACATTGTGCTTCTCTGCAATACCCATGCGGACACCGTCTTTCACGCTTGGATCTGTTAGACCCGCATTGTTGATAATAGCCTGTGCAGCGGGGTATTGACTGAAATCACCGCCCTCAACATAGGTGTTGTTCTCCTGACGGATATTTACGCCGCTGTCCCAGGAACGGTTCACAGAATAGAAGTTGTCGTGCCAGTAGCAGTCCTTGATGTTGGTCGTCCAGATCTTCTGCCACCAGTAAACGCCGTCGCCGACAACGTTGTTGTACAGTTCCATGCCCGTCGAGCCTTCATCGGTATACAGGCCGCCGTCCTTGTCATACAGGCCATCGCTGTGGTGGTGTAGATAGTTGCCAAACACCTTTGTACCTTCCTGCAGGCCAAGCGAATAGAAGCTGCCGCCGTCATGGATGGTCTTGCCGGTATCATGGATGTAGTTGTTGGAAACGGTGTTGTTTCCGGAGCAGGGAGCGTTTTTCCAGTCCCAGCCCCAGCCAAGCGAAATACCGGTATACGTTGTGTAGCAGACCTCGTTATGGTCAATCACGGTATCAGAGGTATACAGCGCACAGATGGCGCTTGAGCCGAAGATATCCAGACCAGTGCGCGTGATATAGTTATTGCGCACAACAACGCCCGTTACATCCGTGCCCGGATCGCAATATCCGTGATTATGGCCGGTGTTATTGCCGATAAAGATACCGGAACTGGAAATGTCGTGGATTGCACTGTTTGTAATGGCGCAATCAGAACTACCATTGCCGATGCGGATACCGCCGATGCCAAGATTGCGCAGTTCGCTGTTTGTAATGGTGATATTCTTTGCCGCGTGTGTTTCAATCGCGCCGGGTACATCTCCCCAAACGCCATTGTGCTGGGCATACGTACCGGACTGTGCATCATTGTAGCCAATTTCATTCGGCGTCAGCCAAGAAGTATCTTCAAATTTCACACCGTCAAATGTGATATTTTCGGTTCCCTCAAAGACCAGGAGCTGCTCCGTCACCGGCAGAGTCGCCGACTTGCCATCCATGCTTCCGTCTGGCTTATAATAAAGCTTGCTTTCGCTGCGGTTAAGATACCATTCGCCGGGCTGGTCGATAAATTCATACGCGTTTTCTATCCATGTGATGCGGTCGGAATAGGCCGTGCTTTGGAGCGATGTGAGCCAATCCGTATCAAGATAGATCTCCGTACCGTCAGCAGACACACCGCTATTTCGGAAGATGCGGTGCTGCCACCAGCGCAGGATGTTGATCTCAATATCCGCAGTGTTTTTAAAGTTTTTCAATCCAAAACTCTCCGGAACAGCGTAACCAAGATGCTCCAGATTATCATAGTACATTCCGTTGATGGCATGCTCTGCGGCATAGGTCTTATCGCTGTTATCGTGCAGCGCCGCAATACCGGATGGCGTACACGTTTCACTGCTACTCACCTGCACATAAATCACGCGCCCTATGTCAATGAAATCGGTCGGTGCATAAGCCTCCAGTTCAGTTAGTCGGAAATAAAGCGGCAACCCCTCCTGCTGTCCATCCAGATCGCGAACCTGAATACGCAATTTGCTGGCGGAAACCGGTGCAAATGTAAACAACCGAGAGGTTGTTTCGCCCCAGTCATACCCTTTCAACTGCCTGCACGTCGTCCAATTCTGACCATCTTCGGAAGCAAGAATGGAAAAGTCAACCGGTTTATTATAGGTCTCTTGAATACTGATCTGCACGCCGCCAACCGTCACTGCTGTTCCGTCATCTGTCACTGAAACGTCTACCCACGGTGCAAGCTCACCGCCGTTTGCAGCAAGCCAAGGCCTCAGGAGGCTGTCTGAAGAGATAAATGTCTGCACATCATCGTCAACAAGATTATTCAGCGGATATGTATAGTTTGTGTAATCCTGTAGTGCGCCGCCATTGATCTGATAAATCGGGCTGACACATCCGGGCTTTAGCAAATCGTTCGACGTATCAACCGAAATCGTCTGCGCTACGCCATACGCCTCCAACTCGCTGAGCTGAAAGTAGTAGCTCTCATCCTCAACAAGCTTTTCGAGATTGTGCGCGACAAAACGCAAGCGGGTAGCCTGTAGCGGTTGGAACGTGAACATAGCAGCGGTCTTTTCCTCGCTCCAATCGTAGTTGTCTTCGTTCACAACTGTCTTCCATGTCACACCGTCTACAGAAGTCTGGATTTCAAAGTCATTCGGCACAACACGCGGACGAACGGCAACGCGTACCGCGCCAAGTTGCACAGCAGAGCCGTTATCGCTCAGTCGCACCTCAACCCACGGCGAGAGACTGCCACCGTTGCCAAGCAGCCACTCCGGCTGATACGGTTTGGAGGTGATAAAGCTATAGGCGCTGCTATTGCCGTCTACCAGCGCGTCCAGCGGGAATGTTCCGACTTCATCATAGTTATAGGATTCCTTGTTGGGGTTATTATGGAAGATGCCCTCTACACATCCAGGGTGCAGCAAATTTGTCGTGTAGTCTATTTCGGCGGGCTCACTGCTGCCGGACTTGGGCGCAAACGCTGCAAATTCCGCAACACGGAGTGCGTATTCCTTGCCGTCGTCACTCTCTGTGCCGGGCGTTTCCTCGCCATTTGCAATTTTTGTAGCGTGCAAGCGAACTTTTTTCGCCTCACACGGGCTAAAAATGAAGACAGCCGACCGACTCTGTGACCAATCGAACGCTGTTTCGCTGTGAACGATTGTCCAGTCCGTGTTGCCGGGATCATTCGACTGTGAAATTTCGATTGTAAAATCTACGGGTTGATTGATGGCGTCAACCGCGATTCGAATTGCTGCAATCTCTGCGTTCTGTCCGTTCTGGCTGATATTTGTACTGAGCCATGGGTAAACGCCCTCGACTTCGATCTGCTGGCGATAATACCCGCCTGTTGTAACGACGGTGTCCGGATTGTTGTCAAACAGGTTCGCGCTGCCATAGCCGGTTTGATTCAGCCAGTTCCAGTCATGATTTTCGTTGTGCCCCAGAACCTCAACAGCAGTCATCAGGTTGGTGTCATAATCAACAACAACCTCCGAGAGATCTGTATTGCTGCCGGTTTTCAGACCCGTTTCCAGTTCGGAAATGGCCAACATATACCGGCCAGGGTTCGTCCTGCTCGCAGTGCCGAGCTTTGTTGCATTTAGCTTAATATAGCGTGCCTGAGCCGGTGCAAAGTTGAATGTTGCAGCGGTAGCAACCACAGGCGACTCATATCCGGTTTGTTCACACTGCACCGTCCAAGCTGTGCCATCCTCTGAGGTTTCAACTGTAAAGTCCTGCGGAAATCCGGCCGCACGGCCGTTTTTATCCGCCTGTATGGACGAATATGCGGTCAGATAGTTGACACTGCGTACTTTTCCGAGATCGAGAACCAGATACTCATTTGCTTCCTGCGTCGTAACGGCAGGAGACATATAACCCTTTGTGCCGAACAGCGTCCAGTCTGTGGGAGACTGTTCCGTCATGGCGCGGGTCTGGTGCTCGCCGTCCACATAGAACTGACGCGAATTGACTGCCGCAGCTGGAACGTCGGCGACATAAATGTTCTTCTGTGCGTCATATATCGTCCAGCCGGTGATGGGCGTGCCGCCGGAAATGACCGGAACCTCGCCGGAAACGGCCTTATATGTGATGACATGGCCGTTCTTGCCAGAGTCGGCAGAGGTGAACGTGATCGCATTGCTGACACGATAGGTTCCGCCGTGCAGCCATACCGTCACATCACCGCCTGCACTCAGTGCTGCGGCAGCGGCTTTCGCCTTTTCAATCGTCTGGAAGGGAGCTGTCTGCGTACCGGCAGCGCTGTCGCTGCCGTTGACCGGATCGACCCAGAGCGCCTGCGCATCTGCGGCATAGGCGGTTATGCCGAGCCCGGCAAATACGCTGACAAGCATGACAAGCGCCAGGAACAGGGAAATTGCTTTTTTCATGGCATAATCTCTCCATCCTCAAAGAATTTGCATACAAAACGGGCAGGATGAGGCAATGAGATGGCTCATCCTGCCCGTCCTTCAGTCAGTCAGACTAAAAATCCTGATGGGGTCGTTTATTTACTTGGTTGCCAGCCATGCGTCGATCTGGGACTGCATTTCGGCAATGATCTGCTCGACGCCGGCGTCCTTCAGAGCGGCGTTGAACGCTTCGAGCGTGCTGTCAACATCGACTGCGCCGCAGTTGAGAGCGGGCAGATACTCTTCGACAACAGCGGAGCACTGCGCGATCTGGGTTGCAACAGGCTCGGAGTCGAATGCGAAGCCGAGGATGCAGGAGGCCTGCGCGTTGGCGTTGATCTCGGCAGTTTCCGGCCAGGTGCCGACCTGAGAAGCGTCGGTGTAGTACTCGTTGAAGACGTTGCCGACGAGGAAGCTCAGCATGCCGGGATAGTCGCTGATGGGCTTGATGAGGCCGTCAGCCTTGTCGCCGACGAATTCATAGTCCGTGCCCTCAATGCCGTGGCAGATGAGGTTCAGGACTTCGGGATCGGAGTCAAGGAGGTTGATGAACGCAACAGCGCGCTCGACGTTCTTGGAGGTTGCGGAGACAGCGGTGATCGTCGCCTGCACAGCGCCGGTCGTCATGGCGCAGTCGCCGAAGGCAATGCCGGTGATGTCATAGCCGCGAAGCTGACCTTCGGTGATGTCGCCGCCGGGCTTGTGCGCTGGGTCGGTGTCGATCGCACGGATGTCATTCTCACCTACAGAGTCAGCACCGGTAACGGCGTCTGTCGGAAAGTAGCCCGCCAGATTCCACTCGCGCATCTTTTCACACAGAGCCTTGAATTCTTCAGACTCAAACTGGTTGAAGACAACGGGAGTTTCGGCAGCATAGTAAACAACACCCGGCGTCGTATTGGAAACGATCACATCATAGCCAAGATAGTTGACCATATTTTCATAAATAAGATGACCGTAATTATAAATCACAACGGCATCCGGCTCACTGGCTTTGATGGTCGCAGCATACTCGTCCAGATCGTCGAGCGTCTTGACAGTGCTGGGATCGAAGCCGTACTTGTTCAGAAGCTCGGTGTTGAAGCGGATACCGGTCTGACGGACATAGATCTGCTGAAGCGGAATGCCGTAGAGCTTGCCGTTTACACGGATTGCATCCCAGACAGCGCTGTTGAGATCAGCGACAACGTCAGGAGCGTACTTATCCAGAACGTCCTGCGTCAGCTCGGCATAAGCGCCCTTCGCAACGGCGGGCAGATACGGGTTCCATGCGCCGGTGAAGCAGATATCAAATTCCTCGCCAGCCGTGAACTTCATGTTCATCTTCTCGGTGTACTCGCCGAGGGGGATCATCTCGAACTCGATCTTGGCGTTGATTTTTTCCTTTGTGATCTCGTTGAGTTTCTCATTGATGGCCTCAAAGCCGGGGAAGCTGTCCTGCAGCGCGGGGAATGCCCAGTGCAGCGTGACTTCTTCTGCGAAGGGATCGTCGTCGGCAGGCGTCTCAGCCGGAGCTTCCGTGTTAGTGTTCTCTTCGTTTGCGGCGGGCTTGTCCGCAGGAGTTTCGGCGGGCGTGTCGGTCGCCGGAGTGTTGGTCTCCGTCTTGGCACAGGCGGTGAACATTGCCAGCACCATCACGGCTGCCAGCAGAAGCGCGAGGAACTTTTTCATTTGTGTTTCTCCTTTTCATTTTTATTATGTCATACCGTTCTGTCAATGATTTTATTCTTTGACAGATCCGATTGCCATACCCTTGACGAAATATTTTTGGAAGCGAGGGAACACCAGCAGCATCGGCGCGACTGTCAGCACGCACATTGCCATACGCATGGCCTCGCCTGGAAGCTTTGCGGCTTCTGCGCCGAGCAGCCCCGTAGACGCGTTATTCTTGAGAAAGTCGACCTTTTCCAGCATACGCTGCAAAAGCAGCTGAATCGTCACATAATTGCCGGTATCCATATACATCATGGCCTCGTAGTAAGCATTCCAATAGGCGACGAACAATGTCAGGCAGATTGTGGCCAACGCAGGCTTTGCAAGCGGGAACATCATGCGCCAGAAAATCTGGTACTCACTTGCACCGTCGATTTTGGCAGATTCGATCATGCTGTAGGGGAGTTTTTCGTAATAGGCACGCATGATGATCGTATTCATCGCGGAAAACGCGCCCGGCAGAATCAGTACCCAGATGGAATTCTTCAGATTCAGCAGCTTGACATATGTGATGTACTGCGCCGCCATGCCGCCGCTGAAAAACATCGTAAACGTCACGAACAGTGACAGCACACCGCGCCAGCGGAACGTTGTGCGTGAGATTGCATAGGCATACAAACTCGTGACCAGACAGCCGATAGCCGTTCCGACGACGCTGACAAAAATCGTGGTGCCGTAAGCCTGCCAGAGCATCTTACTGTCACGGAACAGATAGGAATAGGCGGAGAAATCCAGATGCTTCGGGATCACGCGGAAGCCATACAGCTTGATGTCCTCGGCACTGGAAAGCGACACGGACAGCACACAGAGAAACGGATACAGAATTGCAAGACAGAGCACGATGAAAATCAGATAGATGAACACTGTTCCAATACGGTTTTTCTTTTTCATTAAAACAGCGTCCCCTCTCCGTTGATTTTTTTCGTGATCTTATTTGCTACGACCAGAATGATAAAGCCGACAACCGACTGACACAGGCCGATGGCCGTGGACATACCCACGTCGCCAGTCACGCGCAGTGCGCGGTAAACATACGTGTCGATCACGTCCGTCACACTGTAGAGCATACTGGAGTTCTTTGTCAGATAATAGAACATACCAAAGTCTGCGCTGAAAATCCGGCCAAGCGACAAAATAAAGAACATGGTCACGATTGGACGGATGAACGGATACGAGATCTTCCACATGACCTGCCAGCGCGTTGCGCCGTCGAGCTGCGCCGCTTCAAAATAGGATTTGTCGATCGAAAGCAGATTTCCGTAATAAATAATGATGCCGTAGCCCATGTTCTTCCACAGATAGCAGACAAGCAGAATGTAGGGCCACCATGTTGGCGTTGTGTACCATGAAACCGTTTCTTTTCCGAAGAACGTCAGGATTCCGTTGACAATGCCGTTGACGTCGGCGAGGTTTGCGTAGAGCGCATACGACGCGGCAACCCATGAAACGATAAACGGCAGGAAGATCACCGTCTGGAACGCCTTGATCGCGTGGCGGCTGTTGATCTCATATAAAAGAAGCGCCAGCAGAACGGTGATGACCGTGTTGCACAGCAGGAACAGCAGGTTCAGTCCCAGCGTATTGCGGATCAGCCGTCCGAAGGTACCGGATGTGAAGAAAAACTCAAAATTCTTGAACCCGACCCATTCGCTTCCGAAGATGCCAAGATTGAATTTATAATTCTTGAATGCCAGCACCAGACCGAACATTGGCAGATACGCAAACAGCGCCAGAAGAATGATGCCCGGCACGCACATGGAAAACAGCTGTCGGTTATCCTTGCGCAAGCTCCGGTTATAAGAAGACCGTCTGCGGATTGTGCATGGTTCCTGTTTTTTCGTTTCTGCTTTCATCAATACAAACCACCTCTGTCTTCTCGTTGTCGTTTTCGCTAAATTCAGTATAGTGGCGAGGTGCACATTTGTAATCTTTGAATTCTCACGATTGCTTTGAATTGCCCTGAAAGCGGACTTTGATTTTTGAGCGCGACTTTGAATTTTTATGATTATGTTGAAATGTGCGTTGGAATTGTGATATTTTTAGGTATGCAAATAGTTTTCACCATCCGCTTTGTGGAAACTGCATAGTTGCAATGCTCTGCATGAAGAGAGGGGGAAGGACAACTCGTGCGGCTAATCAAGTCCAATATTCCGACCGATCGAAAGAACAGCTTTTTTATTAAGGTACTCAGCGGCATTCTAGTTTTCTGCCTGCTGCTGGTATCCTTCGTTTTTCTGCTCATTTATCAGAACGTCAAAAAACGGAGTCTGGAACAGTCCTATCTCGCAGAGCAGGATATTGTCTCGAATGTCAGCTATTCCGCCTCCATCATGCAGGACACCGCTTCGTCCATGCTCACGCAACTCAACGGCGATCCGAAACTTTTGCAGCTAATCTACTCCATGGATACAGAAAGCCTGTCGGTCATTCAATCCATGCAGCTGCTGCAAAACTATACGCGCGCGTCGTCATGGCTGGACTCTGTATACATTTATTGTGCAGAGGAAGACTGTATCTGTTATGCCTACGCCAATGGCAACACCTATCAGTTATCATTTGGTACACTGGATGACTTTTTCGACGCAGCGTTCGTTCGGAATCTTGCAGCTGTGTCCCGTGTGACGCAAAAGCCGGCAATGCGCCAACTTCGCTACCGCAGCACGTCCTCCGACAAAACCGTTTTCAGTTATGTTCTGCCGGTCAGAACCTCGCTCAATCGCTATAATGGCTTCTTTGTTGCGAATATCAGCGCCGAGCGGCTGATGCAGCTCGGCTACGGTATGGCAAACGGCACGGAGCGTCAGCTTCTGATCGTGGATGCAAACGGACAGACCTACACAAGCGGCATGACGCTGCTGGAACAGGAACAGACGGATGCCGTGATCGAAGCTGTGCTGGGCGGGGCCGCAGAAAGCGGCCAAATGGTCGTGCAGGAGGCGAATGCGATCTGCACATGGTCTCGCTCTGCCGATACAGACCTGTATTTTATCAGCTGCATCAGCGACTCGGCCATTTCATCACAGCTCCGTGCGCTGACGCGCTGGTTTTTGCTGTTCTATCTGGGCATCGTGGTATTCGCCGTATTGATCTCCGTCTATCTGACAATCCGTATCAACCGTGAATATGCCGCGCTTCAAACGCAGTATACGCTTTCGGAAAAACGCTACGCCGAAAACTACAGCTATATCAAGCACGCCATTCTCCGAAGCTTTTTTACGCTCCGAAGCAGCGATTTTGTCATCGGGCGGCAATTTTCCGACAATGGCATCGAGTTGGAGCAATATTCCGGCTTTGCGCTGTTCCTGCTCCAGCTCCGGCAGCGGGAGCTTCCGGACAACGGACAAAACACGCCGTATCGTCGGACACTTTTTCTTTTGCAGGAGCAGCTGGAAAGGGCGCTGGCGCAGGAATCGCGTTATGAGCTGGTCGATATGTTGCAGGGGCGGTTCCTCCTTGTCTGTGAGCAGCCAGATGGGGCGGATGCGCAGGCGCTTGCGCAGAAGCTTTGCGCGGCATTCTCTGACGCGGCACAGTTTTCTGTCTCCGGTGTCTGGCAGAGCGGACTGACCGCCGTCGATCAGCTTCCCGCAGCCTACCGCACACTGAACGAGCGGCTGGATCTGCTGTATTTCTATCCCGCCGGTCACTTTGTTTCCCGCACAGAGCTGGATGCACGTCCGGCCTTTGGCAAGGCACAGGCAGAGCAGATCCGCAGTGAGGTAGTACAAGCTCTCTGCACCCAGCGCTTTGACGATGCCGCTGCAGCGCTTGCGGGCTTCTTTGACGCATGGTTTGAACCGACAGCGGATGTGCCGTATACGCTGGATCTGCTGATTGCAGGCGTTTCTGAATATATCGCAACGTTCAAGCGTGCCTATGCCGTGACGATGGAATATAACTCCTCGCGCTTCCGCACGGAGGCTCTGCGTGCAGAGTCTTCCCGCGCAGTCAAGCGGCTGTTTCTGGATCTGGTGCAGGACATCTCCTGTGCATTTGCCAGCATTGACAACCGCAGCAACTATATCGACGCGCTCATCGGCTATATCGAGCGCAATTATGCCGATCCGAAGCTGAATATTGATGCGCTGGCCGATCATGTCGGTCTGTCCGCGTCGCACATTCAGAATATTTTCAAGGCTGCCACCGGCAGCAGCATTTCGGCCTATCTGCGCCGTCTGCGTCTGAATAAGGCGACGGAGTTTTTGGCGCAGACCGACGTGCCGATCAGTGAAATTGCAGAACGAACCGGTTTCGGAAATTCCAACTATTTCTACACCGTATTTAAGCGCCACTACGCAGTTACGCCGAGTGAATATCGCGCAAACCGTCTGAACCGAGCGGACACAAAGGAGGCCTATAACAATGAAATCAACTGACCTGATTTCAGTCTTTTGTCGCCCTGTTCCATTCTGGAGCTGGAACGACAAATTAGAGCCGGACGAGCTGCGGCGGCAGATCGGTGCGATGCAGGACGCGGGCATGGGCGGATTCTTTATGCACGCGCGGGGCGGACTTGAAACCGAGTATCTGAGCGAGGACTGGTTTCGTGCGGTGGAGGCATCCATTGACGAGGCGAAAAAGCGCGGGATGCAGGCGTGGTGCTACGATGAAAACGGCTGGCCGAGCGGCTTCGCCGGCGGCAAGCTGCTGGAAAATCCGGAAAACTGGGCGCACTATCTGCGCTTTGAGCGAAAAACGGACTTTGATGCAGCCGCGCTTGGCGTTTACACGCTGGAAAACGGTCATATTCGCCGCGTCACCGGTGCGGCGAACGGCATTTCAGAGTATCTCTGCGTCTACGGCTGCCAGAATTCCTCCACGGTCGATATCCTTGACCCGCGCATCACGGATGCGTTTCTTGCTCTGACGCACGAGAAGTATTTTGAACGCTTCGGTGCGGAATTCGGCAAGGGCATTGCGGGCTTCTTCACCGATGAGCCGCAGTATTTTCGCTATGAGACAGCCTACACGCCGGTGCTGCTGACAGAGTACAAAAAAGCCTACCGCGCAGATGTTCTTGATCTGCTGGGCGCGCTGTTTGTGGACTGCGAAGAAGCACCTGGTTTCCGCTTCCGCTACTGGCGGCTGATGAATGTACTCTATACCGAAAACTTCATGGGTCGCGTTTACCGCTGGTGCATAGAACACAACTGCCGTCTGACTGGTCACACAGTCGAGGAAAGCGAACTTTACACGCAGATGTGGTGCTGTGCAGGCGTGATGCCGTTTTACGAGTATGAGAGCATTCCGGGCGTGGACTGGCTGGGACGCAAAATCGGCACGGAGCTGGCCCCGCGGCAGGTTTCGTCCGCCGCGCAGCAGCTTGGCAAAAAGCAGGTGCTGACGGAGACGTTTGCCTGCGCGGGCTGGGACGTGACGCCGAAAGAACTCAAGCGCATCGCCGAATGGCAGTATGTGAACGGCGTAAACCTCATGTGCCAGCATCTGTACCCGTATTCCATCCGCGGCCAGCGCAAGCGGGATTATCCGGCGTTTTATTCGGAGCACAATCCGTGGACGGATGAATTAAAGACATTCGACGACTATTTCACAGAACTGGGTTATCTGCTTGCCAACAGCCGCGAACAGGCGGACGTGCTGATTGTCCATCCGATACATTCAGCCTATCTGATGTTTGACCGCGCGAACGATGAAGCGTCGGTGCGCAGTGTGGGCGAACCGTTCAACGTGCTCATTGAGCGCTTCGGCGCGGCTGGCATCGGCCATCACTACGGCGACGAGCGGTTGATGGAGAAGTACGGCAGCGTCAAGGACGGCAAATTGACCATCGGACAGTGTACATACTCTTACGTTGTGGTTCCCGACTGCGATACGCTGGACAGCAGTACCGCCGCGCTTTTGAAGGACTATCTCTCGCAGGGCGGGCGGCTGATGCTGGCGGGACGGAAGCCCACGCGCATCGACGGCGAAATTGCCGATCTCAGTTTCCTGCAAGCGAATCTGACGTGGGATGAGCTTGTGCGGAAACGTGCGCTTCTGCCGGAAGCAAACCGCGATGTGCGCTGCACGCTCCGCTTTGCGGAGAATGGAAATTTCCTGTTTGCAGTCAATCTGTCTGAGACGGACATAGCTGACATGTCTGTAAAACTTCCGTTTGCGGGCGTGGAGGCATACGATCTGCTGACACATAAAACGAAATCCGTTGCTTTTGAAAAGACGACAGACGGGATCGCAGCAAAGCTGTATCTTGCCCCCGGCGAGTCTGTGCTTCTCATGCAGAACGATTCCGCGATACCGCAGGCGCAGAAAAGCCCCATTGCCGAGACAATGGAGTTGGGCGGAACATGGACGCTGTCCGCGCCGGTGCAGAACACCCTGACGCTGGATATGGCGGCGCTGAGTTATGACGGTGTCAGTTACACCGAGCCGTTGCCGGTTCCGTATATCTCGGAACGGCTGCTGCGGGAGAAAACGAATCGGAAGATCTGGCTGCGTTATGCGTTTGCGGCAGATTTCCTGCCGGATGATCTGACATTGGAGCTGGAAACGCTCCAAAACACAAAACTGTCTGTGAACGGTACAGAAATCAGCCTGACCGGTCAGGGCGTTCTTGACCGCTCGTTCGTGCGTGGAAACATTGCCGCGCTTGCGCAAAAAGGTAAAAATGAAATTGTGCTGGAGCTGGACTATTTTCAGTCTCAGCAGACGTATGACGTGTTTAACGGCTACTATTACGGAAGCGGCGAGGTCACAGAGACGCTTATGAACTGCGTCAGCTATGAGACGAATATCGAAGCCATGTACCTGTTCGGGAGCTTCTCCGTGCGGCCGGATTCCGGCTGGCAGACGGGCGAAAACGGCGTTCGATTCGGAGACCGCTTCCGTCTCTGCGCGCCGGTTACGGAGCTTGACTCGCAGGATATTACGGTGCAGGGCTTCCCGTTCTTCCACGGAGCCATGCGCCTGAAGCGCACGATCACCGTGCAGAGCACAAACTGGCAGCTTCGCTGTGCGGGCCGCGTCCAGTATATGCGCGTATTTGTAAACGGGCAGAAAGCCGGAACGCTGCTTTTTAGCGATACGCTTGATCTTTCGCCGTATCTGCATCCGGGTGAAAATGTGCTGGAACTGGAGCTGATGGCAAGCAACCGCAATCTTTTGGGCCCGCACCACAACGCAGCGGAGCCTGAGCCGCTTTTCGTCGATCCGACGCTGTTTTCGCTCTACGGAAGCTGGCACAACGGAAAAAGCGGGGGATATCGGGAGGATTATGCGTTTGTGCGGTTCGGGCTGGACACATTGCAATTAGAACGTAATCTGCTTTGATTGCTTTATCAACGGGAGCATAAAAATGAAACGCTCTGAAATTAACAAAGCACTAAAAGAACTTGAAGCCATGTGCGCGAAATACAAGTGCTATCTGCCGCCGTTCTGCAATTTTACCCCGGAGGAGTGGCAGGAAAAGGGTCACGAGTACGATGAAGTCCGCGACTGTATGCTCGGCTGGGATATTACTGATTACGGCCTCGGTAACTTTGACAAATTCGGGTTCTCTCTTATCACCATCCGCAACGGCTGCCGCACGCAGCCGGAAAAATATCCGAAGGTCTACGCGGAGAAGCTGCTGTATCTGAAAGAGGGCCAGATGGCCTCGAATCACTTCCACTGGTTCAAAACTGAGGACATCATCAACCGCGGCGGCGGCAACTGCCTCATCCGCGTATACAACAGCCTGCCCAATGAGTCCATCGACAAAGTATCTGACGTGACGGTTCACTGTGACGGCAGGACATACACAGTCCCAGCCGGGACACGGGTGCGCCTGACACCGGGCGAGAGCATCCATATCCAGCAGTATATGTATCACGATTTCGAGGTCAAGCCGGGCTCGGGTGCTGCTCTGTTGGGCGAGGTCAGTCAGTGCAACGACGATAATACGGATAACCGCTTCAACCCGCCCGTCGGACGCTTCCCGAAGATTGAAGAAGATGAAGCCCCCTAGCCGCAATGCGGAAGAAGATGCGGCAGAACGTCCAAGAGCAGCGCTAGAACGACAGCCAGCGTTCCAACATACACCTCACTGCGAAAGTGGAGGTGAAGAAATGAAAATTGACAACACAGCGCAGGAAAAGCGCAAGAAAAAGAAACAGCAGACCCAGCTTGAATAGATGATTTTCTCTGTCATTCAGTCCTGCATCAAATCGACAGTGGACGAAGCGATGAAAGAGATATTCAAGGACTTCAAATAAACAGAACGCGGTTTTTAAGTCAGACAATTAACAGAAAAGATAGAAAATTCACTATTATCTGTTAAATGTTCAACTTAAAAACCGCTTTTTTCTTTTTCCGCAGCCGTGTTTCCAATTTCAAGAGGCGTTTCAAAATTGCCCAGCCACGCCCAAGAAGGACAGGGCAACTAAAAAAGATTTCTCCTGAAATACACCCCCCTGTCCTCAAAAGGGTGCTGCGCGTTTGCTGAACAGAATTTGCCGTGTATCCGGCTGATTTTGGGCTATTGGAGCAGTCAGAAAAGTGTATAGGAAATCAGTTGTTTTCTTGGGCAGCCGCAGACGGTTCTTTTACATACTCCATCAAATCCCCCGGCTGACAGTCTAACACTTCACATAGCCTTGCTATGGTCTTTGCATCAAGTCCTCCTGTTCCGTTCTTTAATGCGGTTAGTGTTCCTTGACCAATCAATTTCTCTTGACGGATTTTGTATGTTGTATAACCTTTTTCTTTCAGCAGTTCAAACAGTTTTGCATATGAGATGGGCATTTGCCAAAATCGCCTCCTTTTCTATTGTCCCTATTATAGCATCGAATATGCACAAAATCAAGTGCATAATTCCTATAACAATAAGCACCTAACTTTGTGCATATTGCGAATTGAATAAGCACTTAACTTTGTGTATAATGTAGACAGTTGATAGAGATACCCACCAAACAAATTACCATCCAAAAGGAGAACAAGACAATGAGCAAGAATGAAATCGCGAGCCTGATTGAAACCATGAACAACTATGACGAGCTGGCAAGCAAGGCCAAAGCCAAGGCAGATGCCATCCGCGACGCGCTGAAAGAAGAAATGCTGCGCCTCGACACCGAGGAATTGAACGCAGGCGCTTACATTCTCCGCTACACTCTCAGACCATCTGCACATGTACGCCCTTTCCGCTATTCAGCGAAAGGGGCATAAACGCAAAAAAGAAGCCCTACGGAAAGCTGAACAGCTTACCGTAAGGCTCCGAACGCGGCGTTCCCACATTCTAAGGTGGGCGGTTGGTGCGCTTGACTGGTATCATAGTATTTGGTTTTTGAATTGCAGTTTAGATGATTACTTCAACCGGGCAGATTGCGATCCCGATTTGCTGCCCGCACTTCGGGCATTTGGAGAACCATTGCGCGCGGTCTGCCTGCTCCGGACGGAACAGGCGCAGGCTGCGAAGGTCTGTATGCTCGGCGGCGTTGAGAAGCCGTCCTCTTTGGCAGATTGGGCATCTGATCGCCCGATCCGTTTTCACTGCACAATTTACTGCTTGTTTCATGCGTACCTCTCTTTCCTGATTCCATGTTTGACTTCGATTCTGTATGCTGACAATCCTTTATTGGAACAGATCTGTCTGGAGAGGCTTCGACAGACACGCCCAAGGAGTGGAGGCGCGTGTTCCAGAGATTATGGGATTGACGATGGTTTTATTATATAGACGCTATAAAGAACCGTCAATGACGCATTTGTAAACATACAAGAACATTTCATTGACAAGCATACCTGCGACGGCTATAATGAGAACATCCCAAATTGGAGGAATACATCATGACAACAGGAATGAAACACTTGGCTGCGTATCAGGCAAATCTGCTGGACTACAATGCGGCAAAAGACCGTGAGTGCAATTATATTGGCAACCAGATTCGTGCTGCGCGAAAAAGCATGAAATTGAGCTTGGAGCAGCTCAGTCAGATCTTAATGGGATATGGCGTGGACATTGGGCGCGTTGCGGTGAACAAGTGGGAAAAGGGTATATCGATTCCAAGTGCGTATCAGCTTTTGGCCGTCTGTGCTGCGCTGCATCTGGAGGATGGCTTTGATTATTTTGTGAGCAATACAAAACGCCCGCTGCTGAACGCAGAGGGGCGTCGAAAAGTGAAAGAGTATCGGGAGGATCTGATTGCATCCGGGAAGTATCGGGAGGTACCGCCAGTGCTGGAGATCCGCTACCTGGACATGCCGGTCAGCGATCTGCCGGTATCCGCTGGTACAGGTGCATTTCTGGATGAGGGGAACTTCGAAATGGTCAGCTTTCCGGAGAACAGCATCCCGGATGGCGCGGAATTCGGGGTTCGCGTGTCTGGCGACAGCATGGAGCCTGTCTATCATGACGGTCAGATCGTGTGGGTACAGCAATGTGAAACACTCCGTACCGGCGAAGTTGGTGTCATGATCTACGATGGACAAGGCTATATCAAGGCGTATGCCGAACAGGAGCCGGATGATTCGGAAGCATATCTCAGCAGTGACGGCGTGCGGCGGATGCAGCCGGTTATGGTGTCTTATAATAAAGCATATGCACCGAAGCCAGCGTCACCGGAGCTGGAGTTCCGAATTGTGGGGCGAGTCTTATAAGTCCTGTTTATTGGACAACGTTTGTGATATGATACTATCATCAAAAGTTTACCCTGCTTTTTTTGATAGGAGTGAAAGGACATTGAATACGCACGCACGATTGGATGAATTACTGCATGAGAGAAACATGACATTATACCAGCTATGCCAAAGCGGAAACATTCCCTATACGACGCTTCGCGTCTCTCGCTGCAGGGGCAGCCAGCTTTCTGTAGATACCATTGAGCAAATTTGCAGGGTGCTTGGAATCTCAATGGCGGAGTTTTTTACTCCAAGCAACCAAGTCCGTACACATTGATAGCTATCGTGTATCTCTGTAGTCCAAATGGCATTTCCACAAAACTGCTTACTCTGCCAAGCCGTATTTGACTTTGACGCGGTCGAGCTTTTCGAGCATGGGTTCGGCAATCAACCACAGGAAGAAAAACGTGGCAATGGCGCGCACCAGATCGACCGGAAGGCCGGTGACGTAGTAGCTTAAAATGATTTTCCAGTTGATCGTGTTCGACCACATGAGCGCAGACGCGGGATTCATAATGCCGCCGTAGATGATCGTGGACGCGATCACGCCGAAGATACAAAGGCTCAGCCGCCCGCGCCGCAGAACACCTTTGCGGTACAAGACACCTGCCAGCCAGCCGATAATCCCCATCGAGAACATCTGCCACGGCGTCCAAGGTCCTTGTGAAAACAGCATATTCGAGACAAGCATCGTCATTGCGCCAACTAAGAATCCCGTTTCGCCGCCAAAGGCCACGCCCGCGAGAATCGTCATGGCAACGACCGGCTTGAACTCCGGCAGCATGAAGAACGCAGCGCGTCCTGCCACATTCAGCGCAACGAGCACGGCAATCAAAACCAGCTCGCGCGCCTGCGGCTTTCTGCCCTCGAAAATCAGGAAGAACGGCAGCATACATTCGAGCAGAATGAGCAGCGAAATGAAGTAATATTTTCGCCCCGCGAAGTAGTACACGCCGACAAACAATGTCAGAGGAATCAAAAGCAAGATGAGCAGCGTGGCAGTCACGGTGCGCTTTTGGAGCTTGCGTTTTTCCACGGGCGTTTGAATCAGGTAATCCGGACGTTCAGCCTTCCGGCCAATGGACAGTGCAAACACAAGAAGCGCGGCAAGCAAAATGCCGTAGAGCTTGAGCTGCCCACCTGCCAGCGCCGTCATGCCGTTCGCGTCGATGAGCTTTGTGAGGTCTGTCACGCCGATGGCCTGCGCGATGAGCGCCAGTGAAGCAATGCCGGACACGGCGGCAAGGATTTTTCGCCAGACCGGGAGCTTTTTCATTGCCTGCGCTTCCTTTTCCGGTGCGGGCGGGATGCGCTGGTATTCCGGTAAGGGTGGTTCCGGTTCGATTGCGCCGCCGCAGGCTGCAATGACATCGTCCGGCGTGACCGCTTCGGGCAGGATGTCGCGAGCGATGCGGTTTGCGGCGGTTGTGTAGAAGCTGTTGCCGGAGAAGAACGTTTTCGGCTCGGATTCCGTGACGATATTGCCGTCAAAAAATAATGCACAGCGGTCGGCGTATTTCGCGCAGAACTCGATGTCGTGACTGACCATGAGGATCGCTACGCCGGATGCTTGCAGCGTCCGCAAAATCTGCCCGAAAACCTGCTTGAACTCCGCATCCAGTCCCTTTGTCGGTTCGTCAAGGAGCAGAACGTCCGGGTTCAGAAGCAGGATTTTTGCCAGCGCTGCGCGCTGCTGTTCACCGCCGGAAAGGTCATACGGATGGCGGTCGAGCAGTTCGGTCAATTTGCAGAGGGAAACGACTTGTGCAAGCCGCTCAGTTTTGCGTTCGGATTTTGGTAAAATCTCCAATAAATCTTCGCGGACGGTGGATTTCACAAAGAGCGCCTGCGGGTTCTGCGGCAGCATCCCGACGCTTCCCGTGATGGTCAGCTCCCCGCGATACGGCCTTTGCAGCCTCGCCAGCAGCTTGAGCGTGGTGGTCTTGCCCGTGCCGTTGCCGCCGAGCAGCGTAAGAAATTCGCCTTTGTGCAGCTCCAAGGATAGACCTTTTACCACGTCGGGCAAATCTTTGTCATATTTGAACCAGAGTTCCCGCGCCGAGACGACGGTTTCGCCGTTCGGCGTGTTTTTCTTTTCTTCCGGAACAGGTCGCAACTCATGCGTTTTTACATAGTCCAGCAGCCAGCTCCGGCCGTCGCAGACGGAGATCGGGCAAGTCGCTTTGGAATCCGACGCTGCCCAGATGCGCATGGCGGCGGGCATGGCGAGGAACATCGCGTTCCCACTGCTTTTCAGCTCCGCGCCCACTTCGGCGGGCGTGCCGGTGCAAAGGAGCTTGCCGCCGTCCATGACCGCGACACGCGACGCAAAGGAGAACGCTTCTTCCAGACGATGTTCGGTCAGGAGGATGGTCGTTCCCAATTCGCGGTTGATCTTGCCAAGCGTCGCAAGAAAATCCGACGCGGCAATCGGGTCAAGCTGGCTCGTCGGCTCGTCCAGAATTAAAACTTTCGGTTGAAGCACCATCACGGATGCGAGGTTCAAGAGCTGTTTCTGCCCGCCGGACAGCTCTGTGACCGGCTTGTAAAACCATTCCTGAATCCCGAAAAAGCTCGCCATTTCCGCAACTCTGCGGCGAATCGTCGGCGTATCGTAGCCGAGGGATTCCAGCCCGAACGCCAGCTCATGCCAGACCTTGTCGGTCGCGATCTGATTTTCCGGACTTTGCTGCACAAAGCCGATTGTTTCCGCCTGTTCGCGTTGGTCTAGGGAATCAAGATTTCTGCCATCGAACAGGATCTCGCCGCTTCTGCGGCCATGCGGCGCGAGAACGGTTTTGAGCTGCCGCAGCAGCGTACTTTTGCCGCACCCGGAGGGGCCGCAGAGCACCAGAAACTCCCCCGGTCGGACAGACAGTGTGAGGTCAGAGATTGCCTGTTTTTCCTGCTCCGGGTATGCAAAACTCAGATGGTTGATTGTAAAGAGTTCCACTGCCTGTCCTCCTTTCGGTCGAGAATCACCGGTGTCAGCACCAGTGCGAGATAAACACACATGAAGCTCACGGTCATGGGCGTCCATGCGGCGGTTTTCACGGTCGGATAGTAGCGGAAATACGTACCGCCTGCCATCCAGCCGGAAAGGAGATACGCGCCGCAGAAGATCAGCCACGCAAGCGCGGCCTTGTCGCGGTCGTCGAAACGATAAATCGAGAACGCCGTGCGTCCCGGCAGACCGTAGCCGCGGGAGCGCATGGAATCTGCCGTTTCGATTGCATTTTCCAAGCTCCATGTGACCATGATGGAGAAAATCTTGATTGCATTGGAAACTCTGCGGAACACGCTGCCGTTCTTCGTGTCGCGCCCGATGCACGCCTGCGCCTCGGAAACGACCTGCATCTGCGCCTTGAACTTCGGGATAAAACGCAGCGCCATGGAGAGCACAAGAGACAGCGCCGGGATCACGCGCCCGAACAGGTATACGAACTTATCTGACGTCATCACCTCGTTGTAGCTCGAAAACCACAATACGACGCTTGCCAGCATGACCGCCGCGGCCACACCGTAGAACATGGATTCGAGCGTCAGCGGATTGCCGGAGGGCAGATAGGTCAAAATCGTTTGACCTTCGTGATTGAACGCCGGGTTGACGAGCGCGGCAAGCGCCGCCATGGGAAGCAGTCCCATGACGGCAAAGCGCACCGCCTTCTGGCCTTTCAGGTAAATATCGTAGGTCAACGCGCCGGTCAGGGAAATTGCCAGATAGACCGGGTGCATCAGGCACATCGAAAAGAGAAGAACGAGCGCGTAGTATAAAAAATTGATCGTCGGATGGTAGCCTGAAAAGGCGTCTTTGTTTCTCATTCGCTTCCAGTCGCGTAGCCGCCGCCCACATCATCTCCGAGGTCACAGGTATAGACCCACTCAATCACGTCGCCGTTTTGCAGCTGATACCGGCTGCATCCGTAATTGGGGAACCAGCCGTTGACCTTGTACATCCAACCGGAAGTGTTACCAACGTCAAACTCATAGAGATTATTGATTCCTTCGATATAGGCGGAATTGTAGATCGGCGTGTTCTCAAATTCCATGTGGATCTTCTGCTGTTTGCAGGTGCGCTGTAGGATGTTAAAAACGCTCTCACCCTCATAAAATGTGACGGTCATCGGTTTCAGAATCCAGCCGTCCTCCGGCACCAGCTCACGCTTTTCCTTATTACAAAGGTCCATATTGTCAAGGATTGTCGCGCAGGAGATGGAGAGGGTGCAGGTGTATTCCGCATCGCCAATTTCCACGTCCTCCGGCTCGACTGGAATTGGCTTGCCCTCCGGCACGGGGTCGGTCTGGTACTTGTCCTTGCCCGTGCCGGTGTCGATCATCATGCCGCCCACTTCTTCATATTCGCCGGTTGCACTTGCCTGGATTTCCTCCGGCGAAACGTATTCTGGCTGTTCGGTATTAGCCTGTGCAGATTCTCCCGTCTGCGGGTCGCCAGACGGCTCTGGTGTGCTTTCCGTGGGCGTCTGCGTCGGTTCTGTCTCAACCTTGTCCGGCGTATTTGATTCCGCCGCGTTCTGCGCCGGTGTCTCCACCGGGGCAGAAACAGTCGGCTGCTCGGCGGGGGTTGGTTGCGCGGGGATATTCTGATCGCCAAAAACGAACGCAGCCGCCAGAACGAGAACGATCAAAACCGGCGCAATGATTTTCCATTTATTCTTCTGCCAAAATGTCATGTTAAATCAACTCCGCAGCGGTCAACATATTGTAAAGCATCTGTGCGATCTCGCAGCGCAGAATCGCTTTTGTGGGTTCAATATTGAGGTCACTCTGGTCGAGGATATTGACGGAGTAGCAGAACGCCATCGGTTCCTTCGCCCAGGATGCCACGCTGCGGTAATCTCCGAACTGTGCCAGCATATCCTTTGTCGCTGCCGCGTCCATCGCAGTGTCCAGCCCGCAGAGCTTCGCAGCTCTTGCCACCATTGCGGCGGCCTCCTGCCGGGTGATGGTGCCGTCCGGATTAAACTTGCCGCTGCCAACGCCGTTGACAATGCCGCTGCTGTTGGCCGTGCCGATGTAACCGGCGTACCATTTGGAGCTGGGAACGTCCGTAAAGGCTTTCGTGTCCTTGGCTGCTAAACCAAGCGCACGGGTGACGATAGCGGCAAATTCCGCGCGCGTCATGGTCTTGTTGGGCATGAACGTGCCCTTACCCATGCCATTGATGATGCCGCGGGATGCAAGTTCTTCGATAGCAGCTTTGTTTGCGTGATTCTTGATGTCCGAGAACGTTGTGCCGGGAGCGGTTACGCCGGGAACATTCACAGAAGCGTCCACATTGCCCTTGTTGACGCTTGTGCTGGGTTTCGAGGTGTTCTTGGTCACATCGCCCATACGGTACAGGCTGTTTTCGCCATTTGCCGCGCGGTCAATGGCGACCAAAGCGTAAAAGCCCTGTTCCGCAGACATCTGGTTGTTGCCGTCCGAACCGTCGAGAACGTGGTAGAAGCCGCCGTTAGACTGCCGGAACGAGAGAAGATTTTCCGTCAGCGTGTGGCCGTTTTTCACAAAGCGGCTGTCTCCAAGGTCAATTCCAAGCTCACAGAGCGCGACCACGACCTGCGCGACAGATTCGACGTTCGTCGTTCCCCACGACGCATAGCCGCCTTTGCTGTCCTGCACATCGGAGAGATAATCCAGTGCCTTGTCTGTTGCGCTCTTGACCGCTTTCTGGTCCTGATATTTTGCCAACGCCTGCAATGCCATTGCGGTAATATCCACATCAGAATCGCCTGTGTCAGTCAAAGACCATCCACCGTCTTTTTTCTGATTCTTGACGATCTCATCGATGTAGAGCTGCCGGGTTGCCTGCGTTTTTGCGGCGGGATTTTGGGGAATATCGTAATTGCCGGAATCCAGCGCGATCAATGCCCAAATGGGGCCGTTCATGCCCTGCCAGATCGTTTTTTCAAAATCGCCCAGCGGGGTCAGAAGATTGTAGCCCGCGACCTTGGACGGATCGCGTCCAATGGCGGTCAGCGCGAGGATGACGCGGGAATACTCGGTGTATTTTCTTTCATGCAGCACGCCAGAGCAGTTTTTCACATACTTTTCAACGCGCGTGTAATATTCGTCGTAATAGTCTGCGGGAACGGAATACCCGGAACGGGCAAGACCAATAACTGCCCATTCGCCGCCGATGGAGCCGACTTCCGGAGACTTCACGGACGAGAGCATAAAAGCGGCGCTTGACTGCACCTCACTCTGGACGCTGGACGCTGCAAATGTGGGAACAGCCAGCGAGAACAGGACGGAAAACGCCAGAATCAGCGCTGCAAATTTACGAATTTGCTTCATATTTTAATCCCCCTATAATGCGGCAAGCAGGGCTGCCCCCAAATGGGGGCAGTCCTGTGCTGCAAAGTGATTATTTTGTGGTTTTCGCCACGTTTTCCACGAAGCGGTGGAGAATGGCTGCAACCTGTGCGCGGGTAGCGTTGCCGGTCGGCATGAGCTTACCGGCGGAGCCGTTGACCAGCTTTTCGGCAACAGCCCATTCCAGCGAAGCCGCGGCATAGCCGGACACGCTTGCATGGTCTGTAAAACCGTTCAGGTCGGAGCTTGCGGCGGTATTATACTTCTTGTGCTGCGCATAGCGGTACAGAATTGCCGCCATCTGCTCACGCGTGACATTTGCGTTCGGAGAGAACGTCGTGGTGCTGGTGCCGTTGACGATGCCGTTGTCGGCTGCCCACGTCACAGCGTCCTCATAGTAGCCGTTGTACTGGACATCCGAGAATCCGCTGCGTCCGTTGACTGCGGGCTGACCTTCCAGTCGGTACAGAACCGTGACTAGCATCGCGCGGGTCATGGATGCGTTCGGAGAGAACGTTGTGTCGCTCGTGCCTGCGAACAGACCGTTTTCATACGCGAATGCAACATCCTCGTAGAACCAGTCGCTTTCACGCACGTCCGTGAACGGAAGTTTACCATTGGTGAACTCAACTTCGATTCTGGTCGATACCGTGAGCTTGTCAATGGTATAGGTCTTGACTGCGCCGACAGACTTGCCGTTGACCTTGACGTCCTTGACCTTATAGCCGGTGTCCGGTTTGAAGGTGAAGGTGACAGACTTGCCGATATGCTGGAATGTCAGCTTTGGCTCGACCGTGCCGTTCTTGCCAACCTTCAGAATCTTACCCAGCAGCTCATTGACATACTGTTCGGGGCTGATGTCCGCAGCGCGGAGCCAGCCGTTGTAGTAGGTTCCATTGCCAAGCGACGGGTAATTCGGATCGTTAAACCAGTCTGCGACTTCATGCGAATAGTCGTTGACATAGTGCCAGACAACCACGTCATTGTCGTTCAGTGTCCAGTTCTTGAGTCCCTGATTCGGATGCGTGCCGTTGACGGTGTACATCCAGCCGGACTTCTTGCCGTTGGTGAACTCACTGAGCGCGTATCCACCAAGGCAGGACGGGGCATAGATGGTGCTGACGTAGTTGCTTTCCGCACCGATATACCGCAAGCCTGCATCGCTCATGGCTTCGGTAAAGAGGTCATAAACCGTAGCGTTCTCTTGCAGTGCATATGTCGTGGTGGGCACCCATGTGACATATTCGGGCAGATAGCTGTCGGTCGTCAGGTCAACATCCTGCGTTGCTTCCAAAGCGCCGATGAGACGGAACGTGACTTCAATATCACCGGGCTTGACAGCATCCAGATCAGTAATAGCTTTTTCATAGATGGCCGTGACACGCTCGCAGGATTCCGCAGCGTTCATATCCGTCTGTGCCTGCTGGAGAATGCTTGCGAGTTTCTTCTTTGCGGCGGTACCGTACTTCTTGGTTTTGTCGTTCAGAAGATCGTCATAGTGCGCTTTCAATGCCTTGTACTGATCTGTCTGCTTCTGCTTCAGAATTGCCTTGTACGAAGTTTCGGCAGCAGTCAGGGTATTGTAGTTCGTGACCTTTTCCTTGTCAGCAGCAGAGAGCTTGTTGTAGGCATTGCGCGCTTCCGCAATCGCGTTATAGCTGGATTCATCGACATAGCCAATCTGGTTGATCATGTCGATAACAGCCTGTGCATCCGCGTTCTCGCGTTTTGTCACGTCGGACATATCGTACAGTCGCTTGCTTCCGTTTACATAGCGGTCATACGCAACGAGCGTGTAGGCCGCCTGCTCAGATGCCATCTGATTGACCGTGCTGTTCGGCTGCTTGTCGTGCAGGAATCCCTTGGAGTTGGGATCCGCGTAGCTCAAGAAGTTCGACAGAACGCTGATGCCATTATGCTGGAATCTGCTGTCGGTCTTTGCATCAATGCCAAGCGCAGACAGCGCGACAATGACCTGTGCGGCGGATTCGGAGCTGCCATAATCGCCGGTTTTCTGGTATTCAGCAGACAGCCATTCCACCGCCTTATCTACCGCAGCCTTAACAGTGGCATTCGTGCTGCAATACGGAGCCAATGCCTGTACGACCATTGCCGTCATATCAACGTTGGAGCCGGGGAAATCTGCATCGATGCCCCAAGAGCCATCGCTGATCTGCGCGTCAAGCAAGCTATTGATCCACGCATTGCGTGCAGTTGTGCCGGTCGCATTGTCGTAATAGTTGCCGGAATCCAGTGCAATCAGTGCAAATGCCGTGCCGTTGTTGCCCTGCTCGGAAACGCGGTAGGTGCTGCCGTTCTTCTCAAACAGCGGTTCAACAAGGTTGTAGACCGTGCTGTTGGAGCCGGTGAACTTCGTCGCATCCTCACCGAGCGCGGTCAGCGCCAGAATGACGCGGGAATACTCGGTATGCTTGGTCTGCGTACTGGTGGGATCGAGCTTGCCGTTCATCGAAGCAACACTTTTTGCAATATTGCTCAGATATTTGTCGTACCAGACGGATGCACTAACGTTACCTCTGGCTTCGGCCAGAACCGCCCACTCGCCATAGGTCGAGCCGAGAGACGGATTGTACGTCTCCGCTTTGACGTATTCGAGTACATTGTTGAGGTACTCCTCATAAATCGCGGTCTTACCGAGATTTTCAAGCGCTTCTTCGGCGTCTGTCAGCTTGGAATAATTGCTGACCTGCTCTTTCTGCGCTTCGCTCAGATTGTTGTACGCAGTGCGTGCAGCTTCAATCTTTGCGCGGTCCTGTGCTGTCACAGCATCCTTTGCGGGGAGGGCTGCGATCAGGCCAGTTACATAACCGACTTCAAGCGTAGAAACGACGGAAACCGCATTGTTCAGCTTATCGACCTCACGCTGTGTCAGATAGCCTTTCTGCTCATCCGTCAGTTTGTTATAGGCTTCTTCTGCGGAGCGGATTGTGCCAATGTCATCGACGGTCGGTGTTGCAGGCAGGGCAGCAATCGCGTCAGAGACGATCTTCGCTGCTTCCATGTCCGTAATGGCCGTATAGCAATCGTTCAGCTTCTTCTTCAGCGCTTCGGAGATTTTCTTTTTCTGTTCATCGGTCAGTAAATCGAACTGCGCTTTTGCCGTGCGCACATCCGAAGCATCTGCCAACGTGAGCTTGCCCGGAGACGGAAGATTGGAAATGAGCTTCTGCACATCTGCCGCATTGCCATTCTGCACGACGGTGATGGTGTAGCGGGTCGTCGTGTAGTTGGAAGCCTTGTTCATGGTGGGCCAGCTCTTATCACCAACGCCGACATAGATCACGTCGCCGGACGAAACAGCCATAATGTCGCCGTTTGCGTAGTAGGCGTTATCGCTGCCGTAGGTGTTCAGATAAGCTCTGGTCTGGAAATTCTTATTTGCGGCGGAATAGTTGATGCGCGTGCCGATCTGCTCACTGGGAATGACCAAGAGATAATCGGTCGTCGCTTTCGCATACGCCGGGGTCAGCGTACCGCTGCTGAACTCCAGACTGGCCAGCGCCGTTTCATTATTCGTCCACGAGCTGCCGACATCTTCACCGAGGTTGGTGGTAAACACGACGTGGATCACGTCGCCGGATTTCAGGCCGCCGTTCTTATAGGTGAACGCAGCAAAACCCTGATTGACAAACCAATCGTTCAGCGTACCCATCCAGCCGGAACCCTTGGTGCCGTCCTTTTCAGACAGAGACTCCCCATCTTTATGGATGGAAGCAATATAGGTAGTCTTGTAGGAATCGGCCGTCAGGTCGTCTTTGGTTTTGTACTCATTCCACGAATAACCGCCGATTTCTAGTGCCTTGAGGATCACGGTCATCATGCTGTCATTTGTGCCAAGCTCGTATTCGCCGGAGACGATGGTGCCGGTGAACGGAGCTGCGTTGTACGTCGTGTTCTCCACGCTGACAGTCACAGTGCCGACGATTGTGCCGGAGTTATACTTGGTTTCGCCTGTCGTAATGGTCTTTCCGGCTTCCGGCACAGCCTTGATCGCTGCGACAGCCTTATCACGGGCGGCTTTGATTGCCGATTCCGTAGCTGCTGCGTTGATCGCATCCTTGCCGGATTCCCGTGCAGCGTTCAGCGCCGCGATGCCGTCTGCATTGTACTTGCTCTGGTTGCAGGCCTTGAACGCGGATTCGACAACAGCAATGGCGGCGGTTTTCAGCTTGGCAATCGCCGCGTCATCGAGCGTTTCAAACATTTGCTGGTATTCCGTCTTGGAAACCATTTTCGTGCTGAACGTGACGGTGGTGCCATCTTCGGCGTTCTTCGGAATCTGGTAGGAGATCAGATAGTAGCCGGGATACACAAGTTCGTTATCTTTCAAGTCAGCCAACGTCTGCTGCTCTGCCGGATTCCACGTTGTGCCGCCGTCAATCGACCATACCGGCCAGTATTGTGTGTCCGTGGTTGTCAGATAATAACGGATAAACACATACTGTCCAGCATTTGCGCTTGTGGGCATCGAAGTGGTTTCTTTTGCCCACGTCGGATTGGGAACACTTCCATCCGGACGCGGCGAGATAACCCATTTGATCTCAGGCCATCCATAGTACGGATTTCCGTTATCTGTCTTATGGGGGAAGGTGCCGCTTTCGGAGAGAACAAGTTTGACTGTTGCGACCTCTGGGAGGTCAGCCGCATTGACAGCCGCAAGGGCGTTCAGCGTTGTAAGCTCCTTTGCGGACAGCAAAGACTTCTGGTAGCTGTTCAGTCCTGCGTAGGCGGTCTGAATTTCCGTGACCAAGCTCCTGTCGCTTGCAGTCAGCGTACTCAGATCATCCGGGAGATAGGAGAGGTTTTTCCGAAGCGATGCGAGAATTGCCGCATGGTCGAGCTTTTTCGCGCTGGCAGCCTGCAAGGCCGCATAGTCCTCGTCAAACGAATCCATCAGCTCTTTGAACGATGCCGCAGACTGCTGATGCGATTTCAGCGTGCTATATGCGGATGTGAATGTCCGATAGTCCGCCGTTGTGAAATCGTAGTCGTGGAAGCTCTCATAATACGCTTTTGCCGCCGCAAGGTTTTCACTGCGGTACTTAGCAATCAGCGCATTGATGTCTGCTGCTTCGGTGACATGGACAATCGCGTAATCACCCGCATACAGGGAGTAATACTCGCCAATCGTGACCTCGCCGTACACAGACTTATACGTCATATCGTCCGGCGTCACATTGAACATGGCGACGGTATAATAGCCGGGTTCTCTGAAAATGTATTCCAGATTGCCGCTGGCATCCGTTGTCGCCGTTGTCTTGTGCGTCGGCTGCGACAGCGTTTCCGTCTCCGACGGGTCGCTGATAAAGAGCGTGATGTTCTCTGCGCTCTTACTGCCGGATGCACCTGCGTATGCGCCGGTCACAGTAGCCGAGAACGCAGCCTGATCGCCCACGGTCGTGCTGGCAGGAGCCGATGCGTGGATCATGGCATAGCTGTTTTCGTAGTAACCGAAACCGGGGGATGCAGGGAGGATCGAGACTTTGGAAGAATCGTAGCCGGATGAATCCTCACTGTTGAACATCTGAAGCGGGATACGCACCAGACGAACAACGTCGCCGTTATGGAGCTGGACGTTGTTCCACTTTGCTTTTGCCGACCAGCGGTAATCTCCGTAATGGCTGCCGTTGACATAGAGTGCGAACACCGGGTTTTCATCGCCGTTATTGCTCGTCCCCAAGCCGGGGAGCGTCGTGTCATTGTGCGTATCAACAGTGATCCCAGCAAGGTCAAACGCCGCGCCGAGCGTGGCGTTTCCACTTGTCAGGCCAAGACTGGCGTTGGCATACAGATCAGTCCCTTTCCCCCGGAACCCCTCGTACTGTGCGGAGAAGTTGTTGATATAGGTAAAGGAAATGGTAACGTCCTTTGTGCTGGCAAGCTGCTTGCGGGCATCCTTCAGCGCGTCAATATGTGCCGGATAATGCGTCCACTGACCGCTTTCATTGTAGGCATAGTAGCCGTTGAACGCTTTCAGCATGGCGTAATCTTCCGTCGTACCGCCGATGATCCGGTACGCCATATCGTCCTTGAGCACATTGTAGGCGCTGACATACGCCGCCCACGTCTCTGCGCTGTAATCGCTTTCGCTCAGTTTGGCCGGGTCATACTGCTCAATCAGTGCTTCGGCTTCTGCCTTGCTGCTCAGATAGTTTTCATAGGCGGTGTTGTAAAGCTCTGCGTTGACCAGTTTGTGCGGATCAGCCGCCGATACCGCTGCATCGAGTTCCGGCTGACGTTTGGCAGCAGGAGCCGTACCATCTACATAGAGCGAATCCAAAAGCGTCTTTGCCGCCGTCCATGCCGCTTCATAGGCGTCCCATGTGATAGCGGTACAGTTGTCTGCGCTGACCGGTGTGCCTGTCGTATCGCTCAACTCTCCCTGCTGCCAGCACCATGTGGTATTGACAGTCTCATAGAGCGCCGTTGAATTGGCTTCTGTCTTTGGAATGAGATTAGCAATTGCAGTTTCCAGCGTAGCCTTTGCTGCGTCAATTTCCTCTTGGCTTTTCGCTTTATTGAGGATACTGTTTGCATTAGCTAATGCTGCTTGGTACTCTTGCCAAAAGCCTGTTTCACTGGTCGTGCTGCCATTGTAGCGATCATCAGTGGTGTAATATTTGTTGTCAGATTCTACCGGCGCGGAATCTATGATTTTCTGCAATGCTGTTTTATCCAGCTTGATGCTTTCACCGATCTGAACCAAAACCGCATGGGTAATATCTGTTCCGTTATAACTACCTTCCTGTGAAAAAAGTTGGTTGGAGTCTGTACTGATTTCAACAATTCGGTATCTTACCGTATTGTCAAATTGAACATTGCTTGTTCCAAATAGCGAATCGAATGTATTTTGGGCAACGCCACTAAGATCACTGATTTTTAATGTGCATGACGAACCGGTGAACGAATCTGCGTGGAATTTATCATTCCAAAATGCCTCAGCAGACTCATATCCCTCACACTCCGTTATATGCTGTTCGGAATTTTCACACCCACCACAGTAATCACTCAAAAAATCTTCAATGGTGTCATATCCGATGTTTTCAACGTCATCCAGTTTGCCATAGCACGCATATATGGCAGCATCGTCATACGAAGTATACCAAGACTCCTTTTCGAGAACTGCTGTTGGGGCATATGCCTCTACAAGACCAATGCTTGAACGAGCTTTAATAAAACTGTCACCCGGAATCGTAATCGTTATATCGGATAAATTAGATGGTAGCACAGCAAGGTACACATCTACATTGCTATTATATGCTGAGCCAGATATTTGCTCCAAGGTCGTATTTGCCACAGAAATAGGAGCGTCCGACGCGCCGACATTTGGCAAATAACCTAAAAGCATAATCAGGCATAAAAAAAGAGATATTAACCGTCTAAAAGCGGACCAAGGGCAAATGCCCTTGGTCCGCTTTTTTTGAATACGACTTTTCATTCTGCTTGATTACTCTCCTATGGTCACACTTCTGGTTGCAGCACTTCCAGTCAGCTTAATAACTTCGATGTAAGGCTGACGTGTTCCCGTCTGTGTAATAACCTGATATGTAGCGGTTTCGCCTGCTGCAAGATTAACAGAAACAGTATATGGGTTGGAAGCGCTTGTTCCAGTGATTTGGACACCATTGACATAAAGATAATCTGCGCTGGAGTTGATGCTAAGGGTTTGTTCTGTCCCAGCCGGAACGCTCGCAGTAATAAATCTCTGCGTGGAGGAGACCACCGTGCCGGTCGTAGAAATTGTCGTGCCAGCCAATTTTGCAATCGCTCTAGGTGTCGGGTTCGTGTTGCTGCTTGTGCCTCTTGCAGTAAAGATGCCGGTGATTTCCGGAGAAGTTTCACCAAATCTGCCGAAATCCAAAACAGCGGAATAAACACGGACGTATTTCACCTTTTGACCGGACAGGTTTACCGGTTCGCCGGTTGCAATATCAACGGCCCAAGCAAGGTCAAAGCCATCGCCGCCGGTTTTGTCGGAAGTGTACGGCGTATAGGGGTTCACAGCTTCACCGTATTCGCTGGGGCTGCCGTTCGGAGTAACGTCTGCATAGCCGAACGCATAGTCAGCCGTCGTGTCCGAATCTGCAATCGCCGTAACACCGGTAAAAGTCAGCGTGTTACCGCTAAGATTGACGGAAACACGGCTATCGCAGGTAGCGCCACCGGTCGGATCATTTTCAAAGGCAGTAAAGTTTGTGGTCAGCGGGAACCATGCTGCCGGGCAGCAATCGGCTGCGTTCAAACTGCCGAGTTTGGCGGTTACTCTGCTGGAACCCTTGGTGTAAATGACGCTGGTGTTACGCAGAGTGCCGGTGTAAAACTTGGAGAAACCATTTGCCGGATCATTGGCGGTAAAATTGCTTTTATAGTAGTTGGAACCGGCAAGCTCATACCATGTAGTGCCATCGACAGAAACCTGCACAGCGCCAGCCTCCGGGTTGCCGTTGAACGCATTGCCGTAGATCACAAAGTCAACGCCGTAGGGATTGGTAGCCTTATCTTCGATACCATTTTCAAAGTAGAACTCAATAAAGCCGCCGAACGCACCCAGCGAAACACCAGTGGTTTCAGGTGCGGTCTTGCCTACAAACTTCGTGCCAAGATAACCCCAGCCGGAGTTGTTGGCGAACTGGCCAAGGGGCAGATAGCTTACAACCGAGGTGGGCGCGCTGCCGGCCGGAGTGTGGGATTTTGTGCCGCAGGAAATGGTGTAAGTCGTGCCGCCGGCGACAACAACGATGGAGAGGGTGTTGTCCTCAGAGGTCGTGATCGTGTAGCCGTAGTTCGTGCCGTTCTGCAAGGACGCACTCTGCGCAGTGCCGTTCACGGTAACGGAGGTCGGGTTCTCAACCCACAGCGTGAACTCGCCGGGAATCTTGCTGGAACCGTTGCGGCCAGCGACGGTGCCGGTCGTGCCGTTCCAAGCGATGAATACGGGATCACCCGTGGAGATGCTGACAGGCATCGAAACGTAGTAGTGAAAATTGTAGGTGTCACACTTGCCAAACTCGTTCCTCGTATCCTTATGGACATACGCCGTCGCCAATGCTGCACCATCGGTCATTGTCGCTGTGTAGGTATTAGATGCACCGGAAGCGATGTAATAAATACCCTGAGGCGGATTCGGAACGTTCTTGCCGAATTTGGAGATGACGAAGCCGTCCGGCTGTCCGTCTGCCGCAGTAAATGTGGCAGTCAATTCGGTGCCATTCGCGGTGCCGCTGGGCACGGCCAGATAATAGTCATAAACTGTACCATGAAGGTCTGCGCTTGTCGCATACTCGACGCTTTCAAAGTCTGCGCCAGTTGCAACAATAGAGGAAATGTTGCTGCCGTGTCCACTCAGGGACTCGGTCGTTGCAGCCGATGCGCTGATCGTGAACAGCGATACGGCCATTGCCAGCACAAGGATCAGTGCCAGCGTGCGGGAATTGAAAATCTTTTTCATGCTTGACTTCCTTTCTGTCCGCATAAAGTTCGTTCCTCGCGGTTAAGCCGATGCAGCCGAGGAACAGCTCTGCATCAGCATTGGGTCTTTTATGTTACAGCAAAAGCTGCTGCAAACAACAGATTCATGCGTACACCACAGATACAATACCGCTTCCTGCGCTCCCGCCCGCCGCGACGTAGACCGCGTTTGCTGCCCGTTGGCGCGCTCGTCTCGTCGCGTCGCTTCGCCGGGGCAGTATGCTCTTTTGCTGTGGCTATTCAGTTGTCGGCGCGTATCGCCTTATTGAGACGGGCGAAGGCCCGCTGGGTTTGTTTTGAGATTCCCCGGTTCCGCGTTCCCAATTCGGAACCGGGGATTTCTGCGCGTCAGGGGGTGACACGCTGGCAGCTTGATCTCAGGGGGATGAGATCAGGTCTATATGCAAATCCGTTCCCAATTCGGATTGTGCAAATAAATTATGGTGTGCTTTCCTCCGCAGTCGCTTCCTGCTGCTCGGCCTGCCGTGCTGCGCGCTTGGCTTCCTTTTCTGCGGCCTGCTCCTGCCGGAATTTTGTGAGCTGCCGCTGGTACTCAGCCTTGAACTCCTGCGTTTTCCGCACGTTCTTATTCTGCGGGCATTTGAACCCTTGCAATTCAAGCGCGTACATCGTTCTTCCTGTAATTTTCTCATCCAGAAGAAGATCGGCGCGGAACCGGCGGCCTTTACCTTGAATCTGCGGCTTCTCTTTGCTTTTGTTTTCCTTTTTGGCTTCAGCCTTGGCTGCTTTGTCTAGCTCCCGCTGTGTATTGAACTCCGCCTGAAACAGCGCCGTTTTTTCCAGCGCGGGCGTACTGCGCTTTGCGGCAAGCTCTCTACTCACACCGATCGCTTCAAGCGCATTTACCCATCCGCGGAACCGCAGTTCAATAAAATCGCCGCCAATTATTTCTGTCCTGCCGGGGATATGCCGCAGCTCCGCCTGCTGCCGCCGCAAATATGCAGCCAATTCCTGCAATGACGCATTTTGATATTTCAGAACAAACTCGATGTTCCTGTGAGACAGCGCCGTATAGGTGCGTTGGGTCAAAACTTTTTTAAGCGCCGCCATATTTTCCTCATACGTTCTGTTCGGATTCATCGCTGCACCTCCCGTTCAGAAGATGCCGCGTTCTTCGCTGCAAGCCGCCTCAATTCGATCTCGCATAAATCCTGAACGATCTTGCGGTCACGAAAATGTGGCGGATTTTTGATGTTGGTTATCTTGCCGCCGTAAAAGGTTCGGATGGCCTTTTGCCATGCCCCGAAACGATATATGATGTAGTCCGCACTGATCACCTCGACCGGCGCAGGAGGATGACCGATGTCCTCCATGCAGCTCTGCAAGTATGCCGAGAGCTGCTCCAAAGTGTCATTTTGATGCTCAAGGATGAACTGCACGTTTTTGTAGGCGATCACGCGCTCAATGCGGCCATAGTTGATCTGGTCCAGATATGCTTGCCGTTGCTGCTCATTCATCGCAGATAATCCTCCTATCGATTTTTACGCAAAAAACAAATCATCCCGCTGACGCGAGATGATCCGATTGCTTCAAAAACAAAAAACACCGATTTGCTTCAACTTTAGAAGCAAATCGGAGCCCTGTTCCGAATTACCGATAGGATCATCGTGCTATCTACCCTTTGTTTGCCAACTTCTGCACGTAACGAGATCATAAAACAGGCAGCATCTCATGCAGGCAAAGAAAAGCGATTCTCCTGACTTGGACTATGGACGCAGGTCGCGTCCGCGCTCTGTTTCCTACCTTCTCACGGGATTTTCTCCCGCAATGGCGACCTTTCGGCCACATAGCTTGTTGGTGTAACGCTGTCTTTCGTTTCCTCCAAGCTACTTTAGAAACTTGCTCATCCTCACAGTTCCGGGCGAGTAGATTCATTGCTCTTTCATTGCAGACTATAAAGCGAGAGATAACCTGCAATTACAATTCTTCGTTGGCAAACATATTAAATTGTCAAGCTTCTTCCATTCTCCGTATGTGCCGGCATAGCTGTGATGTCCTGTCTGCACATACAAAACATGGCGGTTTCGGCTTCATAAAGTTCTGCAAATTTACGAAGTCTCAAAAACGCAATAATCTTCTGTTTCTGACGCCATTATACAATAGCGTTGCAAAAAGTCAATGCGGTTCGGTATCAAAATATTGATTATTTGCGTCGTCTTCGCAAATATCAATCGGTATCAGGTGATGCAGAATACTATTGTGCGAACATCGTATCTGTATTCGCAGTCAGAACAGCCGTCAAAAGGAGGGTGCCGTTTGCCAAAAACAGGTGAGAACATTTATAAGCGAAAAGACGGACGTTGGGAAGCGCGCTTTATCAGTGGCAGGAAACCGGATGGATGCGCAAAATACACTTCTGTCTATGCGCGCACCTATGCCGCAGCAAAGGCCAAGCTGGCGGACCGAAAACGGATGATCGTGTCACGACCTGCCGGGAGCTGCCGCCTGACGGTAAAAGAGCTTTTTGTATGGTATCTGTCACAGGCAGAGATCAAGCCATCTACACGCGCCAGATATGTTTTTCTGATCGAGCATCATATCCTTCCGGCGCTTGGTTCAATCTTCGTTGTTTCTTTGACGGCGAATCAGCTTTCTGACTTCCTGAACCAAAAGCGTAAAAGTGGTCGGCTGCATGGCGGTGAGTTATCTGCCAAAAGCGTCCGTGACATCGGTGTTCTAATAAAAGCTGCGCTCCGGTTTGCCAGCGCAGAATACCATTTTTATTGTGATGCGCTAAACGCAAAGCTGCCGAAAGCAAAACAGCGGGAAATCGAGCCGTTTTCAGCATGGGAGCTTGAACAGCTCAAAAAAGGTCTATCGCCGTCACCCAATCACAAGGACGCTGGAATCCTGCTTTCCGCAAACGGAGGATTGAGGCTTGGTGAGGTTTGTGTTCTGCGGGTTTCGGATATTGACTTTCAAAACGGCACCGTCAGCATTGAGCACGCTGTTCAGCGTGTCCGTCAGAATGGGAAAACGAAGCTCATCATCCAGACACCAAAGAGCGAAAAATCTGTGCGCGTTATTCCACTTCCAAACGATATGATGGCGTATTTGAAAAAAGCTGTTTCTGGTCTGTCACAAAATGCGTATATCCTGACAGGCCGAACGGATAAGCCAATGGAGCCACGCACCTATCAATATTATTTTGAATCTGTTCTGCGTCGGTGTGGTATCCGGAAGCGTAGCTATCACACACTTCGTCACACTTATGCGACCCGCTGTATTGAAAATGGGATTGACATTAAAAGCGTCAGTGAAATGCTGGGCCACGCGGACATTACGACGACGCTGCGGCTGTATGTGCATCCGTCAATGGACAGCAAGCGTCAGGCCGTTCAGAAAATCAGCTTCCTCGGCGGTGTCGCTTAAAAGCCTGTTCGCCGTCAAAATTTCCGTCACCCAAAACGCGGAAATGCCGATGATCTCAAGGGAGATTTGACGTTCCATCGTAAATTTGCAGAAATTTACGAAGTCTTTTCTATGCTCATTATAGCAAAGGACAGTGCGCTGACATATCAGACTTCCACGCAGGAATATGTCGTTTTCAATGTGTCCGGGTGGATCATCAGCATGGGGCGGCGCAATTCTCTCGCATAAGAAACAGCCTTATCGGTATCATCCCCACGCGCAGATGCCGGATCGTAGACAGCCAGCAGCATGTCAGACTGCCGGATGATTGTTCGGTAGGCTTTCAGCTGTGCGTCTGGCTGTTTATGGAGACTAACAGCCGTCATGTGTGTGCATTTTATCAGCATATCGAAGTAGCGTTCGCGCAGAGCTGGTGTCCACTTTGTTGCCTGTTCCTCATATGGCGTGATGCAGAACAGCATCAGCTCTGAATCGTCATTCCGCAGCGCGTTAATGATCTCTGCGGCATATAGTCCGACGCCGTAGTCACAAGCCACGGAAAAGTGCGTCACCCCTTGCTGCCGCAGCACCATGATCTGCTGAG
>ERZ791919.502-NODE-502-length-42175-cov-7.725855_pt1 | contig 42175 bp, 28 predicted proteins | sample MGYA00510137_ERZ791919 | MGnify/ENA primary metagenome ERZ791919 (study PRJEB30046, sample SAMN00792059) | human gut metagenome | study: EMG produced TPA metagenomics assembly of the A metagenome-wide association study of gut microbiota in type 2...
AATCTGAATATAGATTTGTTATCGCAAGATAACGTTGTGTCCAAACGTAAGATACCCGTAGAACTTCGGTTCTACGGGTTTTTTTGGTGCTTGGTTGCAAGAAAGGACTTGATTCGATGAGAAAAGAATATATATTAATATTTAGCCTGGGGTATGCGATGGTGAAGTGTAATGGTTGCACGATTAGATAAATAAGCAGACTTCCCCAGACCACCAAAAACTTAGAGTTCACAGGGCGGTTATTTTTGTGTCTTATTATTATCCCTGTCGAATATGTATCCGTCACAAACGCAGGAGATGCTGAAGCTGACGACCGTAAGGAAAGCCACTTTTATTTAAATGATAGAGAAGCAAATAAAAGTGTGTTATACTTAAGAAATAATAAATACACCAAAAGCGGATTTGCAAAGGAGGGAGTATCATGAGATGTCCATATTGCAACGAGGAAATGATATGTGGTTCGGTTCAGAGTCAACGAGAAATTTTCTTCACAACGAAGCCTGACAAAAATTGGCTTATACCGTCAATCAATAAAAAAGACGAAATCATATTAAGTTCTCATAATTGGTCGAAACCAACCTGTATGGCATATCATTGCCCTGCCTGCAGGAAAGTTATTATTGATTATTCAGTTAAAAGTGAATAGAAGCTGACCAATCGGATAAAAAATCATATGCTGAATAAAAAGGTATAATTTAGATATGAGGACGATCAATAATTTATGTGCAATTATTGCACGAAGACCAGATGCGATTGCATTTGTAAATGAAAGTGAGACATGATGGAAATGAAGTCACGTTTACCTCAAATAATCTACACGCTGACGGCAATCTTTACAGCCGGCACAGTTGCAACTACAGTTTTATACCAGTCAACGTCGAAAGAAATCCTGCTGACATTAGCGATTAGTTTTGGTACGTGTGCATACCATTTTATTATGAGACTACTGGTGGGTTCCATTGTCAATTCCATTTTGCACAATAAAGTAGATTACTGCAAACGCTGGTTTCAGGTGAGTGAATCCGAGAAAAAGATTTATGAAAAGCTTGGCGTAAAAAAATGGAAAAATAAAATGCCGACCTACAGACCGGACTGGTTTGATCCGAGACTCCATAGCTGGAAAGAAATCGCACAGACCATGTGCCAGTCAGAAGTGGGGCATGAGATTATTGCGGTATTGAGCTTTTTGCCGGTTTTCGCCGGGATAAAATTTGGAGCATATCCGGTTTTCATTATTACTTCCATTGTATCTGCAGGAATGGATTTGATTTTTGTAATTATGCAGCGGTATAACCGGCAGAGAATCATGAGAATACTTGCAGCAAAAAAGTAAAAATGTTTACACAGCAAAAAATGTAAAAATGCTTACCACCTTGACAAGCAGTAAAGATCAAAGTAAAATATAACCTATCGGAATGGTAGGAAAACTGCAGATAAAAAGGAGGGAACAACATGGAACATATTGCCAGAAAAGATGCTTTTGAGTTACTTAAAAAATATAATAAAGATCCATTTCACATTCAGCATGCTCTGACTGTAGAGGCTGTTATGAAGTGGTATGCAAATGAACTGGGATACGCAGAAGATGCAGAATACTGGGGGATTGCAGGACTGCTTCATGATATTGATTTTGAATTGTACCCGGAAGAGCATTGCCTGAAAGCACCGGATCTTTTAAGAGAAGCTGGAGTTTCAGAAGATCTGATCCATGCAGTATGTTCTCATGGATACGGAATCACAGTAGGTTGTGGAAAGACGATTGATGTAGAGCCGGTTCACGAGATGGAAAAAGTACTCTTCGCGGCAGACGAACTGACAGGTCTGATCTGGGCGGCTGCACTGATGCGTCCGTCAAAAAGTACAAAGGATATGGAATTAAAATCTCTGAAGAAAAAATATAAAAGTAAAGGATTTGCTGCAGGATGTTCAAGAGAAGTCATTGAAAGAGGTGCAAAGCAACTGGGCTGGGAACTTGAAAAGCTTCTTACCATGACCCTGCAGGCAATGGCAGCATCTGAAGATACGATCCGGGCTGAGCTGGAAGAAGAACAGGAATAGGGAAGCACATAGGAATTGAACAGAATTCCACCTGATAAAGAAAATGATTGGAGAGGTAAAGAAGGCTGCAAAAGCATTTGAAAGAAATGTTTTTGCAGCCTTCTTATATAAAAAGCAAGGGGAACAAGCAAAGTGATGCAAACAAGCACGATAAAATTGTATAAAATAACAAAAATAAATAAAAAGAAACGCCGATATTGAAAAAAAAGAAGAAAAAAGATATAATTATATGCAAAGTGAAAATGGCACAGAGATAAAAAATAGGCAAAATATCTAATGGCATGGAGGGGCGAGTTTATGAAAAACAAATTAAAGCGAGTTACCATTGCAACTTTATCTGCTTGTATGATTGCAAATGCGGTACCGATACCGGGGAATGTAGCAAAGGCAGCGGTGACGCAGGAGATGATCGATTTTACCGACGAGAACAGTCAGGGCGGCTGGGTAAAAGATGGGGCAAATGGAACGATCACTTTCCAGAATGGTGAGGGTGATAATGGATTTATGGTACTTGAGTCTGCAGGAGAGTCCTTTTTCAAATATGGAAATTCCAAAACCCGTCAGGATGGAATTCTTGAAATGGATCTTACCCTGACGAAAGGACCGAATGGGGCGAGAATGTTGATTTTGTTCCGTTACAATTCTTCCTCTGACTGGGAAGGAATTGGAGTAGACGGTACTCACTGGTTCTGGCAGAAAGGTTCTTCTAACTGGGGAGATCTTAATTCCACAAAGACGACGTTTGATGCATCAGATATAAACCAGAAGCATCATATCAAACTGGAGTATCGTGGAAAGCAGATCAAGGTTTATCAGGATGGAGAGGTGATTATTGATCAGACAGTAGATGCATTTAGTGATACGATGTCCGGACAGATTGGAATGAGAGTCTGGGGAGAACCAACAGAAACCCATGGATGTGCTTTGAAGTTTGACAATATAAAAACTTCCGATATTTTTTCAGCAGTTTCGATTGATCCGAAAAGTGTGAAACTTGAACAGGATACAGCGGCAGCACAAGATATTGAAGTGGCAATAACAGGCGAGAATACATTAAGTGCGATTAAAAATGGATCAGAGGTATTGGAAAGGGGAACGGATTATACTGTAAATGGTCAGAATGTCACAATTAAGACAACTTATCTTGAAAAGATCAAAAGTCAATCCAGTACAAAGCTGGTTTTTGAATTCGAAGATGGGCAGACACAGACATTCACGATTAATATTAACATTCCGGAACCGACGGTATCCTATACAAGAAATTTTGCGGCAGACGGAGCAGACGGCTTTACGAAAAAGAGTGGAAGCGGTTCTATGAGTCTGGAAAATGGTGCCATGAAGCTTCAGGGAGATGGCGTATTTATTGATGATAATTCGGCAAGCCTGAAAGACCAGGAAATTGAATTTACATACGATCCAATGAATGATAATTGTGGATATGGGGCAGTTCTCCGGTATGTAAGTGATAATGAGTATTTCTATGTTGGACCGTCTTCACAGAATAATCAGCATTATACCAGATGGAATATCTGGAATGCACAGGGACAGTCACTTCTTGGAAGTGAATATAATGACAGTGGTTTTATTCTTGCAAATAGAGTGGTTCCATATAAGATAAAAGTAAGGATTGTGGACAAGTATGTGACAGTATTTGTTGATAATGAGGAAATTCTTAATAGAGAACTTAGTAATGTTACGACAAATCCGGGAAAAGTGGGATTCAGAACCGGAAGTAATAATGGAATGCTCATCCAGAAGTTTACGCAGGAGAATGCAGCTGTACCGACAGTTGTGGAAAATACAGAGCCTGTAACAATTCAGTCAGATGCCATGACAGTCCGTCTGGACCGTGCATTCCCACGGGTAATCGATTATACATTAAAGAACGGTGGGGAGACTGTAAAAGGACAGGAACTTGCATTACATCAGATTGAGTTAAATAATAAACTTTATACACCGGATGTTACAGCAGATATCAGTGAGAATAAAGCGGTTTATCATGTGTCAGAGGCGACGACAGGAATTTCATTTGATGTTATATTTACTGTAGAAGGAAATGTCCTTTCTATGAATGTAAAAAATATAGTTGATGATCAGACGAAACTGTACACTTTGAATTTCCCGCGTCACAGTTTGATTTCTATGTCAAGTAAAGATGCGGACGGAAAGCTGACTGTAAATAATTATCAGGGACAGAATGCGATTTCGCTTTCTTCAGCCAATGCATCAGAAGCATATAATGAGACGACGCTTGCAGTGTTAAGTAATCGGAATGTTGCTGCTGCATTAAGTGGAGAATCATATAAAAACCGTCATGAAGTAGCATACCAGACGTTTGCGGCAGGAGACCATAATTCTACAGGTTTATGGATGAATGAGTATACTTACCGTGGACTGGATGGAGAGATAATGTATCTGCCTGCAGTCAAGGTAGCGGTCACAGCAGATTGCAATGGAGATGGAAAAGTAGACGCTCAGGATGGTGCGATTGTACTTCGGGATAAGTGCATGACCAGAAAAAGTGGAGCGGACGAAGTGACAGACTCCTGGACAATGATCGCAATGAATGTAGGATCCGAAGCTCAATATCCATTTCTCCGTATTTTGGATAATGTGAAGAAGATGTATCTGGCTACAGATGGATTTGGGCAGAATATTATTATCAAGGGATATCAAGGTGAAGGACATGACTCATCTCATCCGGATTATGCAAATTATAATAAGCATGCTGGTGGTCTGGAAGATTTCAATACTTTGCTGAGTGAGGCAGAAAAGTATAATGCACAAATAGGTATTCATGTAAACCAGACAGATACTTACCCGGAAGCTCCGCAGTATGGAAAGCTTGCAGCAAGCCTTCCGGCCTGGGATTGGTATGATAGTTCAAAAGGCATTATTCGTGAGAACGACGATCTTGACACATCAGAAAATGGATTGGATGGACGTTTTTCGCAATTATACGATAAAGATACGCAGGGAAAGATTGATACGACATATGTAGATGTATTCTTTGGAACAAGATGGCCGATGTATAAATTAATACAGAATATAAAAGGCCGCAACATTATTCTTGGAACAGAGAATCCTGATGAAATGGTTTCCCACAGTGTATTTGTCCATGGTATTCAGACCGGGGCAGGCAACTTTAAAGGAGCAGGAAATCTGGTTCGTTTTGTAGAGAACAACCAGTCTGATATTTTCCAGGGAACAACTTTGTTCAGAGGAATACAATCGAGAAACAACGGCGGCGATACAGGCGGAGCAAGCAAAGGTGGTGCTGGTATTGACGGTTGGCAGCAGTCTTCACAGGGAAATAATGCAGCAAGTATGAATGATTCGCTGGATACATTTTATTGCGAAGTACTTCCGGCTAAGTTCCTTGCACAGTATCCGCTGATGCAGTATGAAAGCGAATCGCGGGCAGTTCTGGGAAATAGTAACGAAGTAGTAACTGAGATCGTGAATAACGTTAATGTTATTACGCTGGACGGTGAAAAAGTTGCCGAAGGAAATAAGATTTTCATTCCATGGGAAAAGGATGATGATGAGCAGGGTAAGATTTATCATTATAATAAAGATGGAGGTTCAAGTACCTGGACACTTCCGGAATCCTGGGGAAATGTAACTGAGGTAACGATTTATAAACTGTCTGCAGAAGGAAAATCTGATAAGAAAACGCTTCCTGTGACAGGACGTAAAGTAACAATTGATGCGACAGCAAAAACAGGATATGTACTTTACAAAGAGGATGCTGTAAAAGTTGATACGGCTGATACGATGGAGTGGTCTACAGGATCTCCTGTGAAAGATATGGGATTCGATTCCTATAATTTTGATGAGTGGAAACCATCATCTACATCTGATAGTGTAGATCATATAAAGATTAAGGATAATAGTCTTGGAAATGCACACCTTTATATAGAGGGAACAAAAGATGGACAGGTAAGTCAGACTTTAACAGGTCTGGTTCCGGGGCAGGCTTATTCGGCATCTGTATGGTGCATTACTGATGATGGACGAAAGGCATCAATTGAGGTAAAGAACGGGGACGAAGTAGTTTCAAATTATATGGAACAGAGTAATGTCACGTATGGAGTTCATCATAATGATAAATATTTGACTAAGGCTCAGCGTATGCAGGTACGTTTTACTGCGGCATCTGACACAGTCAAATTAACGCTTTCTGCAGCAGCAGGAAAAAGCGATACATCGGTTGTTGACTTTGATGATGTGCGGGTGGCAAAAGTTGATGCTTCTACTAACCCGGATCCGAATAAGTATACTTATTGGGAGGATTTTGAAAATGTAGATCAGGGCTTTGGAGTATTTGTGTCTACGGAGTCTGATCAGTCGCATTTATCTCAGAAAAATCCAGTGAATCCAGAGTATACGACGGATGTGATTGATGGAAACTATTCTTTGAAGATTCGTGCAAAAGATTATATGAGAACCATTCCATCAACGGTTAGATTTAAACCGAATACAGAGTATAAAGTAGGCATTGAATATAAAGCACCAAGTGCAAATGCGTTTACTTTTGCAGTAAAATCTGATAAGGCTTCAAAGACGCTTGCAAGTGCGGTGGCAAATGCCCAGAGTGGAAAGCTTGTTCTCGAGTTTACAACAGGTGATGAAGAAGACTGCTATGTAGATATTACAGGACAGAGCAGTGAATATTATGTTGATAATTTCTATGTAGAAGAGGCATACATCCCGGCAGACTTTTCAGAGTTACAGAAGGCAGTAGATGAGGCAGAAAAATTAGACAGAACGGTATATATGACAGAGTATTATGCCGGTCTGGACAGGATTCTTGCGGAGGCTGAGAAAGTACTTGACAATCCACGGACAGAGCAGAGTGAGGTTGATGAGATGACCCAAAAAGTGAGGGATGCAATAAATGCATTACAGCCACTTGCGACAAATGCTGACTTTGCAGCACTGGAAAAAGCAGTAGAGGAAGCTGAGAAAATTATAGTAAAAGATTATAAAGACACATCGGATTTTGAAAGTGCATTAGCTGCTGCAAAACTTCTTTTGGAAGGCAAGGAAGCGAAAAAGGAACTTAAGCATACAGAGGTAGCAACAGCAACTGATACGCTCGTTGAGAAGCAGAAAGCACTAAAACCGGTAGATCCGAATCCGGTTGACCCAGATCCGGTAGATCCAAATCCGGTAGATCCAGATCCGGTAGATCCAAATCCGGTAGATCCAGATCCGGTTGACCCAGGCAAGCCATCTACTCCGGATAATTCGAATGGTGCAGGACAGACGACAGGAAGTGGCAAGCCATCTGCTGACCAGAAAAATCCGGCGATGGGTACAAAAAAATCTGGAAAAGCAACAAAGACCGGCGATACAACTCCGGTTGTACCGATGGCAGGAGGGGTACTGGTCTCTGCAATGATGCTTCTTGCAAATTTTCTCAAAAAGAAAAAAGACAATTGAGATGAAAGAATGATGTTTGAATAAAAAATATGCTCCGTTCAGGCAGACAGGAACAAGAAAACCTGTTGCCTGAAGGAGCATATTTTATCTTAAGCACTCTTTGCATTTCCACTGACCAAGGCCTCATATTCACGCAGCTTCTCTTTCGCCTGTGGAGTTAAGTGTCTTGGAACTTCAATCTGAACCGTTACATACTGGTCACCGTGAACTGAAGGATTCTTCATGGAAACAATTCCTATTCCCTTCAAACGGATCTTAGAACCGGACTGTGTACCCTCACGGATCTTACAAAGCACATTGCCATATAAAGTCTGAACCAGTGCTTCACCACCAAAGACAGCCGTCGTGAAAGGTACAGTAATTGTCGTATAGACATCCGTTCCCTTTCGCTCGTATCCCGGTTTGTCAGCGACCTTGACCTTCAACATCAGATCCCCGGCATCTCCGCCATTTGTACCGGGCATTCCCTTGCCACGGAGACGGATCGTCTTACCGGTGTCGATTCCTGCAGGAATATGAACCTTCAGTGACTGGGAAGGATTTCCCGGAGCATTTGGATCCTGTAATGTAATGACCTTGTCACAGCCAAAAGCAGCTTCATCAAAACCAACGGTTACTTCTGCATTCAGATCGGATCCCTTTGACTGAAAACCACCGGACTGGAACCCACCATGGAAGCCGTTCCCAAAACCGGAAGAAGTCTTGCGGGAGGTTCCTCCGTGGAACATATTTCCGAAAATATCTCCGAACATATCATCCATATTACCACCCTCAAAGTGGTATTCCTGATACCCACCGTTTCCGGTAAAACCGCCACCACTGAAACCACCACTGCCAAAACCATTGCTGCCAAATCCGGTTCCGTCAGATCCGGCTCCACCAAAGCCACTTCCATAGAATCCACCATGGAAACCACCGGTGCCGTAACCGCCGGCTCCATCGGCAGCACCGCTCTGGTCAAATGCAGCGTGACCAAACTGGTCATAAAGTTTCTTTTTCTCAGGATCACTCAGGATATTGTAAGCTTCTGTGATCTCTTTAAATTTCTTTTCGGCCTCTTTATCACCGGGATTCGTATCCGGGTGATACTTTTTAGCAAGCTTTCTGTAGGCTTTTTTTATTGCTGACGGATCGGCACCTTTCGCCAGTCCGAGCAGTTCATAGTAATCTCTTTTCATAGACTCACCCTCATATCTTTCCGTTACGTTTGTATCATCTGATCTGCATTACTTTTTACACTATTGTATGCAAAGAAACAGTATCATTCATACTGTTCTATATGTAATATAGCAAAGAGAATAAAAGCCGTCAAGGGAGAATCAAAAAGAATGTTCCGAATTAGACAAAATAAGCGTGGGAATCAACCGAAAAGAACGAGCCGAAAAATTCTGCTGTTGTTATAATAGTATTAAGTCAGAGTGGGTAAGCTCGTGCGTAGACAGAACAAGATTTCAGAACAGGAGGGGATGCGGAGTATGAAGAATCGAAAAAAGCAGTTCCTGAAGATCGGAATTGCAGTATTGGTGATCGCGGTCGCGGGAATTGTTGCCGGGGTTGTCCGATACAGAATTGATAATCGATTCGATTTAACTGTTGGGGGGCATACAATCAGCAAAGATGAATATGTGAACTGCATGAAATCAGTAGAATATGATACAAAAATGCAGATTCAACAGGACTATGATGCCGTTTATGAAGATGGCTTCTGGGAGAAAAAGTATGATGGAAAATACGGCTACGAAATTCTGACGGAAAATACAGTAGAACAGTTGAAATACGTTCATGCGGTCTATGACCTCGCAAAAGAATGCGGTGATGTATCAGACAGCAGCTATAAGGCTTTGGAAAAACGTTGGAAAGACGAGAATGCAAAGCGGAGTGAGAAAGTTGAAAAAGGTGAGGTAGTCTACGGACTGAAAGAATATACCTTTCAGCTTTATCTTCAATATGAAATGAGTACGCTCAAAGAAAAATACTGCAATGATGATACCCGTGAGGGAATGGAACTGACAGAGGACGAAGTACTGGAATACTACAACAGCCGCGAATGGATCTTCGGGGACAGCGAAGAGAATGCTGATCTGGAGACAGCAAGGATTGCGGTGGAACGTGAGCTGCGTGAAAAGAAATATGATGACATCATCACGCAGCGTGAAACTGATTCTCAGGTGGACGGGAACATGGCGGATGCAAACCGGTTTACCTTGAAGAATATAGAATGATGGAAGGAGCAATGTTATGAAGAAGAAATGGATGAGCGGTGCTCTGGCTCTTCTGCTTGCAGGAACAACGGTTGCATCAATGGTGCCGGCAGTTACTGTTAATGCTGAAGGACAGGATACTGCGACAGGAACAACATATTATGTTGATTCCAAAAGTGGAAGTGACAGCAATGACGGAACTTCCGAAAGCGAGGCATTCAAGACACTTGATAAAGTGAATGCCCTTAATCTTGAGCCTGGAGATACAGTTCTCCTGAAAAAGGGATCTGTGTTTGAAGATCAGGCTCTGCAGTTTACAAAAGAAGACAGCGGTACTGCTGAAGCACCGGTTAAGATCTCTACTTATGGAGAGGGAGACAGACCACAGATCAATACAAATGGTCATGGCCAGTGGGATCTGAATTACGGAACACCTCTTGATAACCGGAATCATAAATGGAAAGGTAAGGTATCTTCCAGTATTCTGATCAAAGATACAGAGTACATCGAGATCGAAGGCCTGGAACTGACAAATGACAGAAAAAGTGCAACCGATACCGAAAAAAATAAAGCGTATAATGACGCATACGCAATGGATCGAACCGGTGTTGCCGGAGTTGCAAAGGATAATGGAACAGTAGATCATATCGTATTGAATGATCTTTATATCCATGATGTAACAGGTAACGTTTATAACAAGCATATGACAAATGGAGGTATCTACTTTATCGTAGAAACGCCGACAAATGAAGCAACAACAGGAATTGCAAGATACAACGATGTTCAGATCAAGAACTGCTCTCTTGATAAAGTAAACCGTTGGGGAATTGCAGTTGGATATACCTATCAGTGGAGTCAGTTCACAACAGGTGCATTGTCAGATGCAACAATGGCAAAATATGGTTCCTCCAATGTAGTCATCGAGAACAACTACCTGAACCATGTGGGTGGAGATGCCATCACAACCATGTATCTGGACAGACCGATGGTTCAATACAATGTGTCAGAGAACGCAGCTGAACAGATTAATACAACAGACTACTCACAGCAACAGCCAAGTCTTAACGCAAATGGTGAGGAAAACGGCAAGCAGAATGTCGGAGCAGGACGAGTTGCAGCAGGTATCTGGCCATGGAAATGTAAAAATGCAATCTTCCAGTACAATGAATGTTTTAAAACATTGAATGCGTCAAGTGGTAACGGCGACGGACAGCCTTGGGATGCTGACTACGGTGATGGAACCAACTATCAGTACAACTACAGCCATGGTAATACAGCAAGTACGATCATGTTCTGTGGACCGGAGTCCATCAACAATACATTCCGTTACAACATCAGCCAGAATGAAGATATGGGACCGCTGGATCCTGCTGGAAATACAGGAAATTGTCAGGTTTACAATAATACCTTCTATATTAAAGCGGGACTGAATACAATCTGGCATAGAAGTCATGGAAATGGTGGACCGGTTACAGCAGAAAATAATATTTTCTATTTTGCAGGAAGTACACCGGCAACAGTTTCAAACTGGAATCCGAGCAACAATAAAGTATTTGACAACAACCTGTACTACAATGTATCCAATTACCCAACTGATGCAAATGCAGTAAAGGTATCCGCAGGAACAGCAGTACTTGTTAATGCAGGTTCAGGTCCGGTTGCAGCAGCAGAGGACAAGCAGGCAAGACTGCATGAAGATCCGACAGCTGCTACAGTATTTGATGGATATAAACTGGCAGCAAACTCACCGGCTATCAATGCTGGTAAAGTAATTGTTGACAGAAATGGTTATTCTATCGATCATGACTTCTTCGGACATGCAATCACAGCAGTACCGGAAATCGGAGCAGCAGAAAGTGATGCAGTTACAGCACTTGTACTTCGTTCCAATACATACACAATTTCAGGAACAAATGTAAGTGATCTTCCGAAGAATACAACAGTAGAGCAGTTCCGCAACAACATCATCGTTGATACAGGCGTTACAGTTACTGTAAAAAATGGTGATAAAGTTCTTGGTGATGCAGATATCGTGAAAGGTGGAGCAACCGTCGTTCTTTCTTATGAAGGAATGGAGGATGTAACTTATACAGTAGTTGCAAGTTCTGATAAAGAACTGAAATCTTCTTACTACATGGTAAGCGGAAAGACACTGAGTGTTCCTTATACAACAGCAAATACTACAACAGTCAGCGAGCTGAAGAAGAACATCACAGTAGCTGATACAGCAACAGTTTCCGTACTGAACAATGGAACAGCATTAGCTGACGGAGATGCAGTAACAGCAGGAATGACAGTACGCATCACGGCTGAAGATGGAACAACAAATGACTATACGGTAGCTCAGAAGAATACATACAACTGGACACTGGACTATGCAGGACAGCAGCAGGGAAATGTATGGTTTGCACAGCAGAAGAACGGTAATGGCGACTGGGCTGATATGACAGCTTATGATAATACTTATCCGAACTGGGTACTGAATACATACTATGGTGTTGGTGTAGATGCTCCAAATCACAGTACAGCAATGAGCGATTCCATTCATGGACTGATCTCTGCTCCACCGCAGACTTCTTATTCGACAGCAATGGTATTCAGAGCACCGAAGAGCGGTACAGTATCCTTCAATGTAAAAGATGGTGAGCCGTATCTGCGTCAGGCTGGAAACTCAGGCGGAACAGTTACATTAAGCCTTCTTGTAAATGATACAGTAAAACAGAGTGTAACACTTTCAACAAGTAATCAGAAAGCAGCAGACTGGGCAAATTTTGATGAGATTGAACTGAACAAGGGCGATGTGATCCGCGTAACAGCAAGCTGCAACAGCAATCCAAGCAGGCCGTCTGTTCATGTTACTCCGATCATCACATACGTTGACAAGGCAGTAGTTGATACAGAAGCACCGGATGCTCCGACAGCAGTAAGAACAGCAGATGTTACAGAGACAACAGCTCATGTTGCATGGGAAGCAGCTCTGGATAACGTTGCAACAACTGGATACAACGTATATGTAAACGGAGAAAAGGTAAACACAGAACTGGTAACAGCTACAGAGTATGATCTGACAGGTCTTACACCAGCTACAGATTACAGCGTAGAGATTGAAGCAGTAGATGCAGCAGGAAATGTATCTGAGAAATCAGAGGCAGCTACATTTACAACAGCAAAGGCAGTCGATACAGAAGCACCAAGCGTTCCGACAGACGTAAAAGCATCTGATGTTACAAAGACAGGTGCAACTGTTACATGGACAGCTTCTACAGATAATGAAGGAGTTGCCGGATACAATGTATATGTAAATGGAACTCAGGTAAATGATACACTGGTAGCAACAACAGAATATGTACTGACAGGTCTTACAGAAGGAACAGAGTACACAGTAGAGGTAGAAGCTGTTGATACAAATAACAATGTATCCGCAAAGGCAGCAGCTACATTTACAACAAAGAAAGATGCTGTAAATCCTGATCCGACAGTAGTTGATAAGACAGAACTCAAGGCAACTACAGCAAAGGCAGATGCAGCACTTGCAGCAACAGACAAGTACACAGCAGAATCACTGAAAGCCCTGCAGGCAGTTTACGATCAGTACGCATCCGTTCTGAATGACGAAAATGCAACGCAGGCTCAGGTTGACGAAGCAAATAAAGCCATCGCAAAAGCCCTCAATGCTCTTGTAGAAAAGAAGACAGATGACGGAAAGAAAGACGACGGCAACAAGGGTGACAATAAGAAGGATGATACAAAGGTTGACGACAACAAGAACAACAATTCTTCTAATACATCCAAGTCTGACAATAAGACTACAACAAAGGTAGACAATACTAAGAAAGCAGCTAAGACAGGCGATACAACAAACGTGGCAGTTTGGGCATTCGCACTGGCAGCATCCGCAGCGGCAGCAGGCGTTGTAGTAAAGCGTAAAAAAGAGAACTAAAAAAAGCTTACTTTTACGGATTTAAAATTCAGAAAAAGCGGAGAGGTCATGAAAAATGCTGACCTCCTCCGCTTTGATAACATAATGGGAGGAAAGACATGAGAAAAAAAGCCTTATCAATGCTTATGGGCTTGGTTCTTGGAGTTACGACGATTTTCAGTTCTGTTGGAACAACAGGAGTAACGGTATATGCCGCTGAAAATGGCGTAACAGATGCGGACTGCACAGATAAAGATACTGCAGCACCAACACCGGACGATACAGTACCTGATGCAAATCAGTATAAGTATCAGAAGGATGAACTTGCAGCATTTTGTCATTTTGGTCCGAATACATTCAACGAACTGGAGTGGGGATTTAACCAGTCAACACAGAAAAAGCTTTATGAAGGAAGGACTCCAGATGAGATTTTTACGTTGGAAAGTGATTTCGACGCAGAAACATTAGTAAATACACTGAAAAATGCAGGATTTAAAAAGCTGATTGTAACAGCAAAGCATCATGATGGATTCTGTATCTGGAACAGTGCATATACAGATTATGACATTGCAAGTACAAGTTATAAAAATGGAGAAGGAGACATCCTTGCAGAAATTTCAGAAGCATGTACGGCAGCTAATATGGACATGGGATTATATCTTTCACCATGGGATGTAGCAGAGTCAACCTTTGGTTCAGATGGTGGATCGATCAATAATGCCTACAATGAATATTATAATAACCAGCTTGAAGAAATCCTGAGCAATCCGAAATATGGAAATAAAGGGCATTTCGTGGAAGTATGGATGGATGGAGCGAACGGTTACAATAATGTACCGCAGACATACAATTTTGAAAAATGGTATGCAACAATTCAGAAATATGAAGGAATAGAAGCAGGCTATAAAGCAGATTGTATGCTGTTCGGAGCAGGAACTCATACAACAGTCCGCTGGATCGGAAATGAAAATGGATTTGCAGATGATACCACATGGGCAAAATCAAGAATCAGTAATGGTCAGATTTACAATGATGAAAGCCAGCGTGCCGGAGATTACAAAGGAGATCCGACAGACGGATATTCCAATGGATATGAAGATGGTAATCACTGGACAGTACCGGAGGCTGATGCAAGAATTACATCCGGATGGTTCTGGGGAACACAGAAAAATACTCCAAGAACTCTGACAAACCTTGCAGAGATGTATTTTAGATCAGTTGGTCATAACGCAACCTTACTTTTGAATGTGCCTCCGAATAATGAGGGAAAAGTAGACCAGGCGATTCTGGATCGTGTTGTGGAATTTGGTCAGAATGTTCAGGATACATTCAGAACCAATCTTGCAAAAGCAAATGGAACAACAATTACAGCAAGCAATGTCCGCGGCAATGATATTGACTTCAAGCCGGGAAATGCAGTGGATGATGATGATGCTACATACTGGACAACAGATGATGGTACAACAAGTGGAAGACTGACGATCAAGTGGGATTCTGCAAAGAGATTTGATGTTGTATCAATCGAAGAGGCAATCCAGAATGGACAGCATATCAATAGCTATGAAGTTGAATACAAAGAAAATGACAATGCAAGCTGGCAGACCATGGAAAGAGGTGTGACGGTTGGATCAAAACGACTGATCAGAACATCACCAATATCTGCAACTCAGGTAAGAATTACTGTCGGAACATCAACAGGAAAAGTTCCGCAACTTAGCGAAGTTGGAGTTTATAAAGCCAGCAAAGGCTTCCAGCTGAGTGGGGCTGCTCCGGATGGAATGGATTCGACAAGTGTAAATGATAAAACGAAGTTTAAATTTAGTTCTTCAGGATGGAATCCACAGACGGGACCTACTTATATTAACGGACAGAATACCTGGTCAAATCAAGCGGATGCAAGCTTTACCTATGAGTTTGACGGAACAAAAGTATATCTGATGGGAACAAAAGATCCAAATCATGGTCAGGCAGATGTCTATATTGATAATATGGATACTCCGGTTGCAACGATTGATACTCATGATACCGTAAGATCAACAGGAGCAAAGATTTTTGAGTCGGCGGATTTGAAAAACGGACATCATAAACTGAAGCTGGTAGCAAAGACGACAGCAGCAATCGGTGTCGAGGCAGCCTATGTCATTAACAATGACGGAAAAGGTATGCTCGAAATTGAAAATGAAACCTATACGATGAACGAAGACAGTGATCTTGCTGTCAAGATCAAGCGTGTTGGTGGAACAACAGGTGAAATCACAGCGAAACTTGAGCCAAACCCAGGAAGTGCGATTCAGAAGCATTTCGATACAGAGTTGATTTCTACCGTTCAGTTTGCAAATGGCGAGTCAGAAAAAGTAATCAGTCGTGCAGCACATGCAAACCGTGTGCCGACAACGGACGGGGATGTATATTTTACACTGGAGCTTTCAAGCAGCAGCCCGGTAATCGGACTTGCAAGCTCAGCCAAAGTAACAATTCTTGATGCTGATGCAATTACAAGAGATTCACTTAATACATTGATCACAGAATCTGAAGGATTAAAAGAACATCTTTATTCAGAAGGATGGACAGCGTTTGCAGCGGCACTTTCCTCAGCAAAGACTGTTGCAGCAAATGAAAATGCTACAGATACACAGATCAAAAATGCATATTCTACATTATATGCAGCTAAAGAAGCTCTTGTAGTACGTACGCAATATACAACAGATGACAGATTCCAGTTCCCATGGAAGACAGGAACAAGTGCAACCCTGGAAGCAGAGTTTGCAACAGAAGTGACGAACAGCAATGATACAGATTCAGATCCGGACTGGCCAATGCATATTACTGATAACAGTGATGCAAGCAATGGAAAATTTGTGACTGATATGGCATATAAGGATGTAATAACGTATGCTTACCATGCAGAAAAAGCAGGTACATATCATGTTGTGATGAGATACCGCAGCGGTTCTATGGAGAATGAAAAAAATGGTATCAAGATCACTGAAGCAAACGGAAAGATCACAGAGAAGACATTAGAAGTTAATCCTACAAAGGAAAATAATAATGTTGTATTTGGAACTGCAGAATTTGATATTGAAGTAACAGAAGCAGGGGACGGAGTTATCTCAGTCACAGCTCCGAATACAAATAAAGGACCGGGAATTGATTACTTTATTATCAGCCCGAAGAATGTTACAGTTGAGTCTTATGATATCACAGCAACAGCAGGTGAAGGCGGTACGATCACAGCAGAAGGTCTTGCAGACGGCAAGGTATCTGTTACAGAAGGTGAAAGTGCAACATTCACGATCACGGCAAATGATGGATATGAAGTCAGCGATGTTAAAGTTGACGGAACATCCGTAGGAAAGAGAACTTCCTATACATTTGAAAATGTAACTGCAGCTCATACAATTGAGGCAACATTTGCATTTGCAAATTATACTGCAGCAAATCCATTTGAATTCCCGACAACAAAGGGAACGACAAAGACTCTGGAAGCAGAGCACGCAACAACAATTACTGAGGCATGCGGAGCAACAGAGTGGAGATGCGAAGTAAACTCAGAAGCTTGGGCAAGCAATGGAAAGTATATTAATTCTCTGAATAAGACATCTACAGGAGCAGATTCAGTTGCTTATGCTTATAATGCACCGGTAGCAGGAACTTATAAAGTAACAGTAACTTATAGAAGTGGTTCTGATACGAATAAACTTGCATGGAGTGAGCAGGATGGAAAGATCACTGCCAGTCAGGTGGCAACACCGAACTCCAAGGTGAATAATGTGCTTCAGGCAAAGACTGTTGAATTTAACATGGTTGTTACAACTGCAGGAGCAGGAACTCTTGTATTTACAGCACCAGACGGAGATTCACCACAGACAGATAAATTCGATATCGAGTTAGTAAAACTGGCAGACGAAGCTGACCTTACAGAACTTCAGGCAGCGATCACAAATGCAGAGGCAATCCTCAATGCAGCAGATAAAGATAAATATTCTGCAGCGGCACTTGTAGAGCTTCAGGAACTTGTAAATGCAGGAAAGCAGTTGACAACAGCAAGCTCTCAGGCAGATGTAGATGCAAAGAAAGCTGAGATCACAGCAAAGACTGCTGACATCCAGACTCAGTTCACAATTACAGCAACAGCAGGTGAGGGTGGAAAGATCGCACCGACAGGAGCAACAAAGGTTTACAAAGGAACATCCAAAGCATTCACGATCACACCAAATGCAGGATACCATGTAGACAGCCTTACAGTAGATGGAACTGCAGTTAACGTTGTAACAGAATATACATTCTCAGATGTAACAGCCAACCATACGATTGCAGTAACATTTGCAAAAGATGCAGTAACAGTTGCAAAAGAAAATCTGCTTGCAGCCATCAATACAGCAAATGAGAAGCTCGCACAGACAGACGCTTATACACCGGCTTCTCTGGAAGCACTTCAGAATGCTGTAGATGAAGCTCAGACAGTTTACAACAAAGCAGATGCAACTCAGACAGAAGTTGACAATGCGAAAGCAAATGTAGAAGCTAAGATTGCAGCACTGAAAGAGAAGGCAGACAAATCTGCACTGAGACTTGCAGTGACAGCAGCAGAGGGTGAAGCAGCTCTGACAGACAAGTATACAGAAGAATCCATCGCAGCTCTTCAGACAGCAATTGATGCAGCCAATAGAGTTCTGGCTGATGACAACGCAACCCAGGCAGAGGTAGATGCACAGGTTGAAGCTGTAAATGCAGCAAAGGCAGCACTCGAAGAGAAGAAAGCACCGGTTGTAAAAGAGGAGCTTGAAAAGGCGGTTGCAGATGCAACAGAAGTTGTCGGAGCAACAGACAAGTATACAGAAGCATCACTTGCAGCCCTTCAGTCAGCAATTGATGCAGCCAATGCAGTTCTTCAGAATCCAGATGCAACTCAGGACGAGATTGATGCAGCAGTACAGTCTGTAAAAGAAGCAAAAGAAGCCCTGAAAGCAAAAGATGATAATAAGAAAGATGACAGCAATAAGGGTGATGACAAGAAGGACGATAATAACGGATCCAATAATAATGGCGGAAATAACAACGGCAATACAAATGCAGGATCAAAGAATAATGGTTCTTCCAACAACGGTACTGCAAATGGCGGAAACGGCACATCAAATGCAGTGAAAGCAGCCAAGACCGGTGATACAGCAAATGTAGCTGGAATGGCGATGCTTTGCCTGGCAGCAGGATTTGTTGCAGTAATGGCAAGGAGAAAAAGAACAAACTAATCAGAAGTGAGTTTTGAATTTCCAATGCAGTAAAAGACAAAATAAAGCACAGCCAACAGAGTTTTATCTCTGATGGCTGTGCTTTATGATATTTGAAAAAGTTTTTATTTCAAAATTGCTTTTCTGTAATGTGACGGTGTTGCATTTACCACGTTCATAAAGACTTTGGAATAATGCTGGGAATCTTTGAAGCCGACCTGAAGGGCAATCTCTGTCAGTGTCAGACTTGTATTCTGCATTAATTCAATGGAACGGTTGATCCGGTAAATGTTAATGTAATTAGAAAGGGTTACCCCCATATAATTCTTGAAGATCTTACTCAGATAGCGGACAGAGATATGCAGCTGTAAGGCGATATCCTCCTGACGGATCTTTTGGGTAAAATGTTCCTGAACGTAATTCAGAGTATAAGCCACGTAACTGTTCTGAAGCTGTGGTTCGGAAAATTCACGCTCTGTTTCTGTGTGGTCAAGGATATACAACATCAGGTTCATCAGTGCAACGTTAATATTTGCAGCAGAGAAGAGACTGTTGGATGAAGCATAGAGCGTAATGAGCTTCTGAAGATGTTCATTGATGACCGGATCCGATTCCATCCGGTAATAGAATTGGGCAGAAAAGAGGATCGCGTGCATCAGAGTGATAGGAAAAACTCCCTCATCTTCAAGAACAATCGTGGAAAACATCTCAGGATTAAAGTGAATATGCTGAAATTCACAGTCCGATGTATCATTCAGATAGAAAGAATGGATCACATCCGGGAGCAGCATGATAAACTCACCCTCTGTACAGTGGATGGTTTCCGACTGGATATCCATATAACATTCACCGGAAAGAATCCGATAAATCTCAATATTTGTATGTAAGTGCCGGGCAAAACTATAACCGGCTTTACGATATTCAACAACAGCACCGGACAGAATGGAATCGGACAATGTCATTAATCCAGGTACTTCGTGTTTCTGAATCTTAGTTTCCTCAGAAGGAGGAGTGGAATGTTTATTTATTGACTGAACGGTAGTTTTTTTCTTCATGTGTAAAAAAATCCTCCATAATATAAGCACAAATAATAATCATTAATGTGTATTATAACAGAAATAAAGAAAAAATGTACCGAAAAATACAAAAAGTGTGAATGATTTTTTAAAAAATATAAATAAAATGTGAATCCGAGGTTCTGAATTTGACAAAATAAGCGATTATAAAGATTAAATTGAACAAGCATGATCAAAAGAAAAGCTTTATAATGTAGATAATTGGACACTGGGAGGAGTCTGCCTGAAGAAATACGAAGGCAGAGGAATTTCGTGACAATAAATAAGATACATCAAGAACGTATCAGAAAGGGGTATTATGAGAAGAAAAATGAAATGGCGGGTACTTGCAAGTGCCTGTGCAGCAGCAATGGCTGTGACGTCTCTGCCGTATATGGCAACGCAGGTCAATGCGGAACCGGTCGCTGCAACGCAGCAGACTGGTGACAATGATCTGAAGCTGTGGTATACAAGTCCGGCAGACATTACCAAGTATTACGAAGGCTGGCAGGAAAAGTCGCTTCCGATCGGTAATGGCGGGATCGGTGGAACAGTATTCGGCGGAATCACCAGAGAACGTATCCAGCTCAATGACAAATCGCTTTGGTCAGGAGGACCAAGCACCAGCAGACCGAACTACAATGGAGGTAACCTGGAGAATAAGGGGAATAACGGATCTACCATGACTCAGATCCACAATTATTTCGCAAACGGACAGGACAGCTCCGCGATCAGTCTTGCCAACAGCAACCTTGTTGGTTTAAGTGATGATGCAGGAACAAACGGATATGGATATTACCTTAGCTGGGGAAATATGTATATCGATTTCAAAAATGTATCATCCAACAGTGATGTAAGCAATTACAGCCGCGACCTGGATCTGAATACAGCCATCGCAGGTGTAAACTATGACAAGGGAAATACGCATTATTCAAGGGAGAACTTCACAAGTTATCCGGATAATGTCATCGTGACTCATATCACAGCAGACGGATCTGAAAAGATCAGCCTGGATGTGAGTGTAGAACCGGATAATACAAGCGGAGGAGCTGCCAATTCCATCGGAGAGAACGGCTATAAGAGAACATGGAATACAACCGTGTCAGGTGGACGGATCTCCGTCAACGGACAGCTCACAGACAACCAGATGAAATTTTCATCCCAGACCCAGGTTATTACCGACAATGGCGGTACAGTGACAGATGGGGATGGAAAGGTAAGCGTTTCCGGTGCAAGTGAGGTTACGATCATCACTTCCATGGGAACAGATTACAAGGATGAATATCCGAGCTACAGAACAGGTGAGACGGCAGATGAGCTGACAAACCGTGTAAAATGGTATGTGGATCAGGCAAAGGTTAAGACTTATGAAGAACTGAAAGAAAATCATGTAAATGATTATCAGAATATCTTCAACCGTGTCGACCTGGATCTGGGACAGACCGTTTCAACAAAGACGACAGATGCACTTCTTTCTGCATATAAGGCAGGAACTGCATCAGAAGCTGAAAGACGTCAGCTGGAAGTTATGTTATTCCAGTATGGAAGATTTATGACCATCGAGTCTTCCAGAGAGACAAGAACAGATGGAAACGGTTATGTCAGAGAGACACTTCCTTCCAACCTTCAGGGACTGTGGGTCGGAGCGAACAACTCTCCATGGCATTCAGATTACCATATGAATGTAAACTTACAGATGAACTACTGGCCGACATACTCAACGAACATGGCAGAGTGTGCTGAACCACTGGTTGATTATGTGGATGCCCTCAGAGAACCGGGGCGTGTGACCGCAGCAATCTATGCAGGAGTTTCCAGTGCCGAGGGTAAGGAAAATGGATTCATGGCACATACGCAGAACAACCCGTTCGGATGGACCTGCCCTGGATGGAGCTTCAGCTGGGGATGGTCACCTGCAGCAGTACCGTGGATCTTACAGAACTGCTGGTCTTACTATGAGTATACGGGAGATGTTTCTTACCTGAGAGACAATATCTATCCGATGATGAAGGAAGAGGCCAGGCTGTATGATCAGATGCTTGTCCGTGACAGTGATGGAAAGCTGGTATCTTCACCGGCATATTCACCGGAGCATGGACCGGTCACAAGCGGAAATACTTATGAGCAGACGCTGATCTGGCAGTTATACGAGGATACGATCAAAGCAGCGGAGATCCTCGGAACAGATGAAGAACTGGTAGCTACATGGAAAGCAAACCAGGCAGACCTGAAAGGACCGATCGAAGTCGGCGACAGCGGACAGATCAAAGAATGGTATACAGAGACAACCTTTAACCATAATGCAAGCGGAAGTACACTCGGTGAAGGATATAACCACCGTCATATGTCCCACCTTCTCGGACTTTTCCCGGGAGACCTCATCACAGAGGACAATGCAGAATGGTTTGCAGCAGCAAAGGTATCGATGCAGAACCGTACAGATGCAAGTACCGGATGGGGAATGGCACAGAGAATTAACAGCTGGGCAAGACTGGGTGATGGAAATAAGGCTTATCAGATCATTAAGAACCTGTTCAACGGAGGAATCTATGCGAACCTGTTCGATTATCATCAGCCGAGATATTTCCAGATCGATGGTAACTTCGGTTATACATCCGGTGTGGCTGAGATGCTTCTGCAGAGCAATGCAGGATACATCAACCTTCTTCCGGCAGTTCCGGATGACTGGGCTAACGGAAGTGTAAACGGACTGGTTGCACAGGGCAGCTTTGAAGTATCCATGGACTGGGCAGACGGAAATGTAACAACCGCTACGATCCTTTCCAAGAATGGCGGAGAAGCAGTGGTACAGACAAAGAATGCATCTCTTGCAACCGTGGTAGACAGCGACGGAAAGGTAGTCGATGTGACACCTGTAAAAGAAAACCGGATCTCTTTCGCAACAGAAGCCGGAAAGAGCTATACATTAAAAGATATCCCGGCATCCGCTGAGATAGCAGTTCCAACAGGACTGACAGCACTCCGTGCAGACGCTGAGAATGTAGAACTTTCCTGGGATGCCGTAACCGCAGAAGAGGGAAGCAACGTAACATACAATGTATACCGTCAGGTAGCAAATGGTGATGTGATCTGCATTGAGACAGGCCTGACAACGACAACTTATACAGATACAACAGCAGACAAGACACTTGGAACGATGAAGTACCAGGTATCTGCAGTTATAGAAGGAAATGAATCTGAAAAGAGTGCAGCAGTGACTGAGGCAGAGCCGGTTGGAGCAGGCAAGATCGACAATGCAGACGAAAGAATTGCATATGTAGGTGACTGGGGCAACTGGACGCAGGACAAGAATGTAAACTATATGGATACGATCGCGTATCTGCAGAATCCGAATGGCGGCGAGACTGCGACTCTTACATTTAAGGGAACAGGAATCAAAGTGATCGGTTGTACCAATAAGGACAGAGGTAAGATCGAAGTATTTATTGACGGTGTGTCACAGGGAGTTGTTGATACATACAGTGCAAGCACAGTGCGGCAGAAAGAGTACTTCAGCAAAGAAGACCTTACAGCAGGAATCCATACGATCCAGCTGAAAGTACTCAATGAGAAGCAGACAGCAAGCTCCAATACAAAGATCGAGCTGGATGCATTTGAAATCCTGGATTCAACACTGGTAGCACCGACAGGTGTGACAGTAAGCTCTAAGTCCGGAGTGACTACAGTATCAAAAGCGGACAGTACGTTACAGCTGAAAGCAACAGTAGAGCCGGAGGATGCAACAGACAAGACAGTTACATGGAGTACCTCCGATGACAGTATCGCAACAGTAGATGCGAACGGACTGGTAACATTCTTAAGTAAGAACGGAACGGTTACGATCACAGCAACCTCCAATGCAGATGCTGCAAAGAGCGGAACGATTGAACTGAAAGTTGCAATAAAAGAGGATGTGGCAGATGTCGAGACAATCGTAGAAGACGGTACCGTACCGACATCCGGAACAGCGGGAACAAAGAACAATGCGATCACCTGGCATGGAGAATGGTCTAACTGGGCAGGAGAACAGACAAAGCATCATGGCGGAACAAAGACAGAAACCGGAAATGATTCAAGTGCGGCGGGAAGCTATTTTGAATACACGTTCAATGGAACAGGTGTAGAGGTTTATTCTCAGAAGCATGCCAACTTTGCAAGCTTTGATATCTACGTTGATAACGTAAAGATCGGTAATTATTCACTGAATGGTTCAAGCAGCGGAGATAATCAGCAACTGATCTTCTCCAAGCCGGATCTTACAAATGGTGCGCATACGATCAAGTGTGTAGCAGTTGCACGTGATGGAAAATATCAGGTCAACCTGGATTACCTGAAGATCCTTTCACCGGGTGAAGGTGTAACGGCTGATAAGTCAGCACTCCAGACATCGATTGAGACAGGTGCGGCACTTACTAAGTCAGCATATGATGAGACAAAATGGAATGCATTTAAAACGGCTTATGATGCAGCAGTTGAGGCAATGAATGATGCGGATGCAACACAGGATGATGTGAATGCAAAGAAAGCAGCACTGGATGCGGCAATCACAGCACTTGGCACACCGGCAGTTCCTGTAGTAGAAGACCAGACAGGTTCTGCAGTTCTTGTTGAAAGCACAAAGGTTGTGCTGAAATGGGACAAGGTTTCAAGAGCAGCACAGTATCAAGTAGTTGATACAGATAACGGAATCGATATGACAGTAAGCGGCACAGCCGCAACACTGGAAAACCTGACACCGGGAACAACCTACAACTTCAAGGTATACGCCCTGAGCAATGCAGGTGAGGCATCAGCGAAGGCCATCGAGATCGGCAATGTAACAACAATTGCTGACGGAACAGTAGCAGGTGAGATCGAGTCCATTACAAAAACAGCAGTCAGTGATAATTCTGTAAAACTCACATGGACATTAAAAGAAGGTTCTTCCTTCGCAAACTATGACGTTTATGTAAACGGTGAGCTGAAAGGCAATACCACAAAGCCAGAGTACACACTCAGTGACCTGAATGACGGTACCTATGTTGTTAAGATCGTTGCAAAGACAGCAACAGGACAGTCAGTGCTTCCGAAACAGTTCTCATTTACGATTGAGAATAACGGTGGTGGTGAGACAACAAAGAATGTACTCAGCGTAACCAATCCGGCAGGAATTTCTGTAGAAGAAGGAACTGCATTTAAGGATCTTGAATTACCGGAGAAAGTAACTGTCACAGTGACAGGAAATCTCAATGAAGAAGTAGCCGTAACATGGGCGAAAGGTGATTATCAGACAACACCGGGAACTTACACATTGGAGGGAACTCTGACAATGGGTGAGAACATGAAGAACCCGGATGGCGTGAAAGCTTCTATCCAGGTAACAGTTACAAAGAAGCAGTATGAGATCAAGTCCGTTGCAAAACTGGATAAGAAAGAAGTTGCGTACGGAACGGCTGTATCAGAACTGAAGCTTCCGACAGAGATAGAAGTAACCTATACAGACAGCACAACCGGAACAGCAGGCGTTACATGGAATACAGACAGTTACGATGGAAATACGGCAGGTGATTATACTCTGGAAGGAATCCTTTCCTTTGCAGATAATATTACAAATCCGAAGAACCTGACAGCTTCTGTAAAAGTAAAAGTTGCGAAGAAGGCAGAAGAGCCGAAGCCGGAACCGAAGAAAGAAATTAAATCCATTGTAAATGCAAAACTGGATGATATTTCTGTAAAAGAAGGAACTCTTGCAGCAGATCTCGGACTTCCGGGACAGGTTGAAGTAGAACTTAAAGACGGAACAACAGCAACCGTTAATGTTGACTGGGATCTGAGTGCTTACAAGTCAGATGTTCCGGGAACTTATACATTGACAGGAAAACTTGTTCTTGGTGATGAGTTTGAAAATCCGGATGGTCTGGAAGTTACTGTTGATGTCAAAGTAACGAAAGTCAAAGGTGACGATGACAAGAAGGACGACAGCAACAAGGATGACAACAAAAATAACGGCAATAAGAATGATGGCAACAGCGGTACAAATACTGGCAACAATACAGGAAATAATACCGCAGGTTCTACATCAGGATCAAATGCCGGAACAACTTCATCCAACAAAGCTGCAAAGACCGGAGATGCTGCTCCACTGATCCTGTGGGGAGCTGCGGCAATGCTGGCAGCAGGTGCAGCCGTTACAGTTGTAACACGCAGACGTAAAAGAAGATAAAGATTCTTTCCGCAAGGTAAGATGAAAGAAAAGAAAATTTGAGAATTTTCTGTAAAAGAAAAGGAGTATCGCGATGTGCGGTACTCCTTTTTTGTCTAAGATTTTTCAGATCACTGGTTCCGCAGAAACTGCTTGCGGTAGGCAGTCGGTGTCATGCCACAGGATTTACGGAAACACTGCGTAAAGTAACTGGAGGAAGAAAATCCACATTGCTGTGCGATCTGTGCAAGACTCATATCTGTGGAAGTCAGCAGTTCCTGACTGGTAAAGATCCGCTTCTGAGTCAGATAATTCATCGGCGAGATTCCATAAGTTTCTGTGAAGGTATGAGAAAAATAGTACTTGTTGATCTGTGCGATCTCTGAGAGCTTATCCAACGTAATATTTTCCCGGAAAGAAGAATCAATATAACGCTTTGCCCGGCTGCATTCCCGGGATTCCATTTTATGGAATGGAAAGATCTCCACAGAAGAGGAAGCGTAGCGGGAAAGATGGACGACCAGAATGTTCAGCAGATTCTGGCAGACCTTTTCGTAATCCTTCTGCGAGTTCTCTGTCTCTTCCAGGATCGTACGGAAATAGAAATCAAGTTGATCTTTCATTTCATCGGAGTGGAACAGAAGATATTCATTTGCATCGTCAATGACAAAATTCAGACCATCTACACCCAGTACGATATATTCCAGCGGATCTTCGAGGCTGGATTTTTCGGTGTGGGTGATATTCGGATTGATCACGATCAGATCGTGTTTTGCGATCGGAAAGGTTTCGTCTTCAACAAGAAAACTGCCGCTTCCTGACAGCACGAAAAAAAGTTCTGTGAAATAATGTGTGTGCGGATAACTGCTCCAGTCCTCTTCGTATTTTGAATAGGTAGAATACAGAAGATGACAGGTGTGGTCATGCCTTAAGGGGGAAGTAAAAGTATGTCGTATATTACCCATAAGTGTCCTCCACAAAATTTAGAAATATTGTCTTGAAAACGATTTCAACTGGTTATACAAATATTATAAAGAAATTTAGAGGTTGATTCAACAGGATTCGGGAGAGTTTAGCAAAAAAAAGGAACATTTTTTATGTCAGTGTGTGAAAAAATAACAAAAGAATATGAAAAAACATTTTTGGGGGTCATAAGATATGGTGATATTGGGAAATAGTCCAAAAAGCAAGATTTATAAAAAAAAAGGCAAAAAGAAAGGTTGAAAAAGAGGGAGAAATAGTATATGATAGACATACCAAGTAAAACTGGAAAAAGTTATAAGGAGGAACTATTTAAATGAAAAAGAAAAAACTTATCAGCCTTGTGCTTGCAGGTACTATGGTTTTCGGACTTGCAGCATGTGGATCCAATGATGGAGACAAGAAATCTGAAGGAAATTCAGACAGTGATAAGGTAGTAAAGGTTGCAGTAGTTGAGACAGCATACGGTGCAGATATGTGGAACGATGTTGCAGCTGCATTCGAAAAAGAGACAGGTGTTAAGGTTGAACTTACAATCGACAAGAACATCGAGGATGTCATTCAGCCACAGATGAAATCTGGAGAGTATCCGGACGTGATCATGAGAGCTGTTGGTTCTGAGTCAGCTATCACAGAGACATTCATCAAGGACAACAACGTAGAGGAACTTACAGACGTTCTTGATATGACTGTACCGGGTGAGGATGCTAAGGTTGGAGATAAGATCCTTCCAGGATTCACAGAGAACTCCATCGTTAATCCTTACGGAGACGGAAAGACATACCTGATGCCAATGTTCTACTCACCATGTGGACTGTTCTACGATGCAAATCTGTTCAAGACAAAAGGATGGGATGTACCGGAGACATGGGATGACATGTGGGCACTTGCTGACAAGGCAAAAGCTGACGGAATCTCACTCTTCACATATCCTACAACAGGATACTTTGATGCATTCTTCTATGCATTACTGCATGAGACAATGGGATCAGAGGACTTTACAAAGGCTCTGAACTATGCTGAAGGAATCTGGGATACAGACGGAGCTAAGAAGGCATTCGATATCGTTACAAAGCTTGCTACTACTGTTGAGCCTACAACAACAGCAAATGCTAACGACAACGACTTCCGTAACAACCAGCAGCTTGTTCTTGATGACAAAGCTCTGTTCATGCCAAATGGTAACTGGGTAATCGGTGAGATGGCAGATGCTCCGAGAGCAGACGGATTCGAGTGGGGATTCACAGCTCTTCCGGCAGTAGAGAAAGACGGAGAGAGAGCTTCCTATACATTCTTCGAGCAGATCTGGATGCCATCAAGTGCTGAACACAAAGATCTTGGAAAAGAATTTATCGCTTATATGTACTCTGATGCAGCAGCAGATATCTTCGCTAAATCTGGAGCGATCCAGCCAATCGAAGGAATGTCTGACAAGCTTGACGGAGACAACAAACTGTACTACTCAATCTATGATACAGGTGCTGTAGCTGTTATGGATGCATTCGCTACAACAGATCCAGTAGAAGGTGTAACAGTTCGTACAACATTCTTTGATCCGGTTAACTCTCTTGTAACTGGTGACAAGACAGAAGATGACTGGGTAAATCAGATTAAGACAGACAGCGACAAACTTCGTGCTGCTTTAAAATAATCTGAATAAGTTACCGGGAATTTCCTTACAACTATAAGAAGATTTGGAAGGAATCTCACAGGTGAGGCAGGCGGTGAAATCTCTTCACCGCCTGTTTTAATGCCGATATCTGCTAAGACGGTATGGATAGCCGTTGGATGGCGGCGGTTATTCAATGAAACGGATTTATAGAATTGGAGATGAACCAATGAAAGAAAGAAAAGGCAAGGGGCTGTTTGTATTCTGTTGCCTGGCCCCGGCAGCAATATTATTTATCTTATTTATGATTGTTCCTACGATCGAAATCTTCCGTATTTCCTTATATAAATGGGGCGGATATACAGATAACAAGACATTTGTAGGACTGAGCAACTTTAAATCATTGTTACAGAATCAGAAGTTCTATCAGGCGTTCCAGAACCAGATTCTTCTGATTGTATTAGTTACGATCATTACATTTGCATTTGCGTTAGTGTTTGCATACATACTTTCAAGAGAAAAAATCAAAGGACAGGGATTCTTCAGAGTAATCTTCTATATCCCGAATATCCTTTCAATCGTAGTTATCAGTGCTATCTTCTCTGCTATCTACAAACCAAATACAGGACTTCTGAATTCCATCATCGGAATCTTCAAGCACAGTGATGATCAGATCCTCTGGCTTGGTGATCAGAAGGTAGTTATTTACAGTATTGTGATCGCCATGGTATGGCAGGCCATTGGATATTACATGGTAATGTATATGGCAAGTATGGCGAACGTATCAGAGAGTCTGTACGAATCTGCCAGCCTTGAAGGAGCAGGTAAGATTTATCAGTTCTTTACAATTACGATTCCGTTGATCTGGACAAACATCAGAACAACACTTACATTCTTCGTAATCAGTACGATCAACATGAGTTTCCTTCTCGTTACAGCAATGACGAGTGGTGGACCGGACGGAGCTTCCAGCGTATTCCTGAGCTATATGTACCAGGAGGCTTATACAAACTCTTCATATGGATATGGTATGGCAATCGGTGTATCAGTATTCCTGTTCTCCTTTGCACTTGCCGGACTGCTGAACGTTGCAACAAAACGTCAGGAAGTAGAAATTTAAGGAAAGGGGAATCGGAATGGAAAAGAATACATCAAAAAAACCGTTTGGCTTTAGTAAACTGATTGTGTATATTTGCCTGATTCTTCTTGCAATTACAATCATCGTGCCGGTAGCATGGGTCTTCCTTGCATCGGTAAAGCAGAATAAGGAATTCTACGGAAATCCGTGGACACTTCCTGAGAAACTTTATTTTCAGAACTTTGTAGATGCCTGGACGAAAGCAGACATGGGATCTTACATCCTGAACTCTGTGATTGTTACAGCACTTGCGATTGCAATGCTGATCGCAGTTGCACTTCCGGCAGCTTATGTACTGTCAAGATTTAAGTTCCGTACATGTAAGTTCTGGAATCTGCTCTTCATGGCAGGACTTTTCATCAACGTAAGTTACATCGTAGTACCGATCTTCCTTATGTTGAACAACTGGGACAAGTCACTCAGACAGATGATCGGAAGAGGCTTCTTCCTAAATAACTTGTTCATATTGGCGGTTGTATATATGGCAACGGCACTTCCGTTCACAATCTACCTGCTGTCAGGATACTTCAGTGGTCTTGCAAAAGACTTCGAGGAAGCAGCTTATGTGGATGGTGCAGGATACTTTACGACAATGGTTAAGATCATCTTCCCGATGGCAAAACCAAGTATCGTAACGATCATTCTTTTCAACTTCCTGTCATTCTGGAATGAGTATGTAATTTCCATGACATTGCTGACAGATGCCAAGTTGAAGACTCTGCCGGTAGGTCTTATGAACCTGATGGCTGCTCAGAAATCAGCAGTTCAGTATGGTCAGATGTACGCAGGACTGGTTATCGTTATGCTTCCTGTTCTGATTCTGTATATGTGTGTACAGAAGACACTTACTCAGGGAATGACTCTGGGTGGATTGAAAGGTTAAGGAGGTATTTACAATGAATGAAAGAACTAAAAAGATTATCACTGCGATTGTTGTTATCGTGATTTTCGTTGTTTGTATCGGCCTTATCATTGTCGGACAGAGAAATATCGGACCAAAGGGTCTTCTTACTGAGATCGTAGGTCTTGCAGGTCTGGTCGGACTGCTGGCATTTTACAACAGCAAATATAAATAATTGTCTACATTGCAGGAAGGATACCTGTGATAAGAAAGCATAAGGAAATCTGCCGATGGCAGATTTCCTTATATAAACTAAAAATCAGAGTATTTAAAGAATAGAAGAGGATAATTCAATGGAGAAATCAAAAGGACTCGTTACAATTCCTACTGACCTGGACGTAGTGCCACAGACACTGGAATTAATGAAGCTTTGGGGTGCTGATGCAATCCGTGATTGCGATGGAACAGATTTCCCTACAGAGCTGAAAGATGCAGATGCAGAAATTTATTCAACATATTATACAACTCGTAAAGATAATGCATGGGCTGAAGCCAATCCGGAAGAAATTCAGCAGATGTATGTTATGACACCTTTCTATACAGCAGAGTCTGAAACTCTTGAAGTGGAAGTAATGAAGGGACTTTACCCGGATATGCTGAAACCGAATACAAGAGATGATATCAAACGTTGGTGGGAAGTAATCGACAGAACAACAGGAGAAGTTGTTCCGACAGATAAATGGGACTACAGTGAAGAGACAGGAAAGGTTACACTTGCTGCTGTTCCGTTCCATGAGTATACAGTAAGTTTCCTTGCTTATATTATGTGGGATCCGGTGCATATGTACAATGCAGTTACAAATGACTGGAAAGATGTTGAGCATCAGATCACATTTGATGTACGTCAGCCAAAGACGCATGAATATACAATGAAGCGTCTTAGAAAGTTTATTGAGGATCATCCGTATGTAAACGTACTTCGTTTTACCACATTCTTCCATCAGTTCACACTGATCTTTGATGAGCTTGCAAGAGAGAAATATGTAGACTGGTATGGATATTCAGCTTCTGTAAGCCCATATATCTTAGAGCAGTTTGAGAAAGAAGTCGGATACAAGTTCCGTGCTGAGTATATTATCGATCAGGGATACTACAACAACCAGTACCGTATTCCGAGCAAAGAGTATCAGGATTTCCAGGCATTCCAGAGAAGAGAAGTTGCCAAGATCGTAAAAGAGATGGTAGACATTACTCATGAGTGTGGAAAGAAAGCCATGATGTTCCTGGGAGATCACTGGATCGGAACAGAGCCGTTCATGGAAGAGTTCAAGACACTTGGACTTGACGCAGTTGTAGGTAGTGTGGGAAATGGTTCTACATTAAGACTGATCAGCGATATTGATGGAGTAAAATATACAGAAGGACGTCTTCTTCCGTATTTCTTCCCGGATGTATTCCATGAGGGTGGAGATCCTGTAAAAGAGGCACGTTATAACTGGGTAACAGCAAGAAGAGCTATCTTAAGAAAGCCAATCGACAGAATCGGATACGGCGGATACTTAAAGCTTGCACTTGACTTCCCGGATTTTATTGATTATGTATCACAGGTATGTGATGAGTTCCGTACACTGTATGATAATGTAAAAGGCACAACACCTTTCTGTGCTAAGAAGGTAGCAGTTCTTAACTGCTGGGGTAAGATGAGAGCATGGGGATGCCACATGGTACATCATGCACTGTATCAGAAGCAGAACTATTCTTATGCAGGAATCATCGAGTCTCTGTCAGGAGCACCGTTTGATGTGAAGTTCATCAGTTTCCAGGATATTCTGGATGACAGCTCCATCTTAGATGACATTGATGTTCTTATCAATGTGGGTGATGCTGATACAGCACATACAGGTGGAGACTGGTGGGTAAATCCACACATCGTTGAGGCTGTCAGAAAGTTTGTTTACAACGGCGGTGGTATCATTGGTGTAGGTGAGCCGACAGGACATCAGTTCCAGGGACGTTTCTTCCAGCTTGCAGATGTATTTGGAGTTGAAGAAGAGCATGGATTTACTCTTGGTTATGATAAATATAACTGGGATGAGCATGAGCATTTCATTCTGGAAGAGACAGAGAGTGTTGATTTCGGTGAGGGCAAGAAGAATATCTATGCACTTGCAGGATCTACAATCCTTGTTCAGAAGGACAAAGAAGTTCAGATGGCTGTTAATGAATATGGGAAAGGACGTGCTGTATATATCAGCGGACTTCCGTATAGCTTTGAGAACAACCGTGTTCTTCATCGTGCGATCATGTGGAGTACTCACAGCGAGGATGAGCTGAAGAAATGGTTCAGCACAAACTACAATGTGGATGTACACGCATATCCGAAGAATAACAAATACTGCGTAGTAAATAATACAGATGATCCGCAGAGTACAACAATCTATCGTGGAGATGGAAGCAGTTTCGATCTTGAGATGGAGCCGAACGGAATCATCTGGTACGAGATCCAGTAATTGAGGATTTGAATTTAATGTGAATTTCGAGAGCTGAAATATCCAAAAGATATAAAAGCGGATCGGAAAGTATAAACCGGAGATGATCCGGGTAATAGAAATGCCGCATACCTGCTGAGTAAATCAGAGGTGTGCGGCATTTACTTTTGGGAGTAAATTTGCTATGATAAGAGCGTTAAGCATGATAGCTGGACGAATCTTTTGCCCGGCATAATTTTTTAAAAAGAAAGGAATAGAGGAATGAAAATCGGAATTGGAAATGACCATTCAGCACTGGAACTGAAAGCAGAGATTATTGAACTTCTGAAAGAGAGGGGACATGAAGTAGTAGATTATGGGACAAATTCACCGGAGAGCTGTGATTATCCCGTTTATGGAGAGAAAGTGGGACGTGCAGTTGCATCAGGAGAAGTTGAAAGAGGAATCCTGATCTGTGGAACGGGTCTTGGTATTTCACTGGCTGCGAACAAAGTAAAAGGGGTTCGTGCGGCCGTATGCAGTGAGCCGTTTACAGCCAAGATGTCCAGAGCTCATAATAACTGCAATATTCTTGCCTTTGGTGCGAGGGTTGTCGGTGCAGAACTGGCTAAGATGATTGTGGAGACATGGCTTGATACAGAGTTTGAGGGTGGCCGTCATCAGAGAAGAGTGGATATGCTGATGGATATTGAAAACCGGAATGAGTAAGGTGTGGGTATGAATGTATACACACTCTCTCAATGGCTTTTATTTTTCTTTTTATACAGTTTTTTTGGATGGATCTGGGAGAGCTGTTATGTATCGCTAAGGGAACACCGATGGGTAAACCGTGGATTTATGCACGGTCCAATGCTCCCACTGTATGGTTCGGGAGCTGTCAGTGTACTGATTATTACGTTGCCGGTGAGAGATAATCTGCCGCTGGTATTCATCATGGGGATGATAGGAGCGACATTGCTGGAATTTTTTACGGGGATGGTCATGGAATCCCTGTTCCATGTCAGATACTGGGATTACAGCCATCTGAAATTCAATGTAAAGGGATATATCTGTCCGGTTGCTTCTCTGTGCTGGGGCGTTTTCTCTATTATGATGGTGAAAGTTGTGCATATTCCGATTGAAGAAGTGATTCTGAAAATTCCGATGGCGATCGCAGACGGACTTGCATTTGTTCTTACGGTTGTGGCTGCGGTGGATTTCACCCAGTCTTTCAACGAGGCAATGGATATGAAGAAGATGCTTGCCCAGTTGGATGAGACGAAAGTTCAGATCCGGAAGCTGCAGGAGCGGATCAGAGAGGCGTCAGAAGACATGTCCGAAAAACTTCGTACAGCAGCAGGAGAGGTGCCTGAAAAGCTTCGCAGTGCAGCAGCAACAGCAGGCGAGATGCCGGGAAGATTGCGTACAGCAGCAGGGGACCGCTCCGAAAAGCTTCGTACAGCAGCAGGGAACCGCTCCGAAAAGTTCCGTACAGCAGCAGGAGATGTACCGGAAAAGCTTCGCCTGGAGCTGGCAGAATTAAAAGAAAATGCGGCAAAAGAACTGCAAAAGATCTTATCTAGATCGGACGAAACTCATGCAGGAGCAATGAAGCAGTTGCGTAGAAACCCGACAGCAGCATCTTCAAGATTTAAAGATGTACTGGAGGAATTAAAGAAATATACAGAAAAAGATAAGTAGGCAGACGGGAGGGTGAAGTCATGACGAAGAAGCAGCGGGCATTAGAAGTGATCGAGAGATTGAAAAAGGAATATCCGGATGCGGATTGTACCCTGGATTATGATGAGGCATGGAAATTGCTGGTCAGCGTCAGGCTTGCCGCACAATGTACCGATGCAAGGGTGAATGTAGTTGTAGAAGGACTTTTTGAAAAGTATCCGAATGTAGCCGCTCTTGCAGATGCAGCGGTGGAGGATATAAAGGAAATTGTCCGCCCCTGTGGACTGGGGGAGAGCAAGGCACGTGATATCAGTGCCTGTATGAAGATGCTGCGAGATGAGTATGGCGGTAAAGTGCCGGAAGATTTTGATGCATTGTTAAAGCTTCCGGGGGTGGGCAGAAAGAGTGCAAATCTCATCATGGGAGATGTATTTGGAAAGCCGGCAATCGTCACAGATACCCATTGTATCCGTCTTGTGAACCGGATCGGTCTTGTAGATGGGATAAAAGAACCTAAAAAGGTGGAGATGGCATTATGGAAGATCATTCCAGCGGAAGAGGGAAGTGATTTCTGTCACAGACTGGTGTGGCATGGAAGGGAAGTCTGCACAGCGAGAACAAAGCCACATTGTGAGCGTTGCTGCCTGGCTGATATCTGTAAAAAGAACGGTGTATCATAGAATCAATGGAATCATAGATAAAGATATCTGAAATGATATACAGTAAAAAATCCGCAGGGACGAACCTGGAAAGTTCGCTCTGCGGATTTTCTGCTGATAAAGAAAGAAGGGATTCATTACGGTGAATAAAGCCCCTCTCTGATACGTTGCAGAATGGATTACAGTTCGATGTAGCTGTTACCTCCTGCACATGCATAATATGCTTTTTTATCCTCAGGTTTTACATAGATCTTAAGATCAGCACTGTCCATGCCTTCTGCCTTGCATTTCTCAAGAATCTGTGAGGCAAGCTCTTCAGCATTGTAGTCAGCTCCCTGATACTGGATGTAAAGATCATATGCTGCAGACGGCTGGGAAACCGGTGCTGTAGTCTCTGCAGCAGGAGCTACGTCATCTGCCTTAACCGTGGAAACAGTTGCAACTGTGACTGAAGCCTGGGAAACTGCGGATTCATTCATTCTTTTTAATTTCTTTTTATCAGTTCTTCTGCTCATGATTTTATCCCCTTTTCTTTTTTCGTTCGACACTTACTATTATATAACGTGTCTGCTGAGAAGTCAAAAAACTTTCGGAATATTTTCTGTAACAGGTGAAAAGACCGAGAAAAGATCACATAGCAGAGAACAGACAACCAGGCGATCTACTGCTTTGTCATACTCTGGATCGCACGGATAAATTCAAGATCCTCCGGTTTTAATTTGAGGTTCGTCTCAAAATGCTTTCCCTCGGGAGTGGTGACGGACATTTCGAGAAGCGTGCCTTCTTCGAGAGCCTCGCGGGTTACAGCCCCAAGGAAAAGAGGAAACTTAGGATGATTGGAACGAAAAAGATCAAGATGCTTTTTTAACTCTTGCAACTTTCCTAATTGTGAAAAATTCATAATATACTCCATTCTGTCATATTGAAATAACGCTTTTTTGGGTCGGATCTACCGATAAGTAACATGATATACATTCTGATTCAAAATAGCAATAAAAAAAGTATAAAAAATACTTGCAAAAATAAAAATAATATGATATTATATCATTCGTGTCAGAGATGACGCGGGTGTAGTTCAATGGTAGAACACCAGCCTTCCAAGCTGGATACGTGGGTTCGATTCCCATCACCCGCTTCTTTTTTTATTTTTCTAAAAATTCTCTTAAATCTGCGTTTCTTCTTATATTCCTGTTATTCCCTTGTTGTATTCTTGAATGTAGATATGATATACTTAAAAGAGTTTACTTTTGGATAAAGAATGAAATAAAGGAGCAATGAACGATGAGACTTGATGTGACGGATAACCCGGTAATAAGTGGTATGTCAAGAATATTCGATATGATGTGTCTGAATGTGCTTTGGCTGGTCTGCTCTCTTCCGATTTTTACGATCGGTGCATCTACGACAGCGATGTATACGGTGATGCTGAAGGTTGTAAAGAATGAGGAAGGATATATTGTAAAAGGCTTTTTTAAGGCATTTAAAGAGAATTTTAAAAAGAGTACGATCATCTGGCTGATCCTGCTGGTGATCGGGGGGTTCCTGGGGGCAGATTTATATCTGACGAGTTCGGCCAAAGGTTCTGTGGGAATGGCGTTAAGAGCGATCTTTGCAGCACTGGAACTGCTGGTACTTGCAGTCGGGATTTATGCATTTGCACTGACCGCGAGATATGAGAACAGTATCAAGGGAACCATCCGTAATGCATTGACGCTGACACTGGCAAGATTTCCGTCTTCCATACTGATGGTAGCCATCATGATAGCGTTGATCGGTATATCAATATGGAATCTCCAGTTGATCACATTTGCTCTTCCATTTTGGGCATTATTTGGAGTTTCGATCATTTTCTGGATCAACTCAAAGTTATTAAGAAGAATTTTTGCAGGAATTGAAGATCATACAGAGGAGGAAGTAGAAGAATGAACTTTTTAGAAGAGAGAATTATGAAGGACGGTGTTGTAAAAGAAGGAAATGTCCTGAAAGTAGACAGTTTCCTGAACCATCAGATGGATATTCACCTGTTGAATGAGATGGGAGCAGAGTTTAAAAGAAGATTTGCAGATAAGCAGATCAACAAGATTCTGACGATCGAGGCATCCGGGATCGGAATTGCCTGTATCGCAGCTCAGCATTTTGATGTGCCGGTCGTATTTGCAAAGAAATCCCAGAGCATCAATTTAGATGGTGATATGTATGTGGCAGAGGTAGAGTCGTTTACTCATAAGTGTAAGAACCATGTGATCGTGGCACAGAAGTTCCTTTCTCCGGAAGATCATGTACTGCTTATTGATGATTTTCTTGCAAATGGCTGTGCATTACAGGGACTGATCCAGATCGTGCAGTCGGCAGGTGCTACTGTAGAGGGAATCGGGATCGCAGTGGAGAAAGGTTTCCAGTCGGGTGGAAGGATGATCCGTAATCTCGGATTCCAGTTAGAGTCACTGGCGATCGTTGACGGAATGGACGCGGCGACAGGTGAGATCACATTCAGAGAGCAGCCACAGTGGGATGCGAAGTAAATAGATAAAAATGAACCGGTCTTTGAATGAAAAGGCCGGTTTTTCTTTAGAAAATCTTTGGAAACTTGTATCTGAGACCTTTAGATTTAGCAGCTAATATAAGGATATGCAGGAGGGAAAAGCAATGGAAATGAATCATGTACTGGTAGTAGAGGACGATAAAGAGATCAGGGAAGGCGTAAAGATCTATCTGAAAAGTCAGGGATATGAAGTGTACGAGGCTGCGGATGGTATAGAGGGGTTGAAAGTACTGGAAAAAGAGGAGATCCATCTGGCGATCGTGGATATTATGATGCCGAGACTGGACGGAATACGGATGACGATGAAATTAAGGGAAAAGTATGATTTCCCGGTTATTATGTTATCGGCAAAGTCAGAGGAAGTAGATAAGGTGATGGGACTGAATATTGGGGCAGATGATTATGTGACGAAACCTTTTACACCGATGGAGCTGATGGCGAGGGTCAATTCCCAGCTCAGAAGATACCGGAAATTTATGGAGCGGCTTGCACCGAGGGAAAATATCCATGTGATCGGAGGTCTGGAGATCAACGAGGATACGGTGGAAGTATCTGTGGACGGAGAGCCGGTCAGACTGACACCGATCGAGTACAAAATTCTGCTGTTGCTTGCAAAAAATCCGGGAAGAGTTTTTTCTTCAGAGGAAATTTATGAGCGTGTATGGCAGGAAAAAGCGATCAATACGGATACGATTATGGTACACGTAAGAAATATCAGAGAGAAGATTGAACTTGATCCAAAAAATCCGAAATATTTAAAGGTGGTGTGGGGCGTTGGTTACAAAATTGAAAAGCAGGGATAATCTGAAGTATCTGATCCTGGTGATCCTGATCTGTATCTGTTCAACCGTATTGCTCAGTCGGTATGGATCGTTTTACGAGGCAGGAGAAAAGGCTCAGAAAGAGAAGGCAGATTCTATGGAAAATGTCATTTCTGATATGGGTGACGGACTTGCGATCGGAAACTGTATTCTGGACAATGAAATATCCGGAGGGCGAGAGCAGTCGGAGCTGTTGGAAGAATATGGAATGTCTCAGTTTAATCTGCTGAAAAAATATATGGAGTACGGGGCATTTGACCGAAATGGGGAGAGTCTTTTAAAGAGTACGTCGGATTCTGTGGCAACAAGGCTTCTGTCGGATTCGGATTCCATTTATGGTATTCGGGTGGCATATACTTATGATGCGGATGGGGAACTGTCAGATATTGAAGTGTCAGGCAGCAGGCTGACACCGGAAGAAGAATATGAGGCAGAGCAGAGCTTTTTAGCTGATGTACGGTTTATGGAAGATGCTTATGGGATTGAATTATCCGGTGGACAGAGTATGACGCTTATTTATGGAATGTCGGCTGCGAATGTAGAGAGTTATGCTGAAAATTTTTATGAAGATCAGAGAAGCGGGGATATGGTCATATGGTATAGTGGACTGAGCCGTTCTGTCAACTGCATGATGCTTTTGCTGGCAGTGGCTGCGGCACTTCTTCCGACACTTTTAAGGACGGAAGAATATAAAGGAAAGATTTTCCGCGTACCATTTGAAGGAGTCATATTGATTCTGATTGCTATTTTTGGATGGAGTGCCGACTGGCTGTACTATCCGGCAAATATTCTCTGCAGGACAGTCGATGGGACATTGGTGCATATGATAAGACCATTCCGGCAAATGGCAGAGATAGGAATTAATTTGGCGATGTGGAGCGGTATTTTTCTGATTCTCTGCTGGGCAGGGGCGTGTCTTTGTGGTATATTCACAAGAAAGAGAGCATACTGGAAGGAGCAGACGCTGACCGGCATGCTGATCCGGTGGAAAAATCAGCATGAATTGCATATGGGAAAAGATTTTGTGAGCCTGGTAAAAGGGATCATGAAAAGGCTGAAAAAGCTGGTACGAAAGCAGTATGATGCTCTGACCCATATAGACTTCCGTGATAAGACGAATAAAGCAATCTTAAGAATTGTTATAGTGAATTTTGTTATACTTGTAGTGGTTGAATTGGTCAGCTGGATGTGCGGATTTGAATTTTATGCACTGGTGATCTACTCGATTGTACTGTTCCTGATCCTGAGAAAGTTTTTCCGGGATGTACAGAGAAAGTATCAGATGCTGCTTCATGCGACAAATGAACTGGCAGAAGGAAATCTTGATGTGGTGATCGAGGGGGATGCAGGAGTTTTCATGCCGATACAGAAGGAGCTGTGCAGGATCCAGCAGGGATTCAAAAAGGCAGTGGATGAAGAGGTAAAAAATGAGCGGATGAAGACGGAACTGGTGACGAATGTTTCACATGATCTGCGGACACCGCTGACTGCCATTATCACTTATACAGATCTTCTGAAAAATGAGACAGATCCGGAAAAGCAGAAAGAGTATATTGAGGTACTGGAGCGGAAATCTTTCCGGCTCAAAGTGCTGATCGAGGATTTATTTGAGATCAGTAAAGCAGCAAGCAAGAGCGTGAAGATGAATTATATGCAGGTTGATCTGGTGGGGCTGATCCGGCAGGTGGAGCTGGAAAATGATTCTAAGATCCAGGATGCAAAGCTGGAGTTCCGCTGGAAATTGCCGGATCATAAGGTGATTATGTGGCTGGACAGTGAAAAGACCTACCGCATTTTTGAAAATCTGATCGTGAATATCACAAAGTATGCCATGGCACAGACGAGAGTTTATATAGAAATGAAAGAGTTTCCGGATAAAGTCAGCATTTCTATGAAAAATGTATCAGCAACCGAACTGGATTTTGATGTGAATGAGATTACGGATCGGTTTGTCCGTGGCGATTCTTCAAGAAATACAGAAGGATCAGGACTGGGACTTGCGATTGCAAAAAGCTTTATTGAATTGCAGCATGGTACGTTGCAGATTACGACAGAGGCAGATCTTTTCAAGGCTGAGATCGTGCTGCCCAGGCTGAGCGAGGGACAGACCGGGCAGACAGAAGTTTAAAATAACTGCGACTCAGGAATGCATTGTCAGAAATCTGGTTTGAATTGTATGAGCAATGCAAAGATCAGCTTGGAACAGACAACGCTATAAATAAAAATAATGATAAGATCAAGCTGATGATGGCGTATATTCATGATCATTATGCAGGAAATATGTAAATAGATCAATCTGATATGCAAGACTTGACTTTTCGACAGATGTCACTCAAAATGAAAAGAAAAGAGGAGGTCTTGGGTATGAGATACGAAATAAAAGGTGATACACTTCCTGTTGTTGTCTGCTATCTGGAGGGTGGAGAGGGCGTTTTCAATACAGTAGTGACAGGACCGGGGCGGGTCTGGCTGCAGACGATGCCGATCTCTAATGTAGCAGGTGAGATCCTGAAATTTATGCCGTCAGGTAAATAGAGGATTGAAAGGATGAAAATAGTTACGATATTTTGGATCCTGCTGGCGGTTCTTTGTGGTGGATATGGACTCCTGATCCGGGCGATTGGTTCGGGAACCGGTTTCTTTCTTGTGTGGATTGCACTGGCAGTCATTTTCGTGGGATGTTCGGCAGCAGCACAGGCCGGCTTGTGGGGAATAATGCCACAGTTTCTGCGGAGAGTGACATTGGTATTGTTATGTCTGATATTGGTACTTTTTACAGGAATTGGTGGCTGCATCGGAAGTAAAATGAACACAGAAGGGAAACCGGGACTGGACTATATCATTGTTCTTGGGGCACAGATCTATGAGCGTGGTCCAAGTGCAGTTTTAAGGTTTCGGCTGGATAAAGCAGTGGAATATTTAAATGAAAATCCACAGACCAAATGTATTGTATCAGGTGGAAAAGGCAGCAATGAACCTTGTTCCGAGGCAGAAGGAATGAAAAAATATCTGATCCGGCAGGGGATCCCGGAAGAACGGATTTTGAAAGAGGAGAAGTCGACGACGACGGCTGAAAATATCCAATATAGCAAAAAGTTCATAAAAAGCAAGGAATCAGTTGGCATCGTCACGAATAACTTTCATATGTTCCGTGCGTTGCAGATTGCTAAAAGGCAGGGACTGGAAGACCCGTCAGGAATTGCTGCAGAATCGACAGCATTGTATCTGCCGAATAATGTGCTAAGAGAGATACTGGCAGAGATCAAGTATTTGATTTTTTAGAAAAGAACATATAAGATGTCAGGGTCAAAAGGTCTGAAACCACGTGTGCTTGCACACTGGTGGT